>MDTC01108162.1_pt1 | contig 10622 bp, 9 predicted proteins | sample 811181 | NCBI WGS metagenome assembly MDTC01 (sample SAMN05326644, study PRJNA326480) | marine metagenome | isolation source: seawater | place: Pacific Ocean: North | collected 2011 | reverse complement strand
TCTTTTTTGAATGATTTATCAATTTTATTAAAAGAAAAGTAGTTAAGTATATTTTTATTTTTTTGTGGACAGCAGTCAATATATTTATAGTTAAAGTAGTTTTTGTTAAAAATAGAGTTAAATTTACGAATAAATTCATTTAAATTATCAATATAAAGTTGATATCTTATTTTATAATCACAATTATTATAAATTATTTTAAAATTATTTTTTTTTAAATTGTTAAATAAATCATCTAAATTCTTTTTAGTTTGAATAAAGATGTTATCAAATTCTTCTTTAGTAAATAAATTATCTAAATTAGATAAGTTATTATCAATAATTATATCTTTTAGTATGTATTCATAATTAGGAGTATTATTGTTAAAGTATAATAGATCATTCATATATTTTATGTATATAAATAATTTAACCTATATTAAAAAAAAATTATTAATAGAGTTAATATGGGACAAAAATTTAGTAAAATGAAAAAATATTGTAATCTCCATATTGTTACCTATAATTATAATAATAATAATTCCAACTTGAGTAATAATATATTAGAAAATTTTATAAATAATTTTTTAAATAAAGATGTTATAATATGTATTCAGGATATAAATCATGATATTAAAATTAATAAACTAAATAATTTTTATTCAGAAAATTTAAAATTATTGATATTAACTAATTTAAATATTTTAAAAAAAGAACATCATTTTTATGACTCTAATAATTATAATTTATTAAATAAAAATTTATATGGATTTCAACATTTAAAATTATGTTATCATAAAATTAAATTAAATATTTATAATACTGAAATAATACCAGATGAAATTCAACAAATTGATTTTGATAAAATTAGAAATAAACAAGTTAAAGAATTATTTGATTATATTTGTAAAAGTAACGATAGGATTCATTTAGTTGTTGGTACATTTTTTGAGTATGATAATAATATTAAAGAATTAATTAATATATCAGAAATAAATAATTTAATAACCAACTTTAATAATAATAAACAAGAAAGTTATATATTTGCTTATACTAAAAATATTGTAAATAATATTGATGATATAAATAATTATTTAAAAAATAAATATCATATGAGAGTAGTTAATCATAAAATATATAATTTAGAAATTGACGAATATTGTCCATTTGAAGTTATCCTCAAAATTGAAAAAATAAATATAATTATTTAAGAAAATATATATTATATTTATTAATGCCTAGAAAAAAAAAAATTACAAATGAAAATGATTATGAAAAACTAAAATTAGATTATATTAATATTTGTAAAGATATTTCATCTGTTCAAAATAAACTTAATCAATTAGATAAAAAAAGAGAAGAAATATTATCTGATATTAGAAATTTACAAAATGAAAAACCAAATGATAAAAATAAAATTTTATTAAATAATAAAAATAAACTAATATTAAATAATAATGTTGTAATTAAAAAACCTATGAAATCAACAGATATGGAAACAGATGATTCTTCATCTGATAATTTATCTGATTATATTGATATATCAGATAATGATAGTGATTAATTATATAAAGAAATAATAGAAATAATTATTATGTTACAAGGTTTATTACATAATAATTATTATATTTTTGAGTTAAAACCAAAAAGAAAGATAAGTTATAATAACATATTAAATTTCAGCAAGATATTATATGATTTAGATTTGGATGATTTTAATATATCATATTTACTGAAAAAAAATACCATAAATACGGTAGTATTAAATAATGCAAAATTGTTAATATGTAATGGAAAGTTTAAGATAATAAAAAAAAATATTAGTGACCATTATAAAATAATTAATTCTAATTTTAATGTGTGTACGAATGCGATAATAAAGATTGAGTTAAAAGAAATTCTATTATTAAATACTTTAGATGAGTATTTATATTTTTTAGAAAATTCAAATAATTTAGAAATATTTTTACAAATATTAAATTTATTAGATACGGGAGAAAAATTAAAAATAGATATATATAATCATTATAATATTTTTATTAAAAAATTTTTAAAACATAATTTTAGTATGAAAGAAATTATATATTTATTAAATTACTCAGATATTAATGATTTTACAATTTTCCAAAAATTATTGAGTGATTTATTAAAATTAGAATTTTCAAATTCTTTATTAAATGAATTATTACATTTTATTAATGTTAGTGATTTAAAATATAGTAAAGATTTATTAAATTTATTATTATTAGATAACATATTAAAATCTAAATTTAAAGAAATTAATGAAAATAAAAAAGATGAAACAACAGAATTTTATAATTCTTTAATAAGTAAAACTGATTGGAAGGAAGAATATAATTATGGAAATATAATGGGTTTATTAATTAATGTTAAACCTACAGAGTTAAATAAATGTTATTTTAGTTATGAAAATATTGATATATGTGATATTACAACAACTATAGTAGGTTTAGATCAGATATTAGAGAGTTATAAATTAACAAATGGGTTTAATGTATCAATAAATGGAAATGGAATAGGAAATGGTAATTGTATGCTTCCATTATATATAAGTGAAGAGCATTGGAATTTAGTTAAAGTATATGAAAACTATAATTTTGGTTTAATATTTAATAGAAATCCTTTATTATATTGTTATGAAATGAATAAAATTTATAAAGTAGTTTTATTAAAAATGATAAATCTTACATTTAGTGATAAAAATTATAGATCTGATAAATGGGTCAATTTATTATTTTCATTATATTATACATCAACTAAATTATTTCTAAAAGTTAATTATATTAAAAATAAAGATTTAAAAGAAAGATATAAAATAAACATAAATGATTTATTATATGATTATTTATTATGTGGAGAATTAGATGATTACAAATACATTGTAGAGGAGTTAATAAGAAGATGTTTTAAAAAAATATATAAAAATATAGATATTTTAGATAGTATTTATAATATAGGGCATATAGATGATACGATGGAAAATAAGATTTGTTTAAGTGAGATTAATTATAAAAAGTGGTTAAACGAGATTGAAACCAATAAAATATTTATGGAGACTATTAAATTAATATATGGAATTTATAAAATGAAGTTTATATGTAAAGAAAAATATTTTAAATCGGTATTAAGTAGTGAAGAATTAAAAGAATTAAAATATTTTATAAAAAAAAATGAGATATGGACAAAAAGTTGTGAATTAAAGGGTTTATTAAATGAGGATTTCAATCATATAAATTATTGTAAAAATAAAATATATTCAACTGATTTATTATTTAATTTAGGTATTATAAAAAATAAATTAGAATTAAAGTGTATGTTAATTCAATGTATGATGCAGAGAGTTGATAAATTAGCAAAAAAAAATATTAATTATATAGATCCATTTAGTGAAAATAATAAATTTATCATAATAAATAATTATTCTATATTTAAACAAAGATATGTTAGAAAATTATATAATTTAAATAATTTTGAAAATTATATTAAAATAATTAATAAAATAGAATTATTTAGATTAAAATTTTTTTTAGATTTAATGATAAATAATACAGTTAGTTTAAAAAATAAAATCAAAAATAATATTAATTTTATTAATATTGATAGAAGAAAATATATATTATAATTATATGAAAGATGTTATTTTACAAGATGGTGGTAAAAAAATAATTGATGTAGATCAAATTATTTTTTTTTTAATGGAAAGTAAAAAAGATTTAGAATATTTAAATTTAGATATGAAATCAAAAAAAAATTTTACAGAAAGTGGTTTTCCTTCAATGTATGTAAGTATGATTTCAAATAATGATGGTGATCAATTTGATATGGTTTTTCCTGCAAATAATCCAATTCTAAAAATTGTTAATGATTATAAAAAAAACAAAATATCTTTTAATGAGCACACGGATATTTTAGATAGTTTTGTTGATATTTTTGTAACTAGATACTTAAAAAATGGAATATTTAGAAATACAGATATTAAAATTAATATGCTTAAGAAAACAAAATTATCATTTGTAAATGCATTAGCTTTTACAGATAAAGATAAAAAAAATTATTTTAGTAGATTTAATAAAAAAGATAATAGTGGATTTAAAAATAAAACAATTGAAATCAAATAAGATTAATTTTATTTAATTATTACTTAAAAAAATTAAATATACAAATGATTAAGGTAATTTTTAGGTTCATTACTTTTTCTTAAATCGATAAATTTCTTTAATCCGTTATTAATATCTTGTTGATTTAAAATTCGTTTTTCATTATCAGGTTTTCCTAAAACTCGTTTACCGTGTTCTATTTTACATTGAAAAAGTAATGTTTCCATATCTCCAGCCATATGTTTAAACTTTTCATAATTACTTTTAAAAAAATCATAATTAATATTACTATCTAGCGACCAATTAATTTCTTCAATTAATTTAATAAAAATTAATTTAAGTTCTTGAGGAGAGTATTTATCAATATCATATCTAAAAGTAAATCTTCTTGCTAAACCTTCGTTATAAGCAAAAAAACATTTTTCTAAAGATTCTTTATATCCAGCTATTATACATAATAAATTTTTTTTATTTTCAGTTAAATTTTGATTAATCGTATCAATACATTCTTTTGAAAAAGTATCTTTACCTTCATTATTTCCTAAAGAATAAGCTTCATCAATAAATAATACTCCACCATCACAATCGTCAATTACTTGTTGAGTTTTAGCTGCAGTATGACCTACGTATTTACCAATTAGATCAGATCGTTTTACAATTTTAAAATTATAACTTTTAATTTTTAATTTTTTTCTTTTTTTGGTAGTATTACCTTTAAGAATACCTAAATTAAAATAAATATCACCAATTATTTTACCTAATTTTGTTTTACCAACACCAGGCGGTCCAGTAATTACAGTATGTAGCATATCTTCAGAATCATTTATATTTGCTAAGAAATAAATAATATTATCAATTAAATTTTGTTTAATATTATCTAAACCAATCATATTTTTTAAATTATTTAGAGGATCTTTTAATTTACTTATTTTTTCTAAATCAATATTATAGGTACATAATTCATTTTCGTCATAAAGATCAGCTAAATATAATAGATCATCAATATTATGAATTTCTTTATTAATAATTTTTTTTGGCCATAATGATTTATCATATTGGTCGAAGTCGTAGTCACTTGATTCACTTGAATCAGAATCATCATCGATAAATTCTGTCCAATCAGTATCTAATTTAGGTTTTTTGTTAGACATAATATAAATATTATTTTAGTTTTTAAATATAAATTTATATATAGAATAATTAAAATATCTCATTATATATATATGTTATATAGTGCTCAAGGTCAATTAATTAATAAAGATGTTACGAAACCAGTTAATGTTGTTAGTGAAAAAAAAATAGAATACAAAGCTAATGGTAATTTAGTTATTGAAGAAAACAACAAAGAAACTGTAAAATCTGCAGTAAAAATTCCAGGAGATCAAGTATATTTCCCCTTTTTATCTAAAACTACTGAAGAAGAATAAATTGAAATTTAAATATTTAAATATTAAATATTTAAATTATATTATAATGTATAAAAAAATTAAAGAACCTGTGATTATTCCTTATAATCCTAATAATAAACTAATTAAAGATGTTGACATCAAAGAAATGTTAAATAGATTCGGTGTTAAAGTTGAAATAACCGATATTGAACTATATAGACAATCCTTAACACATAAATCTTACATTAAAAAAGAGTTTTATGATAAAAATATGGACGAAATTAGAAAACATAAAAGTAAAATGCATAATGTTTTAGAACTAAGAGATAAATCAAATGAAAGATTAGAATATTTTGGAGATACTGTTATTAAAACTGTTATTGCTGAATACTTATTTGATAGATATCCAGATCAAGATGAAGGTTTTATGACTAAGTTAAAAACAAAAATAGAAAATCGAGAATCATTAGCGAATTGGGCGAGAGAGATGGGTTTATATAAATTCGTAATTATTTCAGCTCAGAATGAAGAATCTAATAATGGTAGAACGTGTGATAAAATTTTAGAAGATGCATTTGAATCTTTTATAGGAGCTTTAAAAAAAGATACTGATTTTGAAACATGTAAAAAATTAATAAGAAATTTATTAGAAAATAATATAGATTGGTCTGAAATTATTTATAAGGATTCTAATTATAAGGATCATATTCAGAGGGTTTATCATAAAAGAAAATTTGAACATCCAAAATTTGAGACATTAAAAGAAGAACATTTAAAAGATAATAAAAAATATTTTACAGTATGTTTATATGATAATTATGGTAATATATTTACAACGGCCAGAGAAACTTCTATTAAGAAGGCACAACAATTAGCGTCTAAGTTAGGATTGTATAAATTAAAGGAGTTATCTAATTATCAGATGACAGATTATGAATTAGAGCTAATAAAAAATAATTAAATAATTATTATATATATTATGTCAAATTACATTGATTTAAATAATAATGGGAGACTTTTCCCATCGTGGATATTATTAAATTTTAAGCAATTTTATTTACCAAAAAATGTAGTTAAGGATGGGGAGGATCCTTGTAAAATAAAAACTAAATTAGAGTTAAGAAAGTATCAAAAATTTATATCTAGTTATTTAGATTATAGATCTCCATATAAAGAAATTTTATTATATCATGGATTAGGTTCAGGAAAAACGGCTACAACAATAAATTTAATAAATGTGTTATATAATTTTAATCCATATTGGAATGTATTTATATTAATAAAGGCGTCATTAAAGGGTTCATGGGAGGATGAAATAAAAACTTGGTTATCAAAGGATGAGTATGAGTTAAGGAAGAAGAATATAAAGTTTATAAATTATGATTCTCCATTTGCGGACAAGAATTTTTTAGATGCGATAAAGGAGAGTGATAGTACAAAGAAAAATTTTTTTATAATAGATGAGGCACATAATTTTATTAATAATTTGTATAATAATATTATATCCAAGACGGGAAAGCGTGCTTTTGTAATTTATGATTATATTTTAAAAGAGAAGATAGAGTCACCGGATACAATGATAGTTTTAATGTCGGGAACTCCTGCGATAAATAATCCTTATGAGTTAGCATTAATTTTTAATTTAATGAGACCAGGAATTTTTCCAAATAGTGAATTAAAATTTAATGAAATATATATTAAATCTAATCAATTAAGTAATGATATGAAGAATACATTTATTAGAAGAATTATGGGTTTAGTATCATATTATTCAGGAGCTGATAAACAATTATTCGCTGAAAAAAGAGTACAATTTGTTTATTGTAAATTTCATGAAAAACAACAAAAAACGTATGAACATTTTGAACTTATTGAAAAAAAAATGGATCAAAATAGAATGTCTAAAAAAATATCTTCTACTTATAAATCTTTCACAAGACAATCTTCTAATTTTACTTTTCCTACTATTTCTAGTAAAATAAATGGAGAAAGTAGACCAAGACCATCTTCATTTAAGGTAGATGAATCAGTTATTCAAAAAATGTTAGAAGGAATAGATTTCGAAGGTAAGGAAAAGGAGTATGTGGAGTATAATGATTTAATAAATGTTTTTATAAGGGAGTTAGAGAAGTATTATGATAAATTAAATGATAATAAGTTAAAAGATGATATAGAGGTATTTAAGAATAAGTATAAATATGATTTTGACAAGTTTTGGAAGGAGTATAAAAATAAGAGTAAGTTATTAGACGAGTTTTATAAAAATTCGTGTAAGATAACAACAATGATTTTTAAATCATTAAATTCAAAAGGTCCATTAATTTTTTATTCAAATTATGTAAGAATGGAAGGTTTAGAAATAATAAAGATTTATTTAAAGTATTTTGGATTTTCTAAATTTATTAATTCAGATAAAGGTAAAAATTATTTTAGATATACTGAATATCACGGAAATATTAAAATGGAAACTAGAGAACTTAATAAAAAATCTTTTAATAAATCTGATAATATTGATGGTAAATTAATTAAAATAATTCTTATATCCCCAGCTGGATCTGAAGGTATTAGTTTAAAAAATGTTAGACAAGTCCATGTATTAGAACCTTATTGGAATGAAGTTAGAATAGATCAGTTAATAGGACGTTCAATAAGACAATGTTCGCACGCAGATCTTCCAATGAAGGAGAGGTATGTGGATATATTTAGGTATATTAGTCAGATGGATGGTATGAAGGAGTCAACAGATGAGAATATACAAAATTTAGCGAATAAAAAAAATGATTTGATAGGTAGTTTTTTAAAAACCTTGAAGGAGATAGCGGTAGATGCTGAATTATTTAGAAATCATAATATAGAGAATGATGAATATACACCATTTAAGTTTAATGAAATTAGTTTATTTGATGAAATAATAAGTCCAGCATTTAAGAAAAATATTGATTATGATTTAAATTTAGAAAATGGATTATATTCAAAAAATTCTGAAATAAAAAAAGTAGATGTTTTCGAGATTAAAGCAGTAATTAAATTAGAAAATAATAATTTTTCAGATGTAAAAAAGTATTATTTAAATAATGATACTGGTGTAGTATATGATTATGATTTAAAATTTCCTATTGGAAAAGTTAATTTTGATAAGGACGGTGTTCCTGAAATTTATAAGGAAAATATTTATTTAATATCACAAACAATTAAAATACCAAAAATTAATTAAATGTTTTTTTATTTATTTCTAATTGAATTTCTCCTACTGTAAAAATAAATTGAGATTGAAATTTACTAGATAAAGGATGTCTTAAATATTTTTTTGGACTTCTAAAACTTACTGTATAATCATCTTTTGTTGTAGAATTTATATTTACTATATTTTTATATGATTTTCTTTCTGATAATTCATTATTCCAAAGTAAATTATTATTTGTAACTAACTGATCTCCAGTACTATCTAAAATTTTTATACTCATATTTGTAAAATTACCCAAATCTGAAAATTTAAATATTTTATCTGTTTCCATTCCATCTAAAAAATTAAATCCTCTATTATCTTCTTTTGATGGAAATAATAAAGCAAAACTATTACTTACTGAACTACTTGTAGCCAAATCATTATTTTTTGGTAATTGATCTATATGTAATTGAAAATATCTACCTTTTTCTATTTGATAATCTGGATTTGTACTTTTTTTATACTCAAAATGTTCTATTCCATTTGATGTATCACTATAAGAATAAACAATTGAATAATCAGGTTCTAAAGTAACAGTATCACCAACAAAATAATCTAAAATAAAATCATTATTTGATTTTAATATATAATGAATAATGTAAATTGGAACACTATAATTATTATCAAATTGATCAAATAAATCATTGTTGGCAAAATTATTAGCTGCATAAAATGAAGTTATTGTACTAATTATGTTAGGATCAGTTAATTCAGATTTTTTTATTTTATAATTATCAGGGAGAATTGCTTTGACTAATTTTAAATATTTTACATTTTTAACAGATCTATGTATAGATGGACCAGGAGTAGTATCAGTAGATCCTAATTTTAAAGTAAAGTCAAAAATATTTGGAAAGATATCAATATCTCTATCAGCTGTATCAATAATTATATCTTTTTCTTCAATAAACTGATTACGAACTATTTCTTCAACATTATTATCAATAATTTGTTTAGGTTGATATTGTTGTTCAAAAAGAAATGAACCTAAATTAGATTCATTATTAAAATTAACATTATTATTTTGGTTAGGTTGTATATTATTATTTTGGAATAAATTTTTTAGTTTAGTATTTTCATAAAAATTAGCTGGAGTATGTGCATTATTAAAATAATTATCACGAATATTTATTTTTGATAAATTAGATCTATCTTTTAAATTATTATTAAACATATATATTTAATATAAAAAAATTATTCGATTTATATTTAAAAATAAAAACATTTATATTTTAATTATGGAGTATGAAAAAAATATTTATGATAAATTTGTGAATAAAGCTACTTTAAGTGAGTTAAATAATCATTTATCAAATAAATTAGATTTAACAAACAAAAGTAAAGATGAAAAAAAGAAATGTTTAAAAATTTTATATGATAATATGAAAAAAATATATAATGGTTTAGAAAAATCTAAAATTAATGATAGAACATTTCCTAAAATTAATGACATTTATAAAAAATATTCTTTAGAAAAATCAATTGAAGAAATTAACTATATGTATAATACAAATAATAATATTAAATATTTAGAAAGACCAGTTATAACATATCAAAAAAATTCAAATAATGTTGATTTTAGTAAAAGACAAATTAGTAAAGGAAATAGTACCCCTAACTTAGGTATTTCAAATAATTTTGATGAATCAACTAGATTAAATAATAATATGGCACCAGAAAAAATTATGGAAAAACTAATGGCAGAAAGAAACAGTAATATTAATAATAATCAAGGTAATTACGAATTACCAGAATATATGAAACCTAAAGATAGTGAACCTGTTATTGAAAAATATACAAATTATAAATTAAATCATAACTTAAATTCAAATAATGATAATAAAATGCAGGGTGATACTTATCATCTATCTGGATCAAATTTAGACTCTCAATTTAGCAATATTAATTTTT
>MDTC01265242.1_pt1 | contig 10623 bp, 5 predicted proteins | sample 811181 | NCBI WGS metagenome assembly MDTC01 (sample SAMN05326644, study PRJNA326480) | marine metagenome | isolation source: seawater | place: Pacific Ocean: North | collected 2011 | reverse complement strand
TTCACATGGATGCCCATCAAAATGCTTGTAGAAGAGAACTAAAGATGATGTGTGAAGAGATCGGTGTTGAAGTTTTTGCTTTGGACGCTGAAGACAAATTATTGATGATTCCTGGCTGTGATGTAATTGTCGATAGAGGAAGTAATCATTTAGGGCTAAATCCATTAATGTAAATTCTCTTTATCGGCCATTTTCTTAAAAACCGCAATGATTCTCCGTGTTTATGGGGGAGAATCCGGGCAAAGTGATCCTCAACAAAATGACTGGGAATTATATTTCTCATTTCATGTCTTCAGGGCTAATGGTTCTACTATTCTTATTAGCAGTCTCTTGGTTGTCATACTCCACTTCTGATTACTCATTTAGACAAGATAATTATCAAGTAGAAATTGCATATATTTTGACATCGCTTATTTCTCTTGGATGGATGATGTCGATGGTGGTTGGAATTTCTTTCGACCTATTTCCATTAACTCACAATCTTGATTCATATAATCAAACACATTCAACACATTATCTATTCATTAACATAGTTGGACAATTATTGATAATCGTTGGTATTTTCTCGAATAACCTCCAACTATTATTTGAAATGAGTACTATTGGAATGGTTCTTCTTTGTTGGGGAGTTTTGAGCATTGCATGGCCTAGTTGGAAATTACATAAAAATTCAAAAGAAGAAAATATCAATTGTGGAAATGTCGCATTAATCCCTTCACTACTCGTTCCTGTTTCTTCGTTAATAGTTCTGGCTTGCTGGATTTTTAGACAAAAAACTGGACTTTTAGAATTTGGACTTGCATTCAATGTTGTTGTTATGATGGGGACGATAACTTTGAGTTTGATCTTAGCACATTTCAATCGAAGATTAAGTTGGGATGTTGTTAAATTCAGTAATTTCCGCCCGGCTGTTTCGATATATCTAGGTCTTGCAGTAGTACATTCTTTTGCTTCGATGTGGCATGCTCGTGGAGATATTAGCCAGACTATTTTTGAGTACTCATTAGCGGCGCCACTGTTGTGGGGATTTATCTCTACAAGACCAATTAAGACTATTCTAAATGCAGTAGGTCCGCAGCAAAAACCTCATTCAAGACTTATTGGAACTGCTCAATGGTTTTTCTTAGTTACTGGAGTAATGGCAATTATTCCAGACTTTTACCCTGGTAAATTCACTAATATCACATATGTTGGATTTATGTTTTCATGTGCAGTACTATCTACTTGGGGTTCAGGAATATATCTCCATCAAGACCACTTGCACAAATCGATTCATAATCGTCCTGGCCTTTGGTCAATAATAATAGTCAATACAATTGGGATGCTATCTTTATTCCTCATCGGATTTGAAGTCACGGTTTTTGGCGAATATTCGGATTTAGTATATTTCTTTATGAGAAGTATAGCACTGGGATTGATGATCATATTCATATTCATATTATTGATTCGAGACCTGTTCTTTTCCATGGATACTTGGCATCGAATCCCGATGTCTATGGATAGATATGCTTCATGAAAATTCTTTAGAAATTTCCATAATAGCATCCATTGCACTCTCTGCAATACCAAGAACTGTTGATTCGCCCCCGTCTATCAAAGATGCGAAATTCGACATTTCTCCCGCTAAATCATAACCACCTGCTTTACCCTTCCAAGAACCATTCAATACCAATTCAACCAAATCTTCATCTGTTAACTGCTGAAACTCTACTATTGATGAATCGGTGTAAAAGGTCCACATCCCTGAGAAATATATTCCTGTTGAACTCCAAACTCTGTGTCTTCTGCCTGAAAGTCGATGTAACATCATTGCAGCCTCAACTTCATCTTTAGGCTTGCCAAGGGCGACCTTGTCGACATCTGGATCTGCCAACATTGTATCACTGACAATGATTAATTCATAGCCGTCTAAATTTTTTATAGCATCTGCTTTTTTCTTAGAAATCTGAAGAACTTGTTCTGCTACTTCAACATCTTCAGCCCCCTCATCAACACCGATAAGTGCTTCACATACTAGATTTGGAAATAATTCGGTTATCATTTGTTGGCGCCGACTGGAAGCAGAGGCAAGCCAAACTCTTAGCATGATTCGCCATAGTGTTGCAATTATGTTTCTTTCCTTTAAAATTGAAAATAAATGAGACATATTCAAGTGATAGATGGTATTGGATTAACTGGTGCCAGCATGAGCGACATCCAAAGAATCCCAACCCACATTGAAGGCTTAGACGAGAATATGCAAGGTGGAATTCCACAAGGTCATATCTGTTTGGTAGCCGGCGCTTCTGGTGCAATGAAATCCAGTCTTACCTTCTCAATGCTATACAATGCAGTACTTTACGGAGAAACCAGTGGAATTTATGTGACACTTGAACAGGGCAAAGATTCGCTTCGTGCTCACATGAGCAATATGGGGATGAATGTCGATGACCCGCGTGTAAGAAACAGAATTGCTATCATCGATTTAGTTGACTTACGTGTCCAATTAGATGAGCAAGGAATGAGTAACCGTGTTGACTGGATGGGGCAACTAATCAAGCAACTTACATCATACCGTCAATCAATTGGTTTTGAACTTCTTGTATTCGATTCTCTTGGAGCATTCTTCACCTTGACTAAGATGGAAAATCCTCGTGATGAAATATTCAGACTCTTTGAGGCTGTTAGAAGACTCGAATTAACCTCTTTCTTTATCTGTGAAATGACAGGTGAAGACCACAAGCAATTCGGAGAATATGGAATTGAAGATTATCTTGCAGATGGTGTTGTCCACTTAGTTATGGAGAGAAATGTTGATGATGTAAATAGAAAGATGAGTGTCATCAAAATGCGACATACAAATCACATGCTTGGTTACAAGCCATTTACATGGAAACCTGATGAACAAAGATTCACAATACTGTAATCATTCTACAGTCACAGATTTTGCTAGATTACGTGGTCTATCAACATCGCAACCAAGTTCCAGTGCAGCATGATATGCTATCAATTGAAGAGGAACTACTGTTAGTATTGGCGATAGGTCTGGGTGGACATTTGGAATTGCAATATTTATGTCTCCTTCCTCACTAATACTATCTCCTTCTTCGTGAATCAAGATAATTTTTGCACCTCGCGCCTTACATTCGTGAATTGCTGAGACTGTCTTTTGCTTGACATGGTCATTTGGAGCTATGAAAATAACTGGACTACCCTCTTCAAGTAAAGCAATAGGACCATGTTTCATTTCCCCCGCAGGATAAGCCAAACATGGGATATAAGCGACTTCCATTAATTTTAACGCACCCTCTTTAGCAACCGGTGCAGAGATTCCTCTGCCCAAGAATAAGACGCTCTTGGCATCCTTTACCGCATTAACTGCTTCCATAATCGGTCCTTGATTATCCAAGTATTCTTCAATCAAATGAGGAATCTGTTGAAGTCCTTGAATTAATTTCTGCCCTCTCTCCTTACTTATTGAACGGGAACGACCTACTTGTATTGCAAACATTGTCAAAGCAGCGACCATATTTGAAAATGCCTTTGTTGATGCTACTGCTTGTTCTGGGCCAGAATGGATATACACACCTTGGCCACATTGTCTTGCAATTGTTGAACCAACAACATTGACAATTCCATGGACTTGGCCACCTTTGAGTTGTATTTCTTTTACTGCCGATAGTGTATCTGCGGTTTCTCCTGATTGAGATACTGCGAAATGAAGTGCTTGTGGGTCTATTACAGGGTCATTGGTTCTAAACTCACTCGAGATATGAGCAACTGCTGGAACTCTAGCCAATGACTCAATCAGTATTTGGCCGATTTCTGCAGCATGCATTGCAGTTCCACAACCAAGTAATCGAACATGTGGTAGTTTTGATAATTCTAGAGGCGATAATTTCAATCCACCAAGTCGGCCATTACCCCTAACGCGGTCTAGTCTGCCACTGATACAATGACGAAGCGCATCGGGTTGCTCAAATATTTCTTTCAACATGAAATGCGGGAAGTCGCCCATCTCGGCTTCTCCCCATTCATCTTCAAGAACCGTAATACTGGCTTCCTTATTGTTCCCATTCAAAGAACTCATAGCAATAGAATCTGAAGTCAATGTTGCAATATCTCCATCTTCCAAAAATACCACTCTTTGTGTGTGGGTGGTCAATGCATGTGGGTCACTTGAAATAAACATCTCATTATCGCCTTTGCCGACGATCAATGGCGAGCCATTTCTTGCGCATACCATGACATCATGATGGAGGAATATAGCACAAATTCCCCATGTCCCATGTAATTTTGAAATCGTTCGGTGCATTGCTGCTGTTGGGTTATTATCTCTAGATAATTCATAATCGAGTATATGGGCAATTGTTTCCGAATCTGTTTCACTACTGAGAGAAATTCCTTTCCTTTCGAGTAAGGTCCTAAGGGTACGTGAATTTTCAATAATTCCATTGTGAACTATTATCACATCGCCAGATACTGATGCATGTGGATGTGCGTTTTCATCAGAAACTACACCATGAGTTGCCCATCTCGTGTGGGCAATACCTACATTGCCTGGAACATTACTAGGAAGAATTGATTGTAATTCTGCAACTTTACCGACTTTCTTGTACACTGAAAAAGATTCGTTTTTGACTGCGATTCCAGCAGAGTCGTAGCCTCGATATTCTAGGCGTCTAAGTCCTTCAACCAAAATCGGTGTTGCTAATTTAGCACCCATATAAGCAAAAATTCCACACATTTATTTCACCTATAGATTTACAACCGATGAACAAATTGGACAATTTGTTTTTCTCAGCATCATGTCTTTGACTGTGAATTTAGCGGAACACTCAGTACAACTGACTTCACGCTGAGGTGTCGGCATTCCGGCAATTGGTGGGAGATTGCCTAGCGGAGGTAATACTCCATCGCTACCTATTGGTGGTAGATCCGGAAGTGGAGGCAAAGAAAGTTCAGCATCTAATGGCGGTAATGTAGCATCTAATGGCGGTAAATTCGCAATACCTGGAGGATTGGATAATATCTTTTCAGTAATCTCAGCAATCTCTCTTTGTTGTTTACGCTTCATTCTACGATCTAGTCGACTATTTCCTTGACCGGACTCCGCCTTTGTCTCAAGGTCCTCAGCAAGAGTTGTCTCTTTATCTTCTTTCAACTCATTCTCAGGTTTAATTTCAATCGATGATTGAACTACTAATTCCTCTGAATCTAGGTTTATTGCTAATTCACCATCATCATCTTCAATGTCTACCATGATTTCAACACCATCGTCATCAACTTGACTTTGGATGATTAATTCTTCTTCTTTTTCTCGACGAAGTGAACGTACTGAAATCACTAATCCAGCCAATAAGACGACCATAACAAATACTGATACTCCAAGGATTATTTGTTGGGTTTGTCTATCACCTGGTAATGGTGCAAGTAGTGAATCTATGAACGACTTTGAAGAATCTGGAACCTCTTCTGCTTCAAGAGATGCTACGCTTCGTAATGAAAGAACTCCACTACTGGAAGATACTACGATTATTCCATCTTGACCTAATCCCGCATAACCTAAAACAAATCCTTCAGAAATCATATTCGACATTGCAAATTCCATGCCATTGCCGCTATCACTTACCGTTCCATACCTAGTCATTGGCCCGTAAACATTGATTTCATCAAATAGTACACGAATATTATCTTCATCTGAATTAAGTTGTAAATTATTAGCACCTTGTGCATCAAAGTAAGATGGCTCGTCTACAGACCAAGCATTATCTGTAACTGTATACGCTATTTTTGATGAGGAACCGCTACCCTCAATCCAAGAAGCAATCAAAATATCTCTGTCGTTTTCTTGAATGGTCTCTAGTTGAGCGTGGCTAGCATCATCACCAACTGAATATTGGAATGACCATGAAGACATCCACTCTTTACCATGAGCATACATCAATCCAACTCTCTCAATTCCTGAAACATCATCTCGCATTTCCTGGTATAGAATATGTAAATTCTCATCACCCAGTGAGATTGCTAAAGAATCTCCTTCTGATGGTTTGATATCAATATTGTATAGGACATTACTAAGACTCCAAGAACTTTCTACTTGCGGAGTATCAGAAATCATGACAAAAATCGAGGTAGAATCTTGCCAAGAACCGCCAGTTGCAATATCTCGGTGGTATCCGGCGAGAACCATTCTTTCATCATTTTGACTAAGAGCGAGACCCCAGTACCTTCCTTCTGAAAGTTTGATTGGAGTCATGTGGCTTTGAATCGAAGTTGTTTCTCCAGAACTTGTAATGGAAGTCATAGAAATATCAGTTAATAGATACCCGGATTGGCTTAATTTATTTTCAGTCCAAGCTGCTTGTACAAGTCCATTTTCTGTCTTCAATACCGCCAATTCACCAGCCCAAGAATCTGCTAGTTTGACTTGACCTGGAACTGACAAAGAATCGGTGATAGTCCTAACATGTAATTCTCCATCCAAAGTAGTGAATAATAGTCCACCTTCATCTAAGCCAACAAAATCTAAAATTATTTCATTGGAAATCAAATTTAATCTGACTGGTGAACCAATATTTACATTATCAACTACAACACTAAAGAAGTGTTGATTAAACTCAGATTCAACGCCATCTCCTTGTAGTTCTGCTCTAAATTGAGTACTTCCAAGAATTGAGCTTGATTCATTGATTACAAATGTTACTTCTTCATAACCTGAACTAGATTGTGAACCTGCTATTTGTAGAATCATCTCTTCTCCAACTTTAGTCCATTCACCGTCTTTCATATACAACTTCATCATCAAGTTATTAGCATCGGTTTGCCCCAAATTATCAACTCTTACATTGATGTTGTAAGATATATCAGGTGCCGGTATAGCAGGGAAGGTTTTCACTGCACCTGCCATGAATCTAAGTGTTGGTTCTACCGGCCTTTCCGTGACTTCGAAATTGAATGAATAGGTATTGTCATCCCTCTTTAAATCAGAGTGAATATTTGATGGATCTATGCTAATTATTACTTCATGAACACCTACTTCTGTTGCCCACCAGTACAGGGTTATTTCTCGAGAATCTCCTTCTTTGAGTGAGCCAATGGTCGCCTCAGAAGGGTAAACCTCTGAATCACTACCAGGCGCATCGAGTCTAACAAATACATCGTTGACATCAAGGTCTCCAACATTGGCGATAGTGAAATCTACAGTTAATGCAGAACCTGCAACTGCAGATTGCATTGGCAAACCAACTTCATCTTTAATTTCAACAACTCCTGTAAAAATAAAGTCTGGAGCAGCGGGTTGATTATCAATGGTGAAGGTTCTTCTTACATCATCTGTCTTAAGACCACTCTCGTTAACCATTCTAAAACTCAATCGAGTTGAACCATCAGGTACTTCTCTTGAATCCCAACTAAAAGACCAATCTTGATTTCCGACTTCTAACTCTGGTAAACTCATTGCAAATTCCCAATCGCCACTATCTATCTTGAATTCAATGTAGTCGTGCTCAACACCTTCTACTGTTCCAGAAAAGTCTACATTGCCTTGAAGAGAAGTACCCACTACTGGACTGGCAAGGGTAATTCCCATTCTTGCCAAATTAATTACTCGGAAATCTATAGCCGATTCAGCCTCAGTTTCAGTATCAACCGCTCTAACACTCACAAGAACATAATCCTCATCCAATTCTATCCAATCAGATTTAATTGTCACGTCAAGAGACCATTCATCAACATCTCCTCCTGCAATTGTCCATGGTTTGAGTTCCTTGGTATTACCAGACTCTAGATGTTGAACAATATTAACTTGAATTTGATCATACTCGATACCTTCTGGCACATTTGTAGTTCCAGAGATGGTCACTCTGTTACCTTCCATCCACCATGAACCATTGGTTGGCTGGGAGATATCTACGTGGTCGCCAGAACCATTTCCAGTCGGAGGTGGTGCTATAACGCCTCCTTCCAGTGGCGTACATGGTTTGTTGAGAGCCATATCTATGGCGCAAGATGCATCGATTAATCCGAATCCCCATTTATCGTTCCATCGATTTGAAACAGATGTTTCAGATGCTTTATCTTGTTGAATCTCTGAAGAATTACGAATTATATCTCTAATTTCCAAAGCATCTAATGATGGGTTTGCTTCAATAACAGTTGCAACAACTCCAGATGCAATAGGGGTTGCCATACTCGTTCCATCTTTCTCATCATAATCAGAATCTGCTTCAGGTCTAGGGGCTCCAGGTATCGAAGTGCCAGTGGCCGCAGTTGCAGATATTATGTTTGAACCAAATGAGGCGATATCGGGTTTCAATTCATCCCAATCATCATCGTCACCGTCGCTTAGACGTGGCCCGAAGTTTGAGTAACTGGCTATTCCGTCATCTGTACGATTAACAGTACCGAAATCACTCGCTGCTGCAACCGATAATCCATAATCAGCGCTTGCTGGAGAAGGAACTCTCTTGGAACCATCATTACCCATGGCAATTACACAAACTATATTTTGATCAATTGTTGCATTATTGACCAATCTTGCTTCTGTTCCTGTTCCATTATCTCCTTCATCTCCGGGATTAAGAGGTGATGATACTGAACCGAATGACATTGAGCCTATTTGAATTCCATCAACTGAAGAATTATGCCCCCAGTCCTTATTTGCGTTATTTATCATCCATTGAATACCATTTAGCGAATATTGTGAATTTGTACCGCCAGCATCAGTTAGAACTTTGATATCGACAAGGTAAGCCCCTGGCGCAGTTCCAGTATGTACTCTTGAGGAATCTCCTGTCCCCAGTGCTGAACCAGCAACGTGAGTTCCATGACCTTGTCCATCATCAGGGTCTTGGGTTCCATCAGGATTAGATGCTGTAGATGTTGCATCATAGCCTCCAACCCATTTATGGTCGTCATATGAAGTAGGATTATCCGCATCCGGCTCATCGTTAATGTCATCAAAATCATTTAGTGAACGATGTTCATTATCGACACCCGTATCCAATATTGCAATTACTACACCATCGCCTGTATAATCACGTTCATATGCCGAAGCGGAATAAACATCTGAAGGATAAGACCGAGTGGCCTTGGAAGCGATATTGTTGAAAGGAATCATAACATTCTGCATCTCGATTACAACTACTCCTTCTAGATGATAAATATCCATTAAAGCGCTAACTGGTACTTTGTCAATCACTATCGAATCAACGCTATCAAGGGTTTGAAACCAAGCATCATTTTCTTGACCAATCCATGAGTGGCTCCTTAGAACTTGTTCTAATTCATCCGCTTCCGCTTGCCTAGGATGCCATGCATAGTCAACAACAATAGCTACTGTTTTCCTTCCATCTTCACCGATTATAGATGTTGGAGAAATTGATTCTTGGCCTGCCAAAACTCTCTGTAATCGATCGTCCATTCCATTCCAATCTAAATCTGGACCATAAGAAAGCCACCATTCATTCTCCTCAGAGGCTGGTTGTGTTGTTCTTAAATCGGTTCTAAGAGGCCTTTCACAGAGCTCTTCACCACACATCAAAGGAGGTAACCCTTCAATCAAAATTGGGCTCTCGTGTGTCTTTTGAGTCACTTCTAGAACTTGGTCATTAGAATTAGCATTAACTCCAAATGAAGACATGTCAGAAACCAAAAAAATCATCACGATTAGCAATGCAGTACGTTGCATTTTCGCGCCATTGAGTGTGCGATTCATTTCCTTCCCCATTGCGTGGAGCATGGTTCATGCTTTGAGGGTATCCTTTGAATGTTCACTCCCCAGCCCCTTTAGGGGCTTGGGAGAATTTTTGATTTTAAGGCCAGTTAAAATGCTCAGGTTCAACAGAACACTGCATGTGAGGACCATCAAAACGTTCGATGACACCTATTTTATTTTCACACACTGGACAAGTTGTTCTATCAGCGATATGCTCCATCCAAGCAATACGTGTTTCCGGCTCATCACTTGAATCCAATAGGCTTTTCATGGCCTCTCTAAGACTCTTTGGAATTTCGAAACCTCCCGCTGACCAAGGATCTTCTACAGCGTCCAATTTCTTCATCGATTTCTTCATTCGCCTCTGCTTAGCAAATACTTCAGGAGATGAAGATGGGCCTCCATCTTCAACCCCGAGCGGAGTTGGCCCTCCTTTAGCGATTAGAGGTAGCATAACATAACATAGAATAAAACCGCCTAAGTGCGCCATATGAGCAACATCGCTCGGCCTAGACAATCCATAATTAGAATATGCTCTAAATACCTCTATTGCGAAGTAAAAAAGGGCGAGATAAATGACTGGCCACTTCCTAATTAAAATCAAAGGAAACGGAATTTCATCCTTAGGCCAACCTGCAAGATAGGCTCCAAATAATCCAAATGCGGCACCTGAGGCGCCCAAAGCAGGAGTTGTAGAATCTATGTTGAATAAGTACCAAGCGAAAGAGCCACCGAATAAACCAATCAGATAAATTGCTGCAAATCGTTTCATTCCCAATCTCTGCTCTAAGGGAATTCCGACCAATGAAATTACCAAAATATTGCCAAGTACATGCGTAGCATCAAATTGACTGTGTAGAAAACCTGCTGAGAAAAAGGTAATCCATCCCGATGGTTCTCCAGCTCTTGCAGGTATCATCCAAAGG
>MDTC01179161.1_pt1 | contig 10623 bp, 5 predicted proteins | sample 811181 | NCBI WGS metagenome assembly MDTC01 (sample SAMN05326644, study PRJNA326480) | marine metagenome | isolation source: seawater | place: Pacific Ocean: North | collected 2011 | reverse complement strand
TAGATTCATAAGTCACCGGATCTAATGAAGATATGCCTCCACTTTTTGTTCCAATCCATATAATATTATCTCGATCTTCAAAAATAGTTTCAATATTTTCATTGAAAAGATTATTAAATACCTCACCAGGCTTTATATACTCAAAAGTATTGTTATTGCCATTATATTTTGAAATACCATTTTCTGTTGCAAACCATTTAAAATTAAATTGATCACTTATAACTTTAGTTACGTAATTACTACTAAGCCCTTCTTGAGTGGTTATGTATTCAATATTATAATCTAATTGCTGGCTAAATACATTTAGTGAAATCAAAGTAAAAAACGAAAAATAATATTTAAATAAATTTTTGATCATCAATAGAATAAATATTTAATTAGAAATTGGTTTTATAAAAAAAGAATATTTATAATTACCAGGGGGAATTATGTATTTAAGTAATGGTCTTGCTCCCCAACTATTATCTCCTCCAACTCCCATTTGTTTTAAATCAATGTTTAAACTAATAAAATTTCTCTTAGGAATGTCGATAGGCTTTCTTTGTTTCTTGATCATTCTTTTTCTTGCTGATCCCATTTCACCAGGTTTTTTATCTCTAACTCCATCATCGAAATCTTCAATGGTATTGTAATGAGCACTAAAAGAAATGTAAGGATCTCCAAAAATTTTAAAACCATTCCCGCTGTCATCTATTAGTTCTAACCATTTTGTTTGTGTTCTGTACCCATTTTCTTGAGGTCTAGAATAATCGAATCCTAAATCACTTACAGACGAGCTGTAAACGCCCATAAAAGCAGAGTCCATCCTGTCCACATAATTTTCGTGAGGTCCCCTTCCATACCAAGAAACATTGTTATAACTCTTCGGAATTTGAAAATTCATACCAAATCTAGGCATTTCAGCATCTTTCAAGTTTCCCTTATAGTTAAAGTCATTAGATATCCTTAACTCACCCTCAGGATTAATTAAAAATGTTGTGGTATAATATGATTTTAGATTAGCTAGACTATAATTAACTGTGACTTTAATATTTTTATCTAAAAGCTCATGATTAATATTTCTAAGAACTCTTTTATTAGATGCTACCTTCCATTCTTTAGACCTTAAAGGTAAATTATTACCATAATCATTATCAATTGGTGCTCTCCAAAAGTTTAGATAGGGAGCCTTATCTATAAATTCTTTATCATTTACAACATAACTTATCAAATCCCCATTGGAATTATCAAACATTACGTTAATATCATCATTATATACTTTAAGTAAATCATCACTAGATTCAACTTTTAGCATTTTATTTGAATTTGAAAGAGAATAGCTACTTATAGATTCTTTAATTTCCATTTGCTCTTTAAAAATCATATGACCTGAGGGAATTAAATTTTTTCCATTTCTTAAATACCCATAAACGTTAAGATGAAAATCATTGTTTTCTTGATTTATTTCTTTGAAGAAGCTTCTTATAGGGATTTCAACAATTTTGGAAGATTGAGGATTTAAATCAATATTGAAATTTCCATTATTTATAACTTTACCATCTCTCAAAAGTTCATATTGAAAATCAAATTCGTTTAGATTAGTAAAGAAATATTGATTTTCTATTTTCAAAGAGAATGTTCCAGAACTGTTTTCTAAAGTAAACCTAGAATCTTGATATACTTTTTTAATTTCTTCCATTGCAGGGTGAAATGTTCTATCAGAATTAACTAAACCGTTCATGCAAAAATTAGTATCATTATGATAATTGCTAGGGGAATAATCTCCACCATAATTCCAATATTTTTTTCCCTCATCATTATACTCTGCTAAACCCTGGTCAACAAAATCCCAAATAAAACCTCCTTGCATTTGCCTCTGATTATGTATCATTTTCCATAAATCCACGATATTTCCATTACTATTCCCCATAGCATGAGAATATTCTAACCAAATAAAAGGTCTATTTCTAAATTTCCCCAAATATTCTTTTTCTAAATCATTCATTCTAGCATACATCCATCCTAAAACGTCGGTATGTGGCTTTAGATTTATTCCCATTTTCCTTTGTTTAAAATGTTCAGAAGTTCTCTCGTAAATTGTTAAACGGGACTTGTCATAAGCCTTTATCCAATCGTAACCTTCTACAAAAATTGGCCCATCACCAGCTTCATTTCCAAGTGACCACATTATAATTGAGGGGTGATTTTTATCTCGTTCCACCATCCTAACCCACCTGTCCATGTGCATTGCATCAAACTCTGGTTTAAAAGCTGGAGTATCCTCTTTTTTGTAACCAAAACCATGCGATTCTACATTAGCCTCATCAATAACATAAATTCCATATTTATTACAAAGCTCATACCAATATGGATCATTAGGATAATGAGAAGTTCTAACTGCATTTATATTATTTTGTTTCATGATTTCAATGTCTTTTAACATTGATTCTTTTGAAACTATGTGACCCGAAAACTCATCATGTTCGTGTCTATTAACGCCCTTAAATAAAATAGGTTGATTATTCACTAGTACTTGGCCAGTTTTAAGTTCAATTTTTCTAAATCCAACCTGTTGACCTACTGAATGGGTCTCTTTTCCATTCTGTATTAAACTAGTTGTTAAATAATATAAATTTGGCTGTTCAGCACTCCATAGTAACGGATCAATAATCTTATCGTTTAAATTAACTTTTTTAGAAGAAAGTGATTCAATCTCTATATTGTTTTTTATGATTTTAATAAGTTTATTATGTGAGTCATATAGTTTTGATTGGACTGCAAAATTGGATTTAAAAGAATTGTAATTTCTAACATTGATATCAATGTTGAAATCCGATGTTTTTAAATCATCACTAAGATTAGTTTTAACAAAAAAGTCTCTCAATGCAACTTTTGGTTGAGCATACAAAAAAACATCTCTTTCTATCCCACTTAATCTCCAAAAATCTTGATCTTCCAAATAGGTGCCATCAGACCATCTAATAACTTGAAGCATTATGGTATTTGTTCCGCTATTTATATACTTGGTGATATTGAATTCAGCTGGTGTTTTACTGCCCTCAGAATATCCTACTTTAACTCCATTAATCCATATATAAAAAGCAGAATTAACGGCGCCAAAATGAATAAAAACTTCTTTATCATTCCACTCTTTACTTACCTTAAATTTCCTGTGATATAAACCTATTGGATTATAATCTTTAGGCATAAATGGAGGGTTGATTTCATAGGGGTAAACAATATTAGTATAAACTGGGAAATCTTCACTGTGAAATTGCCAATTGGCAGGAACTGGAATATTATCCCATTTTTTTACATTACTTTTTTTTAAATAAAAATTTTTCGGAACAGAATCTATATTTCTATATAGTTTAAAATCCCAGTTACCGTTCAATGTTTCATACAAAACATTATTATTTAAATCATTTTCCATTACTAACTGCTCGTTACTAAAAGGGTAAAAAGTAGCATGTGGTTTTTCTGTATTAATAGAGAAAACTGATAAGTCTTCCCATTCAGGATTCTGCGCATTTAAGAAAGTAAAGCCTAAAACAGACAGTAAAAAAAATAATTTGATTTTCTTCATAATGTATAATTACTCATTAAACATACACAAAAAATTAATTTTTTAAAGGCTTGACAATGAAAATGAATCATTTATCCATAAATTTTGATTAATACGCTTACACTATTAGTAATTTAATTATCTATTTTTAGTAAAAAATAATTATGAAATCAATAAAACTCATATTACTAACAATCCTGCCCTTTTTCTTAACAAATTGTGATTTTCAAGATCAAATTAATAATGAAAAACCAAATATTCTTTGGATTGTAACTGAAGATAATTCGATTCATTATATGAATTTATATACAAAGGGAGGGGCAGAAATGCCAGCAATTTCCCAACTTGCAAATCAAGGAGTAGTGTTCAATAACGCCTTTTCAAATGCTCCAGTCTGCTCTGTAGCAAGAAGTACTATAATAACTGGTGTATATGCCCCTAGAATAGGGACTCAATATCATAGAAAAATGTCAAAGGTTAAACTTCCCAATAGTATAAAGCCTTTACCTACCTATCTAAGTGAAATTGGTTATTACACAAGTAATAACGCCAAAGAAGACTACAACTTTATAAAAGAAAATAAAGTATGGGACGAATCCTCAAAAAAAGCAACATATAAAAACAGAAAAAAAGGACAACCCTTTTTTCATGTGCAAAACTTTCATAATACTCATGAAGGGCAACTTCATTTTAATTCAAAACAATTAGATGATGCATTAGTTACTAATGAATTGGATAGTATTTCCCCCTTTCCATATCACCCTGACACACCAACTTTTCGATATACACAATCATTATATCACAATCATCACAAAGATGTTGATCGGGAGATGGGAAAATTTATTGATGATTTACAAAATGAAGGACTAATGGAAAATACCATTATTTTCTATTATGGGGATCACGGGGGGGTATTACCTAGAAGTAAGGGTTATTTATATGAGACTGGATTAAATGTTCCAATGGTAGTTTACATTCCAGAAAAATGGGAACATCTAAATCCTTTTAAAATAGGATCAAGAACCTCAACTTTTGTTGATTTTGTTGATCTAGTTCCCACTGTTTTATCGCTAGCAGGATTCAAGATTCCCAAAGGACTAGATGGAACTCCTTTTCTTGGTAAAAATTTAGATAGAAGCCAGATTGAAAAACAAGACACCACTTTTGGATATGCAGATCGATTTGATGAAAAGTACGATTTGGTTAGATCGCTTAGAAAAGGAAAATATAAATACATAAGAAATTACCAGCCTTTCAATGTTGATGGTATTTATAATTACTACAGGTATAAAATGTTAGCCTACAAAGAATGGTACAAGCTATTTCAAGCAGGAAAATTAAGTGATATTCAAAGTCAATTTTTTAAACCTAGAACTCCAGAAGCTCTTTATGATATAGAAAAGGATCCTTACGAAACTAAGAATTTAGCCTCTATGCCTGAACACCAAAATAAGTTATTAGATCTAAGAAACATTCTCAATGATCACATAATTAACCAACCTGATCTTAGTTTTTTTCCAGAACCGTATTTTTTGAAAAATGGATTAGAAAATGGATTAGATTTTGGTCAGAATAATAAAGAACTAATTCAAAAACTTGTTCAAACAGCCAATCTAAGTCTACAACCATACATAGAAGTAAAAAGCGATATTTCAGAATCTCTAAATAATGAAAATCCTTGGGTTAGATATTGGGGATTGATAACATGTTCTTCCTTTGGAATTGAGGCCTCAGAACATTTAGAAAAAATAAATTATTTATTTATAAACGATTCTGAGAATTTAGTAAAAATGAGAGCCGCAGAATATCTGATGCTTAATGATTATAAAATTGATTCTTCAAAAATTAACGCTTTATTGAAAAATGCTAAATCTGAATCCGAAGCAAATTTGATGTTAAATTCCCTAGCTTTAATTAAAACTAAAAACCCTAATTATAAATTAGAACTTAGTAAAAGTGTATTTCCTGATAATTGGTTTAAAACAGAAAATGCACTTGTTAACAGAAGAATGAACTATCTAACTAACAATGAATAGTTTTAAAAATAAAATACTTTTAATAGTACTTTTAGTAAGTTTTTGCTCGTGTCAAAACAACAACATAGTCAAAGAAAGACCTAATATAGTTTTAATTGTTGCAGATGATTTAGGTTGGTCGGATCTTTCTTACATGGGTTCAACTTATTACGAAACTCCCAATATTGATAAACTTTCAAAAAGTGGAATGACTTTTTACAATGGATACGCCTCCTCGGCAAATTGTGCCCCTAGTAGAGCAAGTATGCTTACTGGAAGATACCATCCCTTTCACGGAATTTATACTGTCAGAAACTCTGACAGAGGAAATACAAAAACAAGAAAAATTATTCCAATAAAAACAAAAACAAAATTGGAATTAGATTATTTAATTATTCCTGAAATGTTAAAAACTATGGGTTATAATACTGGACATTTTGGAAAATGGCATATGGGACCAAAGGGATATTATCCAGAACAAATGGGATTTGATTTAAATATTGGTGGGAATCAACATGGAGGACCGGGAAGTTATTTTTCACCTTATGTTCATGTAAATATTAATAATGCGAATAAAGGAGAGTATCTAACAGATAGGTTGGGAGATGAAGTGGTTACTTTTATAGAAAATAACAAAGAGGATGCTTTTTTTGCTTATGTTCCTTTCTTTTCCGTCCATACACCTATTCAATCTAAACCAGAATATGAAAAAAAATATAGTAATAAAGATTCTAATGAATACCACAATCGTGAAGATTATGCTGGAATGATTCAATCACTTGATGAAAACATTGGTAAAATATTAGAAAAAATAGAAAAACTTAATTTATCCAAAAACACTTTAATTATTTTTACATCTGATAATGGTGGAATCAAAGCTATTTCAAACCAATACCCTCTTCGAGCTGGTAAAGGATCATATTATGAGGGTGGAATTAAAGTTCCTATGATTTTCTCATGGCCAGAAAAAATACAAGCCGGTTCAACCTCCAACGAAAGAGTTTCTAATATTGACTTTTATCCTACCATTAAAAAAATTATTGGATACAACAAGACAATTGATTTAGACGGAGAAGATCTAACACCAATTTTCAATTCCAAAGCTCTTAAAAAAAGAGAATTATATTTTCACTTCCCAATTTATCTGGAACCATATAATGTTCATTTAGACAGTGGTTCAGATCCATTATTTAGAACAAGACCTGGGTCTGTTATAATCAAAGATAATTGGAAACTACACCACTATTATGAGGATAATAATTTTGAATTATATAATTTAGAAAATGATATTTCAGAATCTAAAAATCTTATTAATATTAATAAGGAAAAAAAAGCTGAACTTTTAAAAGATTTGAATAATTGGAGAAGCAAAAATAACGCTCCAATTCCAAATAAACTCAATCCTTTTTATGACCAGAAATATGTAGATGGTTTAATGATTTTAATTAATAAAAATAAGATTTCTGGCAAAGTAAATAAAAACGAGACGAGCTAATATTTGAAGGTTAATACTTAAATCGATCTGGGTTTAATTTGTTGTATTGCTTGTTGGCCATTAGCCCTAAAAAAATGGGATCCTTTAAAGTTTTTAACCATTTCTTGTGTTCATTGACAAGATTATTGTAAACATCTGTTTCTTGATTTTTTAGATTATTTTTTTCAGAAATATCATTTTTTAAGTCAAAAAGTGCAACTGCTTCTTTGTTTTTAATAAACTTGAACTTTTGGCTTCTAACAGCTGATGCTTCAACCCTTAGATTAGGATCATTTTGCATTAAATTATTTCTCCAAAAAAGGTGCTTGTGAGGAGCATGTGTCTTTTCTCCAGTTAAAAAAGGAATTAAATTTACTCCATGTAACTCATTTTTTGAACTTATTTCGGGTGAAGTTAAAGCTTTTGAAGTTGCAAAAATGTCAAGAGAGATTACAGGATTATTATAAATTTGACCACCTTTGATTTTTCCAGGCCACTGCATAACAAAAGGCACTCTAATTCCTCCCTCAAATAAATTTCCTTTCTTTCCCCTTAATTCTCCATTGTCAGAATCTCCTCTTAGTCTTCCACCATTATCAGATAAAAAGTATATTATGGTATTATCATAAATCCCCTTTTCTTTTAATTTAGAAATAATATCTCCAACTCCATCGTCAACAGCACTAACCATTGCAGCATAAGTTTTTCTGTTTTTTTCTTTGATGTGATCATACCTTTTTAAGTATTTATCTGTTGCTTGTAAGGGACCATGTGGAGCATTATAAGCCAAGTAAATAAAGAAAGGATCGTTTGAGTTTCTTTCAATAAAATCTACACTTTCTCTAGAAAGTGCATCTGTTAAATATTCTTTTTCTTCAATTCGTTTTTCATTTCTAAGTAATTTAGTTCTGTAAGCAGCCCCTTGACTAGTAACCTTAGTTTCATCTTCTAAATCCCATTCGTGTGGAAAATACCGATGACCACCAGTCAAGAATCCAAAAAACTCATCAAAACCTCTTTTCAGTGGTCTTAAAGTTTCATGAGCACCTAAATGCCATTTACCAACTGCAAAAGTTTTGTAATTAGAAAGCTTCAACATATCGGCAATAGTTTGCTCGGATAAAGGGAGCCCCATATTTGGATCTTTTGGTGCAAACAAAGGATTTTTACCAAATCCAAAAGTATCTTGGTATCTTCCTGTAATCAACCCTGCTCTACTCGGTCCGCAAACTGGATAAGACACGTAACCTTCTTTAAAAACAACACCATTGGCAGCTATCTGATCTAAATGGGGTGTCATTATATCTTTTGATCCATTAAAACCCACATCAGCATAACCCAAATCATCGGCCAAAATAAGAATGATATTTGGAGAATTTTCCTTTATATTTTGGTCATCAATAATTGAAAAACTTAGCAGGATAAGTAAAAAAAATATTAGTTTTTGGAACATTGTAATTAATTTATTTTTGAATATAGTTATTAATATAATTAAATTATAATTTCAATAAAAATATGAATGTTTTAACCTTATTTATAAACTAATAAACCTAAAAAACAGAACCTTGAATTGTTATATTTATGAAATGAAAAAAACAACACTCCTTAAAATATCCTTTCTATTCTTTTCAATAATTTTTACTGGATGTTCAAATATTGAAAAAAAGAAAACTCAAGATAAACCAAATATAGTTTTGATTTATTTAGATGACTTAGGATATGGTGATGTTAGTGCTTACAACAATGGGACACTACAAACTCCCAATATGGATAAATTAGCAAACGAAGGAATTAAATTTACTAATGGTTATGCCTCATCCGCGACATGTAGTCCTAGTCGATATGCTCTTTTAACTGGCACCTACCCATGGAGAAATTCAGAAGCAAAAATAATTACAGGAGGTTCCTTAATTATTGATACTACTGAAATAACCATTCCTAAGCTATTAAAGAAAAATGGGTACCAAACTGGAATAGTTGGTAAATGGCATTTAGGGTTAGGATCAGGGAAAATAGACTATAATACAACAATATCTCCAGGACCTAATCAAGTAGGATTTGATTACTCTCACATAATGGCTGACACCCAAGACCGTGTTCCAGCAGTTTACATTGAAAATGGAAATGTTGTTAATTTAGATCCCAACGATCCTATTGAGGTTAATTTTTCAATGAATAAAGGAAGGAAAAACTATGGTCTGCCAACTGGGCTAAAAAACCCTGAGTTAACCACAATGAAGTGGCATCATGGACATAATGGCTCCATTATTAATGGAGTTCCTAGAATAGGATTTATGAAGGGGGGAGAAAAAGCTAGATGGAGTGATATAGATATGGCAGACTATTTTTTAAATAAAGCAAAAGAATACATCCAAAAAAAGAAAGATGAGCCATTTTTTCTTTATTATTCTCTTCAACAACCTCACGTTCCAAGAACACCACATCCAAGATTTGAAGGAGCTTCAGGAATGGGTCCAAGAGGTGATGTAATCATCGAAGCTGACTGGTGTATTGGCGAACTATATAAAACACTTGAAGCTGAGGGTTTACTAGAAAATACTTTAATTATTTTGTCAAGCGATAATGGACCTGTATTAAATGATGGTTACTATGATGATGCTGTTGAAAAACTAGGAGATCATACTCCTGCTGGAATTCTGAGAGGTGGTAAATACAGTTTGTTTGAAGCTGGCACAAAAGTTCCATTTATGGCCTATTGGAAAGGAAAAATCGTTCCTAATGTATCCAACAAAATAATATCTCAAATCGATATACTAAATTCGTTATCCAAAATTGTAGGTAGTGATTATCAATCTTCTGACGGTAAAGATTTATCTGAACTAATTCTAAACAACGAAGGAGAAGGAAGAAAAGAACTTATCTTGGAAGCAACTACAAGAACTGCTTATAGGAATGGTAACTGGACAATGATTCCACCCTATAATGGTCCTGCAATGAATAAAAATGTAAATATCGAGTATGGTAATTCTTTAGAATTTCAACTTTACAATCTTAAAAACGATCCCTCGCAACAAAATAATTTAGCCAAAAGCCAACCAGAAAAACTTAAAGAAATGTTGTCAAATTTTGTAAAAATAAGAGGGGAAAATTTTTCAAACATTGAAAATCTGATTTTAGAATAGTCAACTATCATAACCTTTTTTTGTTAATACATTAATTAAATAAACTTATATTTATTTAAAATATATAATGATTAAAAAATCAAAAATAATAGTTACTGGTGGGCTTGGTTTTATAGGAAGTCATACAGTTGCAGAGTTACACGCTCAAGGTTTTGAAGTTATTATAGTAGACGACTTGTCCAATTCTTCTATTAATGTTTTGAATGGTTTAGAAAATATTACCAAATCAAAGTTGATTTTTGAAAAAATTGATTTAAAAAATAAATCCCTTGTCAAAAAATTATTTACAAAATACCATGATACATCAGGTGTCATTCATTTTGCCGCCTCTAAGGCAGTGGGAGAAAGTGTTAAAGATCCTTTGAAATATTACGAAAATAATTTAATCACATTAATCAATTTATTAAAAGAAATAAATAATTTAAAAACTAGAATTAGTTTCATTTT
>MDTC01111437.1_pt1 | contig 10624 bp, 11 predicted proteins | sample 811181 | NCBI WGS metagenome assembly MDTC01 (sample SAMN05326644, study PRJNA326480) | marine metagenome | isolation source: seawater | place: Pacific Ocean: North | collected 2011 | reverse complement strand
TTAAAATATTACATTAGAAAATCAAATAAATGGGTTCATAAAAAAGAATTTGATAATAAATCATTAGATGATATTGAATTTTGTAATACTAAAAAGCATTGTTTAAAAATTAACGAAGAATGTTCTAATGAAGGAATAAATAAAAAATTATTACAAGAAAAATTGGTAAATAATATATTGGAAAATTTTGAAAATGAATTAGAAGAAGATATTATAAAAACTAAAACAAGAGTTCAAAAATCATTAAAATATAATATAGAAAATTTTCAGTTATTGAAGGAACATAAAAATAAAAACAATATTAAATATGATAATGCGAAATATAAGTTAGGAGAACAATTAGATATATTAGATATTCCTTCATCGCCATATGAAAAAATAAAGAACATTATTCTTGGTATAGATGATATTGTAAGTAGAATGAACAATATATTAAAATTTATAAATAAATATTGTAGAAAATCAATAAATGATGATGAATCAGAATGGTGGTATTATTGTATAGACACTAATGTTCCATTATTACCTACATTTTATTACAACTTAGCTGTATCAATTAAAAAGAATAATTATTTGGAAGAATTAGATAGAGTAAGTAATGAAAGGGGTATATTAAGTGATGATGGAGATAAGATAGTAGATAAACATAGTGGTTATTTTATTAAAATGATTGATTTTGATTCTACAGAAGGATACGATGAAAGTGGATTTAAAATGGTTAGTAGAGATTTATTGGAAGAAGAACAAAAAGAATTACCTGAAACTAAAGAAGAAAAACAGAAAACTTCTACTATTATCGGTAAAACATCTACATTTAAAGTTCCTACTAGTGAATTAGGAAAACAATTATATAAAATATTAATGTCTTTAGATGGTCATTTTAAAATTAATACAACTAATCAATATCATTTCATGATTAAAATGATTAAAAAGTTTCTTAAAAAATATGTAAATAAGAGAAGTGTATATGAAAAAAATAAAGAAGCGAAAATAAAACAAGGTAAAAGAGTTAAATCTTATGAAAAATATAGAGATGAACAAAAAATTAAATTAATTTTATGTCTTTATGTAATAGGAATTCAGATTAATGTGCCTCATATTAATCATGCTCCTACTTTTGTTGGATGTGGTCCGCTATCATTTGAAGGATTTCCATTAGAAGAAGGAACAAATTACAGTATATTAAGATATGTAAGTTGTGTATTTTTAAATTTAAAATCATCTGTAGAGCCTTGGAATGCTCTACCAAAAACATCATCTAGAAATATAGGGGATGTCACAAATAAAATGGTTGATAAATTTTCAAAATATATGATAGATAAAATATTAACAAATGATGAAATACGAAGTGAATTAAAAAATAAGAGAAAATGGTTGAAAAATAATAGAGTTGTTGATTATACTAATAAAACTTCAACTAAAAATGTATGGGAAACATTTTTACCTCCATTAAAACCTGTAAATGTTCAACATACTAGTAATATTGGAGATAGTTTTAAAAATATGTTAAGAGATTCAATGATAAAGAATACCAATGACCAATTTAGTTATATATTTAGTTTATATGCTAAAATTATAAATCAGTCGTTATTAGTTAATGAAGATATACAATCTGTTATTAATAATAAACCATTGTTATTAAATACTATGAATAATATACCTTATTTGGAGAATGCTTGTTGTTTGGATATAAATAATAGTTTTGAATATTTTTCAAGTAAATCTCCAGGTATAGTAAATCATAATAATAATGTAATAAAATTAACTAAGATAAAGAATAATTATGAGAAATTACATAAAGCTCCATTTTTGAGAAATACTACTAATACAAAATTAAAAATACCAGAATTAAATCCAATGTATAGTGAAGATACAATATATTTATCATTTATTAAATATTGTAGTTATAATACTGGATTAATATTAGAGGATGATTATTCATTATTATGTTCTAATAATAATAGTAGTTATTCTAATACAGATGATATATTTACAAAAATAGATATAATGAAAGGAGAAGGTAATAATTATTCAAATGATTCATTATTAAAATTAATAAAATTAGTATCATCAAAGAACATAGTTTTGAATAATTTAAAGAAAGATATTGTAGATGATAAATTAGTGTTTGAAAAAAGATTGGAATATGTTTCAGATAATAAAAAGGATTTTTTAAATAAACAACATAAATCATTTAAGTTAATAAAAAATATAATAAATTTTAAAAAGGGAGAAAATAATAATATGGAAGATTTATTAATAAACATTAAAAATGAAACTAAAACGATGTTATTAGAAATATCAGACCTTTTAAAACAAACAGGAAAAACTAAAAAACAAATAGATTTTTTAAAAGATATACATAAATTTGAAAAAAGAGGTGATAATAAAATAATAGATAAGAATGATGAAACTAATTTATTTGCGTCTGATTATTTAAGTGATTCAGCAAGACATATTGGAATAATATTTCCATATATGATAAAAAATAAAAGAAATACGGAAGAAATAAAGATACCAAAACATTGGAATTTACACGAAAATCATGTTAAAGATTTACAAAATATTTTGTTTAAAGAATTAGGTTCATTAAATAAATTTTATGATGATGAAGATATAATAAATGTATTAGACAATGTATTATTGATAAATAAAGATATATTTATGTTAATGGAAAGAATTCCTTTTATATTGAATATAAAACGTGAAGATAAATTTATAGATAATAATTTAAATGGAAAAAGTTTGAATGTAATTAGTAAATATTTATGGACATTAGTAATGTATGTGTATGTGTATGTAATAGAAAAAATAGATTTAGAGAGTGTTGATTTAGAAACTGTATCTAAAGATGTTGAAATGTCAATAATGTTAGGTAGAAAGCAAAACATCAAAAATAAAATAGGAAATTTATTAATTAATTATATTAATATCATTATGAAACAAAAAGAATTCATTAATTATTCAATGGATGATATAAATTCTGATTTTTTGAAGACTACTGAAAAAGAAAAAGATGGGATTCGTGAAAATTTAAAGAGGATGAATAAAGAATCTCGTAAAGTGGAAATGTTATTGAGAGAACATGGATTAGGGGATTATTCTGCTTATAAAACTAAAGCATTATTTCAATATATGGGTGACCATTATGATAAAGAAAGAACAGAAGCACAAGATAGATTAATTAAACGAAAAAAGGCGGGTATAAGTGATAAGATGGATCAGGAATTAGCGGATACATTATTAGAAGATTATGAAATGAATGAAGAAATAGAAATGCGAGAAGCTCCTCAAGTAAATGGTAGGGAAATAATAAATTCAAATTTATTAGGTGAAGATGATGATATGGGTGAATTAGATGGAGATGAAATGTTTTTATAAAATATTAATAAATAAATGTAATAATTAATATTTTAGTAAAATAAAGAATATTTTAAATAATACTGTATTATATATGAATATTCTCAATAGAAATATAATTCGTAAAAATTTAACATCTGTTTCTGTTGTTTTATTTTTAACATTATTTATATTAGTTCAATACATTAAACCATCTTTTTTATATGATAATGATGGTTCATTACGTCAATTTGGAATAGGTACTAGAAAAAAGACAATATTACCTTGTTGGTTAATTACAATTATACTAGCTATATTGTCATATTTATTTATGTTATATTATTTAAATATTCCAAAATTATCTTAATTTTTATTTTCTTCTTCAATTTCTCTCATAATTTTCTGTAATTTTTCTTCATTTCTTTGACATTGTTCATTATAAACAGCATTCATATTAAGAACAACTGCGAATGTTATAGCTAACCCATACCATATAGCTGTTGATAATAAATCTTTAGCAAATATTATATTATATAATTTTCCTAATATAGTGTTTGAATTCTGTGGAAATTTAAGTGTATCCACATATTTATGAAATATTTGGGGTGATATATCATTTATTAATAAACTGTTATCTGTAGTTAATTTATCAATCATTTTTAAGTCTTCATTGTTATTAGATGATTTCTTTTTTAATAAATCACTAACTTCAAAAGTAATATTTTGAGAACTTTCTCCCACCATTAATGGTGCCAATAAATATCCGAATGTATTGGAAAATGGTGCTTTCCATCCAGGATATAATTTAAGAAGTATCATAATACCTCCTAAAATTAAAAAGAAACTGGTGAATGCCATAGCAATGGGTGTATTACTATTATTATTACCACAATATTCTACTAAATTTTTACTATTAATGAAGAATTGTATTATAATAGAAGCGAATAATAGGATTGGTAATAAAATCTTATCCATTGAAAATTTAGGTAATTTCATGGATGATTCATATGAATCTATTTTAGACATAGATAATTTTACAATAAAGTATATTAAATAAAAGATTCCGTGTATTGCTAGTGCTGATAATATATTTATCATTTATAAATAATATGTATAATTTATTTTGATTTTTTATTATATATTTTATATGTTTAGTAAAGCTACTTTAATTGAACCGGGTGTTAAATATTTTTTAGATGAAACATTAAAAAAACATAACCAAAATCGTGTATATAATTACAATATGATAATTAATATTTCATTATTATTATGTTTTATATTGTTAATAATTGGTCTATTAATTTATAAATATAAAACAAGAAGAAGTCCAGAAGAAAAGAAAAAAATGAATTATTTAAAAGAAAATTATATTTTAAATAGAATACGGTCATTGAATTCAGACCAAAAACGTGAAACAGAGAAAATGATAACAAATCTTCCTAAATTTGAAAGTGATTTTGTGAAGTTACATGAAAATTTTTATAACATTTAATATTAAATGGAATATTACGATCTTTTAAATTATTATTATGATTTGAAAAATAAATATGAATCTAAATATGAAAAAAAGAAGAGAAGTATAATACAATCTGATGTGCCTATTTCACAAAAAAAAGAGGAAATTAGAAAAATAAAAAGAACTTGTGTAGTATGTAAGGGAGCTGGTAATGGTATGATATTTAAGAAGGAAAAAAACATATTATCAGTTAGTTGTAATGCTAATAAACCCTGTTCATTGGATTTTAGATTAGAATTAGCTAAATATAATTTATTTGATGACCAACTTGAATCTTATATGAAAAAAATAGAAATTATAAAACAAGAAATTATAACATTAAAATTAGATTTATTGTTTGGATTACAATCAGAAGAATATGTTATGAATAGATTTAGTAATAAAAAACAAAATTTATTAAAATTTCAGAAAAATAGAGATAAAATAATGAGTGATTTTAATAATAAAAATAACTTATTTAAGTTGGATATTAATAATGAAGTTAATGATTATGATAAAGAAACTAGTATAAAATTATACAAAGGAATATTAGAGAATGTATTAAATAGTTATAAGAAGAACATTGATAAATATAATAAAACTAAAAATAAAGCATTTTTAAAGGATGCTTTTGATATATATAATAATGAATTATTGATGTATTATGAAAAATTAAGGGAAATAAAGTATCAAACTCATTTTTTTGAATCTGTTGATGTAGATAAAAATTTTCCATCTAAAAAAACATTAAAAACAGCAATTATTGAAAATTGTGATTTAGTTCCATCTAAAGAATCAACTGCTAAACAGTCAAAAATGCAGACTCAAATGTATCCAATAAAAATTGCTATAGAAAACAAAGAAATATTATTAAAAAAACATAAAGTTTTATCAAATTTAAAATAAAAATAAATTATATAATGAATATTTTTAAATTTATAGATGTAAAAATATTTCTAATAAGTTTAGCGATAGGATTGTTTGTGGTATATATTACAAAACCTAATTCAAAAATAATATATGTATATCCAAATCCATCAAATATAGGTAAAATTGATTATAAAGATAAAGCAGACAATTGTTTTTCATTTGATTCAGTCGAAGTATCATGTCCAGATAATGAAAGTTTAATAGAGAGATATGATGTTCAATAATAATCTGTGATTAATATATATGTATCTACGAAGAATATTATATAGTTCATTTGGACAAAAATTAATTTCAATACTTTTAGGATTAGGATTAGCAACATTATTTAGAAAAGTATGTAATGATAGAAATTGTTTAATATTTAAAGGTCCAGAATTATCAAAAATGAATGATAAAATATATAAATTTGAGGATAAATGTTATAAATATACTCCGGTTGTAAAAAAATGTGATAATAATAAAAAAATAATTAATTTTGCGTAATATTTATATTTTACATTTAGTATTAAAATATAAATGTCAACTAGTATTGATTTATTACCTAATGAAAATTCTAATTCTAATGTTAAATTAGAAATTAAAGAAAAACAAAATGCTAATAAAGCATCTAATCCTGCTCCATCATTTACTGAATTATCAAAAGAATCTATTAATCAGATTGTTAATGGGATTCAAGAAGCTAGTAAATCAAGATTAACTGAATTACCTAGTAGAGATATTCCAATGAATACTCAACAAGTAGCTTTAGATCCACACATACAAGCTAATTATATTCCTACTGAATCTAAGAATGATTATATAAAGAATGATGAAACATATAGTGATGTTGTAAAGAATGTTGAATACAAAAATAGTGAAATAAACAATTTAGATAATTTATATGGAGAACTACAAACTCCAATATTAATTATGATTATTTATTTCTTATTTCAATTACCGTATACTAAAGAAATGTTTATTAAATATGCTCCTTCTTTATTTAAGAACGATGGAAATAAAAGTTTTTCGGGTTATGTAGTGACAACGTTATTGTTTGGATTATCATACTATCTTATTGTTAAATTTTCCAATTATATAACAGAGATTTAACCAATGTTAATACATCGAATTAAAATTTATCTCTCCCAAATTATTTTTAAAGAGTTAAAAAAGTTTTAAAAAAAATAAAAATAAAAATAAATAATTCTTATTATTTAATTAGAAATCTCTACTATTTACTCTTGTATATTATTTTCATCCATCACACGACATAACATACGCAAACAATAACATATAAATATCAATAAGAAAAAATCTAATATAATTAATAATACAATATCTTCATCAATTCTTCTTTCATAATATACCATTATCCTAGATAATATTAATAACAATATAACTTTTAAATTGATATTAATATATAGTATTAATATTAATTAAAAATGCAGATATTCATAGAAGCAACACAACTAAGAGCCATCAACAATAATAAAAAATGGATTGCCATTAATTATCTTGAATCCGAAAACACTATATATAACATAAAACAAATTATTTCTAATAAATTCAATATTCCAATTAAAACATTTTACTTTGTTTATGGTGGAAGAATTCTAGATGAGAAATTAACATTGAAATATTATAATATTGAATCTGAATCAACGTTGATATTTTGTCCTAGAATAGGTGCCGTATTAAATATGTAATCCTTTCCATAATTTCATTGTCCAATACAACCCCATAAAATATACTGGAACCGTTGGAAGTATATTTTTTATTACATCAATATTTATTGTATTATTATGTTTATTAATGTTTTCTTTTACAAAACTAGCTAATAAATATGTTAATACTGGTGTTCTAATGAAAGAGTATATTAAAAACTGTGTTAATTTGAGTTTTTTTAATAGTTTTGGATTTTTGTTTGTTTTATGATAATAATAAACAAAGTAAGAGGGAATATTTGATAATTCCGCCCAAAATAAAATGTCCATAGATTTATAAATTTCTGGATTAAGATGAACCATGTAAATAGATGCTAAGTGATGATATAGATAGCCATTTTGTAGAATAGTGCCTTTATAATTATTTAATATATAAGTTGCATCATAAGCAAAATATCCACTAGAATATACTCTAACTAAATCTAATATTAATTTGTTTTTTTTATATAGAAATAGATATAGAAATGATGAAAATATTGAACCGGAAGCGTGTATTAATGATGTCCAGTTATTAGCCATATTATGTGTGGATAATAAACTATTATTTAAATGAGAAGTAGTAAATGTTAAATAAGAAATTAAATATAAACTATTATTGAAAAGATTCATAATATTTTTATCATTAAAAGTTAATGTTTCTAAAATCATATGTATAATAAGAATATTAATATTGTTTTTATTATACTTATCTAATTAATTATCTTTTTTTGCGTGAGTTGCGTTTATTTTTCTTTTTTTTATGTTTTCTAGTTTTTCTTTTTCTTTTCTTTCCACCTTTTTTATTGAGTTTTCTGCGAGTTTTTCTAGTTTTCTGCTTTCTGCGAGTTTTTCTTCCTCCTTTCTGTTTTTTACTTTTAGGCGCAAGAGTTTTTAAAAGTTTATTTTGAAGTTGCTTCTTTCTATCTTTATTTTCCCATTCAATATTTTGTTTATCTAATTCAGCTTTTAATTGGGCACAAGTCATAGCCATTACATCTTCTCTAGTTAATGTTTGTTCTTCTTCGCTTCGTTGTCTTTTACTAGAGGTATCAACTGCTTCGGCAGCTCCAGATTCACTTTCATTTTCATATCCATATGCTTGTAATAACTTTTCTTGAAGAACTAGTTTTCTATCTCCTTTGCATTCAATACCTTCATCATCTAATTCTGATCTTAATTCAGCACAAGTCATTTCCATTATATCTTGTCTACTTAACCTTTTATCATCTTCATCTACTTGTGATAATCTTTGTTTTTCTTTTTGCATTGCTGCTAATTCTTCAGGAGATTTACCAATATTATCAACGCTAGCTACTGCTTCATCTACACCTGCAGCTGCATTTCTAATTGCTTGATGAGATTCTTGTTGTGTAGCAGCAGGAGTTCCATAATCTATATTTGGATCATATGCAGGAGATGATGGGGCATCTGCGGGTTGTCCAGGTGAAGGAGGAGCTCTAAATGGAGATACTGGAGCACGAAAAGGAGAAGCATCTTGAAGAGCAGGAAGAGGTCGAGATGGAGCATTTCTCTCAACATATTCTTGGTCTTGTCCCACATTTGTCAATTCTAACCCTAAGTAATAACCTAATCTAGGGTCTACTTTTGAGAACATCAGTTTATATACACGAGAACTTTCTTCAATAAGAGCAGCATCACCGTGCCATTTTCCATCTTTAATTTCTATTGGATTTAAAACATGAGTCATATTTTTAATTAATTTTTTCAATTCTTCTACTTTTTCTGGGTCTGGATGTCCCTCCCAAGTAGGACTAAAAAAGTAATCACATAATTTAATATAATCATTCATTCTTTTAACTGCTTTATTAATCTTAGGTTTTACATCAGTTTTAGCTCTAGTTGATGTTTCACCCCATTTAATCCATTTACCCGGACTATGAGAAATACTTAATGTTTTTCTTATATTATCTAGTATTTCTTTTTTAGTATTAGCTATATCATTATCTCCTAATGGATAATTATCACTTGAGTGTAATGTATCATACAATGCTGTATTAACATCTGATATTAACTCAACATTATTAACTTGTTCTCCATTTTTAAATATAGTGCGTCCTAACTTAAACTTATTATCTTTTAACCATTTTGAATCAATAACAACTCCGCTTTCAGCAGAAGCAATTGCTGAAACATATCTTTGAATATATGGATTCACGCCAAAAGTAGTAGTATATAATCTGTATGCTTCCATAGTTCCTTGTTTTTCTAATTCAGATTGAACTGTTCTTAGCCAGTTCATAGAGACACGTTTAGCGTCATTTAATAATTCAAAATTAAATTTCATATTATCATCATAAAATATTTGTTGTTTATCATCATCTTCTAATTCTGCTTCAGGATTTGTGTGTCCGACTGACATAAATGTTGAATTAATTATGTCATCATCTAATTCTTCAATACTATCTATTAATTTCTGAATTAATCCATTATAATTTACTCTTTCTCTGTCAGTTCTAGCTTCTCTAGGAAATTGGGACATTAATTGATGCATAATAGCATTTATTTTTCTAAAAATAGTTAAAAACTCACTAATTTTTTCAATAATTTCTGGATGAGATTTACCTGGTCCTGGTTTTAAATGTCTAAATAATTTGTAAGCAGTATATCCAAATTTACTAACTAAATTTCCCAATATAGTTTTATCTTCAGATCTTATTACTAATGTATCATACCATACATATAAACGTTGTAAATTATTAACAAGATTCATAAATGTGTCATCCTTAACTATTTCAGGATTTTCAGAATGATGGTGTATAAGATTAAATAATCTAGTTAATATTTGAGATTGTTGTAACAATAATTCAGATGTACTAAAATGACCTAGTAGGTCTGCTAATCCCCTATCACTTTCTACACTTCTATCCCAAGGATTTTTTAAATATTCTTGCATTTCTTTTTTAAGTGCTGCCATAATTGCGCCAGTAGCTATTGCTGTATTTCCTGTGAATGCAAGAATAAATATAACTGTTTTTCCTAGATCCATAAGTGTTTCACCTGCTTGTCTGAAAGCTTCTCTAGCATCTCTTATTGGGTCATCTTCATAATCTTCTGGTTGTGCTGCTGCTGCTTCAGCCATTATATATATAATATCTTTATATTTTAATTAATGAAACGTTCATCATATCTGAAAAAACTTTAACTAATTCATCATTTT
>MDTC01037501.1_pt1 | contig 10624 bp, 5 predicted proteins | sample 811181 | NCBI WGS metagenome assembly MDTC01 (sample SAMN05326644, study PRJNA326480) | marine metagenome | isolation source: seawater | place: Pacific Ocean: North | collected 2011 | reverse complement strand
GTATTCACGTCGTACAAGAATTTCACATCGTTCGAATTCAATCTCGGAAGAATGTGTTTGAAACAAATATAATCGTTATCATTCACGACCAAACCCCACAAAGAATCTCTCTCCCCAACGCCTCCTCTTCCGCGCTTTTTTGCGCTCCTCGTGGTCGCTCCAGACAAAGAAGAACAAGAAGAACGCATCATTCTTTCTCTCTTTTTCCCCTTGAAAGCGTGGGGAAATTTTGCCGCATTTCTCCACTAAATCTCGTCCCCTAATGCACGGACGACGGCGAACACTCCTCTCCGGGCTGTCGCTCCTTCGACAACAAAGGAGGAAGCGTTTTCCCGTCCTCGAGTGTTATTCTTGCCCGTCAGATACTACTCGCGACAGAAACAGTGGTGGTGTTCGGTTCGTTTCGCGACGATGGTGGTCGTCTTCGGGAACATCAACACCAAACGCAGAAGCGGAAACCCGTGTGAGCTTTGCAGAGATGAAATCCAAAACGAAACACTTATACAATCAAATCCCGATCGAAAACGTCCGGAACTTTTCCATCGTCGCACACATAGACCACGGGAAATCAACTCTGGCGGACAGATTGATGGAACTGTGCGTGGCAATCGAGAGTAACAAGACGGGGAAGAGTGGTGGTGGTTCTGTGCCTCAACTGCTGGACAGACTCCCCGTGGAGAGGAAACGAGGGATAACGGTGAAAGCGCAGAGCGTGGCTTTGTTGTATCGACACTCGCGAGACAGAATGGTCGGAAGGAAAGAAGGAAAAGAGAGCGGCGAGAACATGTATAAAGATCCGTCGAAGTGGTACTTGTTGAATTTAATCGACACTCCCGGACACGCGGATTTCAGCTTTGAAGTCTCTCGCTCGCTGAGCGCCTGTCAAGGATGCGTGTTGTTGGTGGACGCGACGCAAGGGGTACAAGCGCAGACGGTGGCGACGTTTTATCAAGCGTTCGAGAAAGATTTGAAGATTGTAGCGGCGTCGAACAAGATCGATTCGCCGTTGGCGGATGTGGAAGGGAGCGAGAGGCAGATGGAGATGATTTTTGGAATTGAGAAAGCGTCGAGGATTTCGGCGAAGAGCGGAGAGAACGTGGGGGAGATTTTGGATAGGATTGTGGATGAGATTCCGCCGCCGCCAATAGCAACGACGGCGGCGGATTCCTCACCGGATGATGGTAATTTTCTTCGAGCGTTGTTGATTGATTGCGATTTCGATAAATATCGCGGCGCGGTCAGCGTCGTCCAAGTCGTCGATGGCGTTCTCAAAGTTGGCGACGCCATCGAGTCGTTTGAGTCGGGGAGGAAAGCGGAAGTGTTGGAGCTTGGCGTGCACGCGCCGGAGATGATGTCGTTGAAATCGCTTCAAAAAGGGAACGTCGGGTACGTAATAACGTCCGACCGCGATGTCAAGGCGCAAAGAGTTGGGGATACGTTATTCAACCGAAAAGAACGAAAACGAGAAGCGGTGACGCCTTTAGTTGGATTCAAAATGGCGAAACCGATGGTGTTTCAAGGGATCTTCCCGTCCTCGGCGGATGATTTTGAGAAATTGCGCGAATCTGTTTCACGATTGACGTTAAACGACGCTTCCGTAGAGGTCTTTCCGGAAGTTTCTGCCGCGTTAGGTCCGGGATTCCGATGCGGATTTTTAGGATTGCTCCACGCGGAAGTATTCACGGACCGATTGCGAGAAGAGTTTGATTCCGACGTCGTCGCCACGGCGCCGACGGTACCGTACAAACTGACCAAAATGTTCAACAAAAGCAACGCGAAAGAACTTATTCTCGCGGATAGCGGTGACAACAACGATGAGCTCGATCCCGACGACCAAAAAATCGAAGGCATCAAATCCGTCAACGTTATCACATCCCCTCTCAGTCTGGAAGCCAACGCCGGTTTACCTCGCGATACGAGAATCCAGGAACGTTTAGTGGAGGCAACCATAATTGTTCCCACTGAATATACGGGCAAAATACTCGAATTATGCAACGAACGAAGAGGCGAAGCCTTGGAACACTCGCAAATCGACAGTCTCCGCGCGATGCTCCGTTACAAACTCCCCTTGGGCGAAGTCGCCTCTGACTTCGCCGACGAACTCAAATCTCGAACCAGCGGCTACGCAACCTTCGATTACGAACTCGCCGGCTGGCAATTCGCCGATATCTGCCGTCTCGACGTCCTGGTCAACGGCGAAGTCGTCGACGCCATGGCCACCCTCTGCCACCGCTCCAAAGCCGTCGACATTGGCAAAAAAATGGTCAAAAAAGTCAAAGAAGCCTTACCGAGACAGATGTTCGAAGTCGCCGTGCAAGCCTCGCTCTCGGGTAAAATCATCGCTCGAGAAACCGTCTCCGCGATGCGCAAAAATGTTCTCGCCAAGTGCTACGGCGGAGACGTCTCGCGCAAGAAAAAACTGTTGCAAAAACAAAAAGACGGCAAGAAGAGAATGCGCAGGATGGGCAACGTCGACATCCCGGCGGACGCTTTCGCCGGCTTGTTGAGCGCGAAGTAGTAGGAGTAGGGTAAAATAAATAAACGTATTTTTTAGAAAAGTAGTAGTCATAGAGAGCAGTAGTAGTAATAGTGTAGCAGAGTTCTCGCATGCGAGAGCGTAGAGTGATGATGTTGTGTAAAACGAATATTCAGCGATATGCGTCATCGCAATACCATTGAGAAAACTGAACACCAAAACTTCAAAGAATTCAACACGCATTCGTAGTAAAAAGCAAACGGTGAAGAAGAGCGCACGAACATGCCTGCCTCCTCACCACCACCACCGCCAAACAGCAACAACGTCGCGCATTCGTCTCCTCTTTTACATCGCGTTTCGGTCGCTCGACTCCCCGAAACGACGACATCATCATCATCATCGACGACGCAAAATGCGACCAAATTCTTCGTCCAAATCACGACGCAATCGAACGCGAAAAACTACGTCGCCAAGTGCCGGAACCACCGTACTCCTGCGAAAAAGAAGACGAACGAGAAGAACAGTAAACGGGAGAAGACTTTTATGAGAGAAGAGGAGGAGGAAACGGAGGAAGAGGAATACGAATCTCTGTTTCGCGTGAAGAGAGAATTTCCGGACGATTTCCTCTCGTTTCGGAACGAATTGCGAAAGGCGTATCCGGGGTGCGTGGTGCCGAAACTGTTTCGTCGTCCGAGTCGACGCGACGATGAGAAGGAGGACGAACAAGGACAACAGCAAGAGGGCGACGCGGAGCTCTTTTTGCGCCGGTGCTGCGAGTCGCCGACGATTGCGCTGTCGAGGATGTTGGAGAGCTTTTTGACGGAAGGCGTGTTTACGGCGTCGGCTGCCGCCGCGAGTACTGTCACGACTACGAGTTCCGGATTGGATGCCGAGTTAAAAGAAGTTTGTAACGTGTTGGCAGAGGACGCGGATGTGAGAGCGGTGAAGGAAGAGCAGGAAAGGCGGGGGCGGTTTTCGGCTTCAGCGTGGTTCGCGTCACTATTTAACAGCGGAGGTGGGAGTGGTAGTAATAGAGGCAGCGCGAAAGAGAGGAAGTACACGCGAACTCGGCACACGGTGCTGAAAGATGAAGATCCGACGTATTTACAAGTGATCACCTACGCCTCGAAGCTCGACGAGCAGTGCGAAGCTTTCGTGCGAAGCGCGGAATTGTACATCGATCAGCTCGAAAAACGCGTGAACGCGACGAAACTACGAGATTTAGGCGAGGCAGCGTTGAAGATGGGACAGAGCGAAGAAGGTTGGGGGAAAGCTCTACAAAAACGCTCAAAAAATTATTCCTTGGGGTACACCTTGCACGCACTTTCCGATTGCGCGGAATCGATGACATTCACGGGTACAGCGAGTGAGTTGAGGGCGTGTGAAGCGCTTCGTACTTTAGTTCCGTCTTTTGAAGATTGCAGGCAACGCGTCGAAGCGATTCGAGAAACGTTCGAAGATCGGACGACGGCGCTTTTGCACTACCAAATCGCCTGCGACATTTACGACGAGGTCATCGAGACGCACGGACGCGCCGTGGCAAATACACATCCGGAGTGCTTGGAAGCTGACGCTAAGAGAGAGATTAGGCGCAAGACGTATGATCTTATCGTCGAAAGAACGAGGGAAGAATATTCTCGCTGGCACGCGAGCATTGGAGTTGATATGACGCGCTCCTTGAGAGCGTTTGCAAAGACGCGCAACGTACTGTGTCGGCAGGACGCGGAATGTTGGGAAATGATGCTGAGAGATCCCATAGGCGACGGTGACGTGAAAATGGACGATAGAGTAGGAGTAGATGATCGAGCCGAACGCGAAATAGAAGCTGCGGTGCGAGAGGGTGGTCGCGAACAACAACCTCGAGGAAAGCTATTGAGCACGAAGGAAAAGTTACTCCTGGAAAAGAATGCGAGACGAATACAACGCATGGAAAAACGACGTAAAAAAGAAGAACGAGAAGTACTCAGAGCGTGGAAGAGAGAGGCAAAGGAGGCTATCGCCAATGGACAAAACGTGCCTGAAATGCCTACGTTGAATGAAGAGAAGACGAAGACGAAGAATGGTAATAGTAACGGCGATGCTGAGAACGGAAACGAAGAAAACACAAAGAACGATTTTGGTGGAAAAGACAAAGCTTTTTCTTCTTCTGCTTCTTCTTCTTCTTCTTCTTCCATGCCTTCATCAGCGACGACGACTGCGACGAAGACAACATCGTCGTCTCTTTTTAATTCAGTCGAAGAATCGTCGAGGCGGGAGTTGAACGGGTCTGTGGAAGTATCGGAAGGTGCGAACTATGCTCCAAATGTTACAAAAGGAGAAGAGCAGCAGCAGCAGAAGCAGCAGCAGCAAGAGAAGTCGTCACAAAAAATTTTGCTTTCGAGACCGCCGCCAGAACCGTTCGCCGCTGTGAAAACGGAAGAAGCGTCGATTAGCGAAGGTCTCGCCGCGATGAAAATGGCCGCAGCGGCTGAAGACGAGAACGATTCCGAAGAATGGAGCGACTAGAACGTCGACAGAGTATCAATGTTTTACAATAATGTGTAATAATAAAAGCAGTGCTATATATTTAAGTACGTTGAGCGAAGAAGGACGCTTTCATGCACCTCTTTAGGCGGGATTGAAAATGTCTCTCTGGAAGAGTTCAAGCGATCGTCCACGACTTCGCTGGCGAGCTTTCCGCTTAAAATTGCGCCTTCCATGCTCCCTAAATACTTTTGTGACGTGAAATCTCCGGCGAGAGTGAAATTCCGTATCGGCGTAGATTGAGAGGGGCGAAATTTGTTCCGCCCGGGTATCGCTCGGTACACCGAACGAGGCGTTTTGACGACAGCTGATTTCAATAAATTGGCGTTTTTTATTTCGTCGGGAAACAAGCGCTCGAGTTCGAGCATGGTCGCCGCGACGATTTCTTCGTCGGATTTTTTGATCCAGTTGACCTCCGCGCCGCTTTGGGCGTCGCAAGGCGCAAAGACGAGTTCGAGCATCGTCTTCTCTTTGTTTTCGTACTCTTTGCAACACTCGCTCATGTCAGCGTACACGCTGAGTAACGTTGATCTCGAGAAGACCAAGCCGTCGTACGGTCGAAGCTTCCTATCGAACCACAAGTGTACGTTGATAACTGGAACACCGGAGAGTTCGTCCAGTTGTTTGAAAAAAGGCATCGTTTTCCACGCGGTTGGAAGGTACAGTTTTAAAGCGTCGACAGACATGGCCGAAACATACATATCTGCCGTCATGATTTCATCTCCTTCACCTACGCGAACGCCGATGACTTCGTTGCTTGCTTCGTCGATCATAATCTCCCGCAAAGGCATCCCGACGATAACCTCTCCTTTGGTCCCATTCTCGTTGTTGCCTTCGATGTACTCTTTCATCGGCTTACACAACCTATCGGGCTGATTCCCGTCTAAAAAAGCCGTTTTTGACCCGTCCGTTTCGTTAATAAACCGGTTCATCGCGGTTAAAATGACCGTCATGCTCAACTTATCCGAGTCTATGAAATCTAACGCCTTCCCCATCGCGATGAACAATTCCTCCGAAACTCTCTCCGGCATCCCATTTTTCTTCATCCACTCGCTCACCGAAAGTTCATCCTGCGCGTCGATATACTCTTGTCCACCAATAAGCATCGGTAACAGCGGCACGCCCGTTTTTATCTTCTCCTCCCAACTCAACATCTTATCGTTTTGTAAGATCGCTGCGGCCATATTAAACGGCGCCGGTACATTCTCCGGGAACCAAAACTCCGTAAACTCCCCCGGGTAATCTTGCATCGCGAAACACATCGTGTGTTTCTTCCACTGTAACCGGTCTTCGATGTTTAATTCCTTGAATAAATTCATCATGTTCGGGTACGCGCCGAAGAATATATGCAGACCGGTTTCGATCCAATCCCCGTCTTTGTCTTGCCAGGCGGACACTTTCCCGCCTAAAATTTTCATCCTTTCAACCACTTTCACAGAGTAGCCTAAATCGGTGAGATATTTCCCAGTAGATAAACCAGCTAACCCGCCTCCGATGACGATGACGCTTTTCTCTTTGTTCTTTCCCGAGTAGTTCTTGGAAAGCTTTCCTGAGAGTTGTTTCGCGCGTTGATAGTTCTCGTTAGAGGTGACGTCCAAGTTTGGTTTTGGATAATCTTTTGCTTTGCATCGGACATTTGTTCTCGTTGTTCTTCTTCTTCTCGACGACGACGACGAACACGACGCTTTGCTCGTCCTCGCCAACGATGCGTTCCTTCCGTTCATGGTAGTATTGATGCGTATTGTGCTTTAATGCGCGTGCAATAACAGAATGAAGTAATTTGTTTCCAATTTGCGATACAAAAAACCCCCCCAACTGCCACTTAAAGAAAGAAGAAGAATGAATCTCCTCCCTCCGTTTTCGTTCCTCTTTCTCTTCCTTTTGACGACTTTGACGAGGAGAGTTTCGGTTTTAGTTTCGGTGAGCGCGGTGAGACCTCCTCCGGAAGCGCAGCCGCTGATCGATGCCGCCTTAAAGTTGGAGTCAAAGTCAGACCGCTTCGGGGAAATCAATCTCGTCAACGACATCGAAGAGGAAGAAAGAAAGGATGACGATGCACCCGTGTCTTCCTTTTCCGAGGAGAATAACAACATAAACAACAAATATTTAAACGCAGAAACCGAGTTACCTCGATGCGCGATGCATTTATACCGACACATATCGAAAGTTGGAGGGACGACTATTCGCTTCATTTGGGACAAAAACGTCGTCATGGGAGACTGGGAGTATCCAATAATATACGGCTTCGAAGAGCAACAGTGGACGGATTTATTACAAAGATGGAAAGCCGCAGCCGAGAAATTTAAGTCAGGAGAACGCTCGGTTGGACCTCGGACGCTTGTGGAGTTGAGAGGGAACTGGCCGTCGAATTGGCCGGCGCAACATTTCCAGACGCGGATTATGCCGGATATCGACGGTTTGAAGAAAGAATTCGGCGAAGGGTCGGGGTACGGATGCGAGATCACAACTTCGGTGTTAATTCGCGAACCGACGAGTCAAACGTTATCGTTTTACGAGTATTACATTAGGAAGCAGCAAGAGCAAGATCCGGGAGAGACGAAAAAGATGTGGCCAGGGGTTGTCGGGAAGGAAAGTTGGGGATACGATATCGGCGATTACGTGGCGAGCGGGAGAGCGACAAACGGACAAGTGAGAGAGATTTTGGGGAATAAATGTACGAGTAATTTGAGAGAACCTGGATACGAGACGGAGTGGATGGATGCGACGAATAAACCGGTGAGGACGCACGCGCGGCCAATAAGTAAGGAGTGCGAAATCACCGAGAGCGATTACGAGCAGTTTGAGAAAGTTCTCAAATGGTTCGATATCGTCGGCACGACGGATAACTTTGACCACTTTTTGTTGACGCAAAGCCGCACGGCTGGTGTTCGATATCCGCAGTATAAAAAATCAAATTCAGGAAAGCACAAACGAGAGTGGGACCCGGAGGTAAAGGCGAAAGTAGAGCACGCGACGACGTTCGATAAAAGAGCGCACGAGTTGGCCAAGCGGTTGCAACGCGAGCAAGTGGAAAAACTCTACGGCAGTTGGGAAACGTTGGACGAGCGATTCGTCAAACCGTTCAAATCGAAAATCGAAGGACAGTTTGTCGGCGGCAAACCTCCAAAAAGTCTCTACAAGTGGGTAAAAACGAGCGAAGCGATGGCCGTGGACGCCGCGCCGGTCGTTCCAGACTGTTGGACCGACGATACCGGAGGCGGTCAAGCGACCGCATACATCGTCTTCGAGCCCGTCGCCATGGTCGATAAAAGCGTGAATTTGCACTGCATCAAAGGATGTAACTTTGATTCTTAGTGTGTGAGAGAGATTATAATACTATTATAGCTGTTTTGTATCTGAGCGCTCTTCGCATCTCTCTTTCTTTCTAAAGGGCAGTCGCTTCATTTTCTCGTCAGAATTTGGGAAAAAGAATATAAAATTCACTTTCGAGGACGACTTTTTACCGACTGCGGAGTAAAGGAAAGTCTCGCGACTCGTGGTTCTTCTTGGCGCGTCTCAAACATTTTCGATGATACTGTCGTGCCAAGGTTTCATCTTGTTTCTCTTCTCCTGCGTCGTGGTGATGACGACTTCGACGGAGATGAATGCATTCGTTTCGGGAGATTCTTCAATTCAATTATACTCAAAAGAAGACATCAAGAAGCAATGTTTCAACGCCATGCGCGACTTTGATCCACCGTGCAAATTTCAGACGATTTTATACAGCGTAAACAGCTCGCATCCGGAAAATTGCGCGCATTGCGTCGCGGAAAGGGGTAACTTTGGCGGGAGTGCTGACACGCGTTTTCGTAACAGAATTAGTGGAAGTGGTCTCTCTGCTAGAGCTTTTGCGGGCGAAGACGACGAGGGCGAGAGTGACGACGAAGAAGACAAATGCCCGCTCGGATGGTCCGGTGTGGATTGCTCCGTGTGCGATGTGTCCAATTCGTGTCCGTCTATCGTGGTAAACGGGAAAAAACGGAACCCGATTGGATGCACGAAGGATTGTTTTTTACCGACGACGGAGGAATTGTCGATACCGAGGAGGACGAAAAATTTGGACGCGGATCAAAACCGATTAGTTCCCGAGGCGAGCTTTGAAGCCGGGAAGGTGTTTTCGTGTCAATGCGGAGGAGATGCCAAGACGGATCCGTATTGTATGTTTCAGAAGGATCAGTCGTTTTTGTTTCACGTGGTCGCGGCGAGCGGAATGAAGGAGAGGGAGGAGGAGGAGTTGAAAGTAGGGGTGTCGTCGTCTTTCGAAGAAGCGGCGAGAATAGGAATGAGGGCGAGTGATAGTATTAGAAGTGGAACGAATAGTAACGGTGATAACAGCCGAGAAGTTGAGATCAACGTGCGCGCGTACGGTGGTATGCCTACGCAAGATAACGGTAATTATCCGGAGTGGAAATACAAATTCGCCTCTGCGGCGGTATGGGACGCAAATTTTACAAAGTGCACGTACAGCGTGGAGAAATGCAGAGCACCGTATCCGAGCGATCACACGTGCGTGTTGTATGATTGTACGGCTGGGAAAACGGCGTGTCCTCCGTCCGATGTCGAGAAGTGTCCTGGTAGAACCGCCATGAAGTGTGGGACGAACGAAACGGACAACTCTACCGATACGCTTTTTTGGCAACATCCCTGCAACCCACTCGTGACACCGGTGAGTGATCGCGGGATGCAATTTTGGTGCGATATTAATGCGACAAAAACAAGCGACGGCAGTAACGTGTGTTATTGGACGCAACCGGGAGTAATTCCAACGCTGGCGGTAACTTGTAGGGTAGGTAATTGCGTGTACGAAGAGCAGACGATGGCGAAAGAAAATTGGTGTTCGTTGGAGGAAACGGTGCCAGTATATTGGACGGGCGATGCGTTGACGCGAGCGTTTATGTTGTTGTTCGTGTCCGTAATAATAGCTGGGATGGTGATGTACGTCCTTTGGGAGCGGAAGCAAAGATATAACGAAGAAGACGAGGAAGAATCGGACGTTGTTGTCCGAGATGAAGATTTGAACACAGAAGCGCTCTTGAATGACTCCGCGGCGTATTCCGACGACGGGTATAGCTCTGTGAATAATGAGTCATCATCATCGTCGTCGAGTAGTGATGCGGATGGCGATGACGATGTTAGCAACGACAACGAAAGTTTTGAAGAAGAGAACGGCGAGGAAAAGAAGACCAAGAAAAATCCCGCGAGGAGGAAGAGGAGTAGACGAACGTCGTCGTTATCGACGCAAATACCACAAAGATCGTCAAAAGATATGATGGTACTTTCATGGCGACATCTTTTCGTCGACGCGAGCGTTAAAAACGATAGGAAAAAAAGCACGAAACACATTTTAAGGGACGTTTCTGGTATGGCTGGTCCGGGAGGCGTGTTTGCCGTTTTGGGACCGAGCGGCGCGGGTAAATCAACACTCATCGACACACTCGCAGGACGCACGCCACCAGATAGAAACGTTCGAGGCGCGATATATTTAGACGGACAAGTTGCCTCAAACGTTGGTTTACGTGCTGCGAGCGCGTGCGTGACCCAAGATGACGTTTTGCCAGGCACAAGTACAGTTTGGGAGCACTTGTTGTTCCACGCGACGCTTCGTATGCCGATCGGTACGTCTAC
>MDTC01066313.1_pt1 | contig 10625 bp, 2 predicted proteins | sample 811181 | NCBI WGS metagenome assembly MDTC01 (sample SAMN05326644, study PRJNA326480) | marine metagenome | isolation source: seawater | place: Pacific Ocean: North | collected 2011 | reverse complement strand
GATAACGTTTCAATTCCTGCTGCTTGGAATACCGCTTCAATAGATCCACGTGTTGCCATTCCAACATCTCTCCACCCAGTCCATCCAATCGCTACGGCTCTGCATTCTCCACTCGCAGTCATTCTAGCCATCTCAGCATCTAATACACTGTTAGCTGCGGCATAATCGGTCTGACCACCATTGCCAAACCTTCCTGCTACGCTGGTGAAACATGCCGCAAAGTTTGGATAATCCATTCCTGAAGCCCTAACACTTGCCATCAATGCATTCCAACCATCTACCTTGACTCGCACGACTCTGTCAAATATGCTATGACTCTTATCGGATACCAATTTGGAATCTTCTAATCCTGCACCGTGAACTACGCCTGTTATTTTACGCTTCAAAGAAGAACCTAACTCGACCAAGGCCTCTTGGTCTAATACGTCTATTGAATGATAAAACGCCTTATTCCCAGTATTGTTGATTGTATCGAGTGTTATGTAGACATCTCGGCTTCTGGTAAATTTCTGCCATTGTGAATTCCATTCAACCATAGTGACTTTTCCATCTTCACTGGACTTAATCAACTCCTCCCTAAGACTCATCTTTTGCTGATTTAGTTGCTCATCATCCCAGTCAATCCATGCTTCGGTTTCTTCGATTAGTGTAGAACGCCCTAGTAATAGGAAATGTGCTTTCGCCTTTTCACTAGCCTTGGCTACACCGATTATTGATGCTGCAGTAACTCCTGAACCACCGCCTGAGACTATCCATGTGTCTTTCTTAGTCAATGGCTTTAGTTCAGATTCGATATCTTCGGCAAATGCTACTAAAGTCCAGCGCCTGCTATCACGGTCAATACCAATTTCTACTTCGCCACCCAAATTAAACAGGTCTTGTTCAATCATTTTAGCCGCTACTGTAGAATCAAGAACAATGTCTGGATGCAAGTCTAATGCTCTACACCGCAGTGATGGCTTTTCAAAAGAATATGATTTTGTAACACCGCTTGACGCACATTGTACTGAATTGAAATGTTCGCCAATATTTCCATGACGGCCATCTAGAGCTGTAACTGAAGCAATCAAACCGGAGTCTAGTTTGGATAGTTTATCATCCAATCCTTTCAATAATGCAAACCATCCTTGTGCTGATAAGATGATTTGTGATGAAGGCATTGTGTCTTCTTCCCATTCGACACCTGCTAACTTTAATGCCGCCATGTGAACTACACCTGAAATATTTTCATTGGATAATTGCTCACATACCTGCTCAATGTGTTCTATGTTGCCCGGGTCTGCACGATACACTGTTCGCTTACCCTCTTTTTGCTTGGACATATCTCTAATGTCACTTTCAAATCCGATTCTAATCGCATTCAATCCACGTTCTTCCATCAAGATACAGAATTCTTCCGCAATCCCCCAGCCATCATCAGTAACAATGATTGTGCCTTCTAAGTCTAATTCCGATGATTCTCCAGAGCACTCTTCAACCTCAACTTGCCATCTCCTGCATCCCTCTGTTGAGAATTGTTTGCTTGGAGTAGGCATAGGTGGTTGTTCTACTATTTCGGGAGTGGTTGGTTCTACTTCCGGTTCCTCGATTACAGCCTCAACTTCTGGTTCAGGTTCAAGAGACCCTCCTTGCATCTTAACTATGTAGGCGGTGAAATGATTGAGAGTAGGATGGTCGCTTAGGATAAAATCTTCATCGACTGGAAGTGAGAAGATATCTCTTACCTCTCCCATAATTTCTGCTTGTTTAACGGTGTCAATTCCGAGTTCCCCTTCTAGGTCTTGGTCCATCTCAATGAAGTCTGCTGGATACCCTGTATGTTTGACTACAACTTCAATTAGGCGCCCTTCAATATCAGAAGTATCTGCAGTAGAAGTTACTTTCTTTTGGACAACGGGTTTGGGTTCTTCAATTACTTGCGCTATTTGAGGTTCTTCTGACACACTGGTTTGAACTGGTTTGACAACGCTTCCAGCGCCTGTCATAGTTTGAATGTAGGCAATCATATGATTGAGTGTTGGATAGTCTGAAAGTACGAAGTCTTCATCGACTGGGAGATTGAACCTAGTTCGGATATCTGCCATGATTTCTGCTTGCTTGACTGTATCTATTCCTAGTTCGCCTTCTAGATCTTGGTCGAGTTCAATGAAGTCTGCTGGATATCCTGTATGTTCGACTACCACTTCAATTACAACGTCATTCAACGAATCATCGCTAACAGATGGTGTAGAATGATTTGTTACTTCTTGTACCACTTCGGCCACTGCCTCCACAGCCACATGGGCCACTTCAGCAACTGCAGCGGTTGCAGCAACAGCCACTTCTACAGGTCCAGGTGAATCTCCAGTCATTTTCTGAATATATCCAATCATGTGATTTAGTGTTGGGTAATCTGAAAGTATGAAATCCTCATCAACTGGCAAATTGAATCTTGAACGAATATCTGCCATGATTTCTGCTTGCTTGACTGTATCTATTCCTAGTTCACCCTCTAAGTCTTGGTCTAATTCTACAAAGTCCGCTGGATAACCTGTATGTTTCACAACAACTTCAATTACAACATCGCTCAATTCGCTTGAATCAATAGTTGTACTTGCAGTCGCTTGAACTGTTGGTTGTGGAACTGGTTGTTTTACCTCGACTGGGGTTTCTTTCTCAACCTCTTGAACAATATTATCTTCGACTTTTACCGCTGGTGAATGCTTGACATTAGTATCAATATGCCACTCCTCTCCTTGAACTCCGCCATGTAAATTATTCTGACCATCGACATAAGCGACGAGTTTGTTTTGGAGAATTCTCATATCTATGTCTTCAGACTTTGCAAGTCCTCTTACCCACTGCATGAAGACTGCACCGTCAATTCTTTCACCCTCAAATTCACACTTACGAACAAATGAAAGAGCAATTTGAGAGCCAAATCCGGCGCCGAATCTCATTCCATATTTCAATTCAGGATAATCGCCTCCCTTAGAGAGATTCAAATCGCCCAATTCGTCATCAACTTCCTTATGATTCGCAATTGGAGGAATTCTTCCAGTCATCAATCCATAAAACATACTTGCATCTTCTATTCCAACACCCATTGGATGGCCTGTGAAACCTTTGGTATTGGCAATAACTAACTTATCTGTACTTGGCCCAAAGGTTTGTCTCAAAGCCTTGACTTCTGATTGAGCAGAACCTCCACGGGCTGGAGTATAGGTCTCATGTGAGAAAAATACTGTTTGAGGTGCAATTACGTGCCTATCTAATCCCCAATTGGTTTCAATTTCATGAATAAACTGGTCAACGGTTTCTGCAACGTGATCAATATCTAATCTTGTACCATGATAAGCAGAATTGGCAGTCTTTGTACCGAGTAATTCTGCAATAGGTTGAACTCCACGTTCAAGTGCATGAGAGCGTCTTTCTACGACAAATGCCGCCGCACCCATGCCGAGTATGAGTCCGTTTCTTCTCTTATCGAAAGGCAAAGCAGATTCCTCGACAACATTGCTGGTTGAAGCCGCACCTGATGAAGCAAAACCGCTTCCAAACCATTCCCATGTATCCTCTCCAGTAACATCATCAGCAGATAGGATTACAACTCTGTCAACTCTGTCATTACTTAGCCAATCTTCAGCGACACTAAATGCTGCTGTTGCAGAAGCACAGGCCACATTGATAGTAGTGTTTGGCCCACGAATTCCAGTATATTGAGCAAACTGAGAGTGACCCATATTTAGCACTTGGAAGAGATATCTACGATCAAATCTGCCTTCTCCATCATCACCATTAGTTTTGGCATGTTTCAAAGTAGATTGTATTCCTGGGAAACAAGAGGAGAATATCACACCTGTTCTGTCACGATGAATCTTAGGCACTTGCCAATTTGTGATTAATCGCAGACCTCCTTTGCCAACTTGTTCTACTGGAGTCAATGGGATTCCGGCATCTCTTAGTGCCAATAACCCTGAGGCCACTGCTAATTGAGTTGTAATATCCCAAGCTAACACGGATTTAGGGTCGATTCCAAATTCTTCAGACAGGTCAAAGGCGCCTCTTAATCCAGCCAATTGAGGTATATCTCCGAATTGGGTCGCTTGTTCCATATTTACAGAACCATCTCTGCCTTTGATCAATCGAACGATGTTTTTATCGAGAAGTTTTTGTTTATACTCGTCGCTAACTTCTGAGATACAGGTTTCGCCACGAACTAACCGTTCAAAGGTATCTTCAGAAAATACCTTTTCATCGCCTGGCAAGCCTAATGAAATTCCAGTAATCACATATGGGTCTTGTTTACGGTCATCTTGATTAGCGACAATACTAGTAGGGACTAGATTAGAGGCAGACTGTACTAATTTGGTCTTGGTTAAGTACCTTTGAGGCGGTGTTGTGACCCACCTTGCTAAATCCGCTACTGTGCTAGAGTTCTTGATGTCAAATTCTGAATCGGTCTGACATTCGGTTCTGATTTTATTGATCGCAGAACTAATTTCTTGTTCAGACATACCGAGTACCAATCTTAAGTCAACCATTCCTGAACAGAACTTAGCAGGATAATTGGTCATTGAAGAGATTAATTCACCCACATAATCATTGATAGCATCGTCATTTGAGACCTCTACATCAACAGAAGCAACTTCGTGATTAACTGTTTTTACTTGACTGACTACTGGCGTAGAACCTGCATTAGGAAGAGGTCTTGACCTTGTTTTCAAATCGTTAGAATTAGAGTTTGTTGTGGATGGTTTTGATGTTATCGAATGTGCCTCTATTGGCCCTGCTCTAAATGCCTCGGATAGTTCAGGCGAGGTGGGTTCTGGCCAAATAGGCCTACGACCAGCGAGTGCCAAAGAGGCGATAGCAGTCAAAAATGATGCTATTCCACCTTGCTTAGGATGATTGGTCATAATCGGTAAATGTGGCTTGCCTTCAAGGATTTGGGTGGCAAACATTGTCAAAGCTCGCTTAGGGCCAACCTCGACAAATGCTCTTGCTCCAGCGCCATACATGGTTTCAATTTGAGAAGTCCATTCTACTGAAGATGCCATTTGTGGGGCTAATTTACTCAATACAGATTCCTTAGAATCATCTCCTGCCATATCATAGAATTGCCCATCTACATTTGCAGTAATAGGTATTTTAGGCCAATTGATTTCGAGTGTTTCCAAGAATCTACGTAGAGGTTCATTGGCTGGAGCAACTATTCTGGAATGGAATGCATGTGAAGTTGCCAATGCTGTAGCAGAGTAGCCTTTCGATTCAAACACTTTCATAGCAGCCTTTACAGGTTCGGTTTGGCCTGCAATAACTGTCATCTTTGGAGAGTTCTTATTTGCTGAAATCACATATCCATCCGTTGATTCAATTATTGACTCGACCTCTTCATAAGGGGCAGTAATACTTGCCATGAGCCCTTTGTCATCTATCTGAACGGAGCCCATTTCTGTACCTCTGGCAGCAGAAGCTCGTAATGCGCCATCCATATTCAAAATACCAGCAGACATCAATGCTGCATACTCTCCAAGAGAATGTCCTGCAACCATATCGGGTTTGTGACCATGAGCATTGAGTAGTCGCTCGATAGCAAGATCTGCAGTTAGCATTGCGGGCTGAGTGTACTCGGTTTGCTTGAGTTTGTGTTCACTCTCTACCAATTCTTCCTTGGTTAAATTACTACGTAGAACAAAACTGGACAAGGTCTCGCCTTCCAAAACCTCAACCATTGTTTCATCTGATTTTTCCCACACAGATTTAACAGAGGTATAACGCTTGTAAAGGTCAAAAGTCATTCCAACATATTGGCTTCCTTGACCTGGATACATGTGAGCTATTTTTGCCTTTGATGGCAATGCTGGCTCATCTGTTAGTAAGACTCCTTGTGCCTGTAAAAATCCCCATTTTTCCTTATCATCCATCGCTTTGATGGCAAGAGATACCCGTTTGTCAAAATCAGCCCAAGAGGTAGCAACGATTGCCATCCTTACCTCATGTGACTGGTCGAAAATAGATGCTTTATCTAATTCGAATGAAAGTCTACGCCCGCATGGGTCGTCATCAAATGAAGGGCCAATGAATTTTATAGATTCTAATTTCTCCTTGGTTTGTGAAATTGATTGACCGGATAATAATAGAATACCTCCTTCGATAGATTTCAATTCTTCATGACTCATTGAAGGCTTAGCAGAGCCATCGAGTATAGATGGTTCAGAGGGCGCTGAATCAGAATATGTCTGCCATTTAGATTCCCAATGATTAGCAAGAGGCACGTGATAATCTGGCTCATATCCTTCTAGAGCGATGTGGAAATTTGTCCCTCCAAAACCAAAAGCGGAGACTCCTGCTCTACGAGGATTCTCTAAAGGCTTAGGCCAATCTCTTGCTTCAGTAGGGACAAAGAACGGTATATCCGACCATTCAACTGTAGGATTTGGTGTTTTAAATCCTGCAGAAGGAGGGATTGTTTGATGATGTAGTGCAAGCGTTCCTTTGATAATTCCAGCAATTCCGGCTGCTGCTTTCAAGTGACCAATCTGAGACTTAATGGAGCCAACTGCTACGTGGTCTCCACCATCATAGCCCTCCCACAATCTCGATAATGTTGAGAGTTCAGTAGCGTCGCCAACCTTTGTTGAAGTACCGTGTGCCTCTACCAATTCTACAGTAGATGCCTCGTACCCTGCTTGACTGTATGCCCTAGCGATCGCCTGGATTTGCCCTCTTTGACTTGGCGCTGTGATCCCTTTGCCTCGACCGTCAGAAGAACCACCTATGCCCCTAATCACAGCGTGGACGGTGTCTCCGTCTTCTATCGCTTGATTTAATCTCTTGAGAACTAAAACTCCCGCACCTTCTCCCATAACAAAGCCATTGGCCTTGGCGTCAAAGGGAGTGGAGTGGGTCGCGGACAATGCACCAATAGCACTGAATTTAGCGAATGTCGCTGGGTCTAAGGTTCGGTCCGTAGCGCCAGCAAGCATTACGTCCACTTGTCTTGATTGCAGCATTCTACATGCATCTAGAACGGCTGCCATCGAAGATGCGCATGCTGCATCGGTTGCATAATTTGGACCTTGTAAGTCAAGTAAGTTAGCAACTCTACCAGAGACGACATTTGCTAATTCCCCCGGCATAGTATCTTCATCAACTCTAGGAGACTGCTCATTGACTTCTTCTTGGAATGAGTCGAGGTTGTGTTCAGGCAATCCATATTTTTTAGCCAGTTGTTTAGTGTGATTTGACCAAACTCTAATATTCGATAAATTGCGGTTTTCACCACCAAGAGCATTGGCAAAAACCACACCGCACTTAGAACGGTCAATGTCTTTCTCTACTCCATCATAGCCAGCATTCTCTAATGCTGCTGCTGAAATCCCTACAGCCCATAATTGACATGGGTCGATTTGGGCTAATGTACCCGGAGGTTGACGCCACCTCCTCCAATCAAATTCGAAATTTTTGACAAAAGCCCCTATTTTGGAATATGTGAATCCTTCTTCGATGTTGCCTGGTCCACCTTCTTTCCAAAAGTGTTCTATTTTACCTGGCCACCTATCTTCAACAATATTTTCGATACTAACTTTAGCATCGATTATGTTCTGCCAAAATGCTTCGACGTCTTCAGCATCAGGCATTAACGCCCCTACACCAACAATTGCGATGGGTTCGAAGCGGCCCTGCTCAACACCTTCGCAAATTTTACCATCAGCAGTTGTAAGAGTCATGTAAAAACCTCATTATTGCATAATTGACTCTGGGACCATTGTAATCGAGTATCCTGCATCGACATAGATGCACTGACCTGTGACGCCGCTTGCCAGAGGGCTAGCAAGCCATAATGTGGCACCTGCTACGTCATCTTGGTTGACATTTCTTCGCAGAGGAGAATTATTTTGTACATGATTCAATATATTATCAAAGCCAGGAATTCCTGATGCTGCTATTGTTCTAATTGGGCCTGAGGATATAGCGTTGACTCTGTGCCCTTCGGGGCCCAAATGACATGCTAACTCTCTTGTCCAACATTCTAGAGCTGCTTTTGCCATCGACATTATACCATAAGATGGCACATAACGATTTGAAGCCGCATAAGTCAAGGTGATGGTAGAAGAATTAGCATTGAGATAAGGTAGTGCGAACTTCAAGCAGCGTTGCAAAGAATTAGCAGAAATAGTCATGGCTGTATTGATGTCTTGGTCTTCAACAAATAGAATCGGTCGATCAAAACAACTACGGGGCGCAAAACCAATTGCATGAATCAAAATATCAGCTTTTTTACCTGGATTCTCGGCGCTAAAGGCATCGAAGAATTCCTTTGTAGCCTCATCTGATGCTACATCTAATGGGAAAAAGCCAGCGATTTGTGGCAACTTATCCTTTAATTGGAAAATCCGGCTCATAAATCGCTTTTGATAGCCTAGATACAATGTTACTCCGGCGCTTGCCAACTTCTGACAAATGGCCCAAGCAATCGAATCTTCGCTTGCCACACCGAATACAAAAGCCGTCTTTCCATTGAGTTCCAACATAACGCGTCCGCCTTAATTAAGTGTAGCAGAACACACTCGCTCTTTGACTGTTACCATCTAAATACGACTTAAGAGGCCAAATTATAGACCTTTGACAAATAGGCAAAAGCGCTTACTGTGATTGATATTCACTCGAAATCATCAAGTAAATCATCAAATTCATCTTCTGAAACTGGTAAATCATCCAAATCATCCAAATCGTCGAACAAATCATCGAGGTCATCACCAAGTGATTCACCCTCATCTTCGTCGTTGAGTTCAATCGTTTTTTCGTTCCCATCACTTCCATCGTTGGATTTCTTTTTGATTGAACGAGTAATAATTCCAACAAGTATGAAGAATAGAATTACTCCACCGCCAATCGCTCCATAAAGAATCATGTCATCCTGGCTATCTTCACTTAATCCAGTTAAAGTCCCAGAACCAGAACTGCTGCTTGATTCTACCGATACTGGAATTGATATTGCACTAACAGGGGCATCTGGGTCATTGGTACTCGATGCTTCAAATTGAATATTTGTAGAAATTTTATCCGATACATCAGAGGGAGCCCTAATCACAATTTCTCTAATTGAAGTTCCATCAATAGGTAAATCATCGGCTACAAAAGACGATAGTGGGAAAGAGAAACCGAGCGTTTCTAAGTCTGCTTGATTCTTTATTTCGACTCTAATTATATCTTCGTCGTTACCTTTATTGGTAAATTGGAAATTGATTGTCACTTCATCGCTTGGCTCCATCGCTCTTGTACTTTTGTCTCCAATCTCCAATTCAACAATGCCATAAGTTCCAATCTCAACTTTTCCAATCGCCGAAGCATTAGTTTGAACCATTTCAGGAAGATCGTTTCCTGGAACTAACCATTGAGTAACTGTTGCAATAATTTCAAAATCAAAACTTTCTGTTGAAGGAATTTTGGTATCACCGATGAATGTTACGGTAAATTGTTCTTCTTCGCCACCAGCAATTGTATATTCATCGGATGCTCCTTGAATTTGAACCATAGTCCCACCTTCAAACTCATTACTGATCTCGATGGTTTCTTCTAATGAAGAAGTATTAGTTATTGTACAAATTAACTCCGCTGGCTCATTGTATAATGGGTGGACATTTAATTCTGGGTTGCTTTCACAATCAATATTTACTCCCGGCAAAGGGCTCTCTTGTGCTGATGAAAAAGAGACTAAAGGAAGTAAAAATAGAGCTAGAATTAGGAACGGAAAACTACGCTTCAACATCTTGCACCGGCTATGGGTATAATCGGGCATTCATCAATGTGATGGAGGATTGAGCCGAAAATATGCCTAATTAACTAATTTGCAGGGCCATACAGTTTCTCAGGCAAGTCCTTATGTGCTTTCCAAAGAAGTTCTTCATCAATTCCCATGTTAAGTAATTGATTGGTACGCTTTGGGACCGTCTTTGGACCCAACACAGCACCTGGCCTTCTTGGGTCATCCATGTAATCTGTTTCCAGTAAAAATCCGTGTGAACAACTTTTTGCCGTTTCTAGTAATTCTTCTAATGCGCCCTTTCCAATCAATACACTAGGAGTCAATCCTTTGGTTATCTTAGAATCTATATTTGGTGGAGAATAATGACGAACTAATTTATTGGCCTCTAATCCAGCCTTATTTGCCATACTAGATAAATCAGAATACGTCGATTCCAATTCTCCTTCGACATGAAGTTGTAGAACAATATTCTCTTGTGCAGCAAGATGCATTGTTTCTTCTAAAAGTTCATTGGATAATTGCCAAACTTCATCGCTAACTGGCCAGTGAGGACGCCCTACTTCACCAATTGCATGTGCAAGACCTTCATTGACAAATTCTAAGGCGGCATCGATACTATCTCGATAATTCTGAATTGCTCTCTGCGAACCATTTTCTGGATCTTCTGCTATCCAGTTGATGAATTGATGTGCGAATGCCGCTGGATGTGGGCCTAGGACGACTCTCACTTCCAAACCGTGCTCTTTTCTCACCTTTTCAGCCATATCTATTGTATCAAGATAGGTTTCTGAGTGACCTTTTTTGGTTGTAGGTGGATTAGAAAAATCGGGGCAGTGAACAAGAACTAAACCAGTTCCACCAACATTCTTGAAAT
>MDTC01111846.1_pt1 | contig 10629 bp, 11 predicted proteins | sample 811181 | NCBI WGS metagenome assembly MDTC01 (sample SAMN05326644, study PRJNA326480) | marine metagenome | isolation source: seawater | place: Pacific Ocean: North | collected 2011 | reverse complement strand
TTCAGGAAGGCTTGAGCCACAAATTTCGTCGAATTAGAGCGTATTCTGCGAGATCAAAGGATGTTGTGCCGGAAGTTTGTTGCACGGGACGATGGCAAGATCTGGCTCCGCCAAAATCTTTCCTGATCGGGACACAATCCCCTCGTGATTGGGGATTGTCTTGGGGCGGGAGATTCCCTAGTTTCACCGCGGCACGATGAACTTGAGAGAAAAGGGCTCCACGATCTTCCGAAATAGCGTTCTTTTTCTGGGACTTATTGCGAGTTCCATTGCGCAGGCGGGGGAGAGTTATCTTGCGGTTGAGGCCCATAGCGGGAGGATTGTTTTGGAGCTGGATGCTGATCAAAAGCGCCCCGTGGCCAGCCTGACGAAAATCGCTACTGCGATGGTTGTGCTTGATTGGGCTCATCTTAGTCAGACCAAAATGGGGCAGATTGCCGTGGTTCCGGCGGGAGCGGCGACGATTGGTGGTTCGAATCCGATGGGATTGATCCCTGGGGATCAAATCGCCCTTCGGGAGGCGATGTACTCCATGTTGCTGGGCTTGGATAATGTCTCGGCGCTGACTTTGGCGACTCATGTGGGAAGATCAATTCAGGCTCAAAGTCTTCTGGGAGGAACACCAACTGCTGCTTTTGTGGGTGAAATGAACAATCTTGCACGGGTTCTGGGGATGAGAAAGACACGGTTCTATAACCCTCATGGATTGGATTCGACGGGCCGAAAGGGACTTTCGACAGCTCGCGACATGGCCCGGCTGTGTATCTACGCGATGCGGGACACCGGATTTCAATTTTACGTAAAGCAAAAGCAGCGGATTATTTCATCGTCACGCTTCGGTCAGAGCCGTGGATTCAAGGTCAGCAATACACATGAGCTTTTGGGAACCGCTGGCATCAGCGGGATCATCACCGGGACGTCACAATTTGCAGGGTCCGGTGCCGCGACGAGTTCCGAGAAAAAGCCCATCGTGAAGAAGTTGCAAACAGGCGTGACAAGACTGACGCCGCGTCGGATGATCGTGATCGCGCTGGGAAGCGCCGATCGGTATGGCCGCACCAAAGGGCTTTTATCTCAGGGATGGGGACTCTATGACGCCTGGAAGGCGCAGGGGCAGCTGGTAACCAACCCGCAGTCGATTCTCACTGTTCCGACTCCCCAGTAGATTTCAGTTAAAGCACACAACACAGTCAGCAGCATGCGAATTGGTATATTAAATTGCGGGGGCGATTGCCCGGGTCTCAATGCAGTCATTCACGGAGTCGTTGGTGCGGCCGCAGCGAAGGGCTGGGAAGCAATTGGATTTCGAGATGGATTTGAAGGATTGCTTCCTCCGGGTGACTTCCAATTTCTCACACCAAAGGACACCGAGGGGATTTTGAAGCAGGGCGGAACGATTCTCGGAACGACCAACAAAGGAAACTTTGCCGCAAAATTGGGCACGGATGATGATGTTGCCAAGGTTCCCCAGGAAATTGTCGATCGCGCCAAGCGGACCCTGGATCAACTTGGAATCGGGGCTCTCGTCGTCGTGGGTGGAGATGGTTCGTTGACCACGGCCCAGCAGCTCTACGAACAGGGATGGCCGGTGATCGGGGTTCCCAAGACAATCGATAATGATTTGAAGGCGACGGCGATGACCTTTGGCTTCGATAGTGCGGTGAGTTCTGTGGTTGACGGATTGGATCGACTGCACACGACAGGGCAAAGTCACAAGCGGGTCATGGTGCTTGAGGTGATGGGACGTCATGCTGGTTGGATTGCTCTCTGGGGCGGGATGGCTGGCGCGGCGAATGTCATTCTTCTGCCTGAAATTCCATTCTCTTACGAGAAGGTTGCCCAGCACCTCAAGAAGCGGGAGGCCATGGGTTATACCAGTTCCTTGGTCGTTGTGGCCGAAGGCGCGAAGAGTCCTGATGGCGAGATTTCTACTATCGATGATAATTCCGGCGGACAAGCCCGTCTCGGAGGAATCGGAGAACAAGTGGCCGCGCAGATCGCCGAACTCACTGGCAAGGAAACTCGCTGCACTACCCTGGGGCATGTTCAACGGGGCGGGACACCGACTCCGCTTGACCGGATTCTTGGAATGCGCTTTGGGGTGATGGCCGCGCAGCTCGCTGAGGAAGGAGCCTTTGGCCGGATGGTCAGCTATCAGAGTTACCACGTGGATTCCGTGCCCATCAAAGAGGCTGTGATGGAACTGCGCCTTATTGAACCCGAAACCGAAGTTGTTCGGGCCGCTCGTGCGGTCGATATCTGCTTTGGCGATTAGAAATTTTAGTTATGAATGACCTCCTTAATCTTCTCCGTCGGGATGCCCGGCGGTCCGCTGGTGAATTGGCTGCGCAACTTTCCCTGAACGAGGCGGATGTCGAGGCGCAGATTGCAGAGTGGGAAAAAGACGGCACCATTCGCGGCTATCAAGCCATGATCGATCCTGCCCTAGAAGAAGGGGATGACGTGACCGCTTTTATTGAAGTTCGGATGACTCCGGAGCGGGGCGGTGGCTTTGATCGCATCGCACGTAGGATCGCGCACTTTGACCAGGTCACGAGCTGTTACCTTTCAAGTGGCGGGTTCGATTTACTGGTGGTCGTGAAGGGGAGAGACCTTCTCTCGGTGGCAGCTTTTGTTTCTGAGAAGTTGAGTACGATCGAAGGGGTGATTTCCACCGCGACTCACTTCCGGTTGAAATCGTATAAAGAAAACGGATTCCTCTTCGGGGATGATGGCGATGTCGAGCGCCTTCCAGTCTCGCCATAAGCTCATTGCTCCCATGGATTTGAATTCAAAATTGGCCAGCCACCTGCAGACCATTCCCCGTTCGGGGATACGCGATTTCTTCGAGCTGGTGATTGGTCGGGATGATGTGATTTCACTGGGGGTGGGAGAGCCTGATTTCGTCACTCCCTGGCCGATCCGCGAGGCCGCGATGCGTTCGCTGGACCGCGGGGAGACGAGTTACACCTCAAATCTGGGCCTGCTGTCCCTTCGCGAGAAGATTTCGGAGTACGTGGAGACATTTTTTCATGTTCCTTATCGAGGCAGTGATGAAGTCCTCATTACGGTGGGGGTTTCTGAGGCGCTTGATTTAGCGTTGCGGGCCCTGGTGAATCCGGGGGATGAGGTCGTTTATCACGAGCCGTGTTATGTCTCATATTCGCCCAGTATTGTCATGTCACACGGCGTGGCGGTGGCGGTGGCGACGAAGAAAGAAGATGGCTTCTCGCTGAAGCCCGAAGCGTTGGCGGCAGTGATCACAAGTCGAACCAAGATTGTGATGTTGAATTTCCCCACTAATCCGACCGGTGCGGTGGCGTCGCGTGAGGATCTAGAAGGAATCGCCAGACTTTGTATCGAGCACGACCTTATTGTCATCAGTGATGAGATCTATAGCGAGTTGCGTTACGACGAAGAAGAGCATCTGAGTATCGCGGCGCTGCCGGGAATGCGGGAGCGGACGATTTTGCTTCATGGCTTTTCAAAGGCCTTTGCAATGACCGGGTTTCGTCTGGGCTATGCGTGCGCTCCTACGGTTCTGATTGAAGCAATGATGAAGATCCACCAATATGGGATTCTCTGTGCTCCCATTACCAGCCAGGCTGCTGCTCTTGAGGCGTTGACTGGGGGGGAGGATCTTTATCTCTCGATGAAGGAGAGCTATCATCAACGCCGGGATTTCCTGGTGGGACGCTTCAACGAAATGGGGATTGATTGTCATTGTCCGGGTGGTGCCTTTTATGTCTTCCCGGATATTAGTAAGTTTGGACTGAGCAGTAAGGATTTTGCAGTGGGGCTTCTCGAAAGCGAGCAGGTTGCGGCTGTTCCCGGTGATGCCTTTGGAGAGAGTGGCGAAGGGTTCCTTCGTTGTTGCTACGCGACCGGGATGGATGATTTGAAATCAGCGATGGATTCAATAGAGCGCTATATCGGAACACTTTAAGCTGATGATGGAGCAGCTGAAAATTTGGCGGAAAGACCGAACCCTAGCGCATGTTGTGCCATTCGCAGTCTTCATGGTCTTTATGCTGCTCTACCAATTTGTGGGAGAGGCGATTCTTTGGGAGCATGATCACGCGCCGTGGTATCGTCATTGGCCGGAACAGTTTTTTTATCCCCTGCAAACGATCGCGACGTTGGCCGTGCTGATCTTTTTCTGGCGGCACTATGAGCTGAAGTGGTCGAATAAAGTGTGGATTGGAGTTGCGGCTGGTTTTGTGGGAATTGCAGCCTGGCTCTTGCCGACGACCCTTTATGATTATTACGAAATGACCGGGAAGCCGGATTCCTTTTTTGAAAAGCTTTCAGGATTGGCTCCCCGCAAAGAAGGGTTTGATCCGGGCGTCTTTAGCGACCCGATGGCCTATTGGGCTTCGCTGATTCTTCGTGTTTTTCGGGCCGTAGTGATCGTGGCCTTGGTGGAAGAGATTTTTTGGAGGGGATTTCTGATGAGGTTTCTCCTGAAAATGGATGGAAATTACTGGAAGGTTCCTTTTGGAAGGCCAGCGTGGATTTCATTCTTTGTAGTGACCGGGGCCTTTATGCTGGCTCATGCTCCGCTCGATTGGGCGGGGGCTTTTGTTTATGGGTCCCTGACCTTCGGTGTTGCTGTTTGGACGCGGAGCTTGCTCGCCTGCGTCGTGATGCACGGTGTGGCTAACGCGACTCTGGCCTGGTATGCCATGACCTATGCCAAGTATGGCATGTGGTAGCGGCTTATTCCCCAGGTGGGCGGTAGAAGAGAACTTTCTTGGGGACGATGGTATAGCCACTTTTGCCTTTTAGCCTCCAATGGAATTTGGCTTTGGCCTTGCCCCAACCTTCGATGTGTTTGATTTCGAAGGGATAGAATGTTCCGGCCTCAAGAGTGAGTTCGAATGCGGTATTATTCTCATAGGTTCCTTGGATGGAATTTGGATTGGATTGCAGGAATCCGATGGAGCCCCGGTCGTCTAACTCGACCATGAATTCGTAGGTGCCGGATTCAAGAGGTTTGATAAATCCGGTCCAGGTGGTGGAGAAAGAGTCCTTGGCGACATCCGGCGCAGGTGCTTCCTCGCCCCAGTCGAAGTCCACGATTAGATCGATCCTCGTTAAAACGGGGCGTCCCTGATGCTCCCGGTTTTCGTAGAATTCAGCAATCAGTCCTTGTCGATAGTCTGTGGAAAATGCCTTTTGAAGACTGGCGAGCTTCGAGTCGAGGGGGTTTGCGCTGGCTTCGACCGCGGTGAGTTTTCTTCGAATGAGATCGATTTTCCCCGGAAGGGATTTGGTGGCTTCCAGATCTACCGAGCCACTCCAAATCGCATCAATCGTTTTCTCGAGATCTCCATCCACGACCGGAATGCTGTTCTCGTCCAACAATGCGAAGAGTTCATCTTGTCCGGCAGCGACAACATCCTTGATCAGGGCTCGTTTCAGGGCTGATCTTAATTTAAGAGGAAGTTTGTCAAATGAGGCCCGGGTGAGGGGGAAGTTATCGGAGTGGGCAGCTTCGATTCCTCCGTAGAGGTAGCGAATTGGGTCGTCGGCAGAAGCCAGGCGGGCAATTCGAAAGCGCAGGTCAAAATCAGCAGGAGTGAATTCCTTAACCCTTCGTTCTCCCGAGACAATTGTTGAGCAGGTTAGGTTGGTCGCTGAGATTTTTTCAATTCGAACTTCTCGGTTGATATTTTTGGTAAAGGTGATGCTGGTTTTTTTTCCGATTTCAGGACGGAAGGATTCTAGAATGGTTTTGTCAGCGTTAATGAATTTTATGGTGAGTTCTTTTAATTCGGAGTCATCAGAATCGATTTTCTCGGCAAGGGTTTTTGTTTTTTCATGGTCCTTCGCAAAAAAGGCTTCCGCCAGTTGGTCGATCATCTCGCCCTGAGCGACAGGAGGAGTGATCTTGGATTCGGGATCAGGAGTCGGATCAGGAATGGGGTCGGGGACCGGAGGTTCGGTAAAAGCTGGAGCTGGATCCGGGATCTTGACGATCGAAGGGGGGGCGGGTTTGACCCTTGTTGGGTTGGGGGATGGGTTAACCGGCGGGGTGTCATTGGGCCTCTTCTTTTTCTTGTCGGCGACTGCGGGAGTGTCGGAGGAGTCCTCCGGGGGGTTATTGGAATTTGAACCAATGATCATCACCAATCCAATGAAGCAAATAACGATCGCAGCGACGCCGAAGAAGGCGAGGCGGTTCTGGCTCTTTTCCGCCGAAGCGAGTTTGGTCGGAGTATTGACCAGGGGAGAAAGCGAGATGGAGGGGATTTGACGATTGATGTGGCCGGTGACGAGCGAAGTCGGCCGGGCGGTCATGTCACCCATGGGGGCAATATCCTGGGCTTGGGAATCGATGAGTTTCAGGAACCAGGATTTGTGCTTGAGCCCGGTTGAGAGTTGGTCGGTGCGGAATGCTTCGTAGTCGAATGGAATACGCCGAAAGCTCACATGTTGTGATTCCATATCGAGGATGCTGTAGCAGGCGTTGATGTCGCCATCACGAGGATCCCCGACTGACCCAACATTGATCAGATGGCGTTGGTGTGGATTGAAGAAGCTGTCTTGGGGTGGGTTCTGAGTGACTTGTTGAGTAACAGGGTCGAAGCTGAAGATGCCGGGTAAATGGGTGTGGCCCATGAAAATCAGGCTGGCATCGGTAGTGAGAAAAGAGGGAAGCGCTGATTCAGGGTTGGTGATGTAGTTCCAGTTTTCAGGTTCGGCGGCTTCCGCGTGCACGCAGAGAATGTCGTCGAATTGCAGCGTGGTCGGAACTTTGCCAAAAAACTTTGCGGAATCATCTCCGAGACATTCGCGGGTCCAATCGATGGCCTCATGGGCATTGTCGTTGAATTCGTTTGGATTGAGGCGGTTTCCAATGACCGCGTCGTGGTTCCCCAAGATGATGTTTTCCGTTCGGCAGGTGACTTCCTCAAGGACCTGCTTAGGGCGGGGCCCGTACCCAACGATGTCACCCAGGCAGACGATGGAGTCGATGTTGTTCTGCTCGATATCCAGCAAGATAGCCTGCAACGCCTGAAGGTTGGCGTGGATATCGGAGATGATAGCGACTCTCATGGTGTATTGGACAACGGTCTAAAAGGGGAGCGGTAAAGTGCAACCGGGGGAGTGACGGTATTGCTTTTTTGATAAAAGACCAAGCGATGAATAGCTTCTTTTTAGAGAGCGCCAGGTCCTCGAGTTTTGTCTTATTACAGGGATCTAGTCGAATTGAACCCAGTCGAGGAACATGAGACGACCTCTTTTTGGGTGGGTAAAGACTAGGTGAATGGGTCCGTTTTTTTAGGGGGTCTTAAAGTCGGCTGAGAAGGTTTGGTAGTTTTTGATACCTCCGGTATTGGTGACGACGACTTCACCCAGGGTGGTGAAAGATTTTGACTTGAGATCGAAGCATTGGAGTTTACCGGCGATCTCGATGAAGTAGATTTTGCTATCAGGACCGTACACCAGATGCATCGGCTGGGGGATACCTTCGTGGAGGGTGTCGATTTGAAAGCGAAAGGCCGGAGGAGCCTGCCCCAATCCTAATAAAGTGAACGAGAGGAGAATGGTGGCGACCAGAAGTTTCATGTATTGGATACCCTGGGTAATTAAATCTCTCTCGACAAGTCTGCGGGTATAAGACCTACAGAGGATCTCATGATGAATTCCTCTACTCGTATTCTGGTGATCGTAGCAGGTCCCAAAGTCCACTTGAAGAAGATGGTTTTAACGGGAGGAGGAAGGAAAAGACGCTTCCGAATGGAGGTGTCGTCAGATCCCTCGTCTCCTCCGTCGTCTGCCTAGGTAATGGTGCTGTCCGCGACGGAAAATGATTTTGCACCGGTGGATTCCCAAACAGCTGCGTCTAGTTTCGTGCCGTCGAAATTATCAATAATGTCGCTCCCGTAATTTCTTGTTGTGCCAGTCAACAGGACGGCGCCGAGGCGGAGGAACGCTTTGAGGGTTGAGAGGGCTTTGTTACTGTGTTTAGCCAGCTTGAAATTGTTTGCAAATGAGGGCGTATTAGAAGGAAATTGAGCGGCAAAGGATAGAAATACTTGTCGGCTTATTTGGGCCTGCTTGAGTAGGCGCACGATGGTCCGCGTCTTTGTTTCCGGTTGCTATGATCTCCTGCATGCAGGACATTTACAGTTTTTTGACGAGGCTCGGGCTTTAGGGGATCACCTCACGGTGTCTTTTGCCAATGAGGGGATTCTTTGGTCTCATAAAACCCGAAGGCCATCTCTCCCTGATGATCACAAGGCGGCCTTATTGGCAGCTTTGCCGATGGTTGATCAAGTGGTCAGCGGTGACGGGGAAGTGCAGGGATTGGATTTCGAGCCAATCTTCAGGAAGCTAAGGCCGGATGTTTTGGCGGTGACGGAAGATGATCGCTATGGCGATATTAAGAGGGCGCTCTGCGGCGAAATCGCATGTCGCTACGTGATTCTCCCGAAGACGCCTCCGCAGATCGCGCCGATCTCGACGACGGAAATTCTGCAGCGGATTGCCGCGCCGAGGGAGGTGCCGCTGAGAATTGATTTTGCGGGTGGCTGGCTAGATGTACCGAGGCATTCACGGAGGGGTGGATTTATCGTTAATTGCGCGATCTCGCCCAAGGTGAGCTTACATGATTGGCCATACGAAAAGAAGGCGGGGCTGGGCGGGAGTGGAGCTTGGGCCTTGTTAGAGGGTCGGGATTCCGTTGAGGCGGAATTGAATTTGGGCGTGGGTTGGCAGGACCCGGCGATCATTCGGGAAACGGGAATTTGTGTCTGGAAAAGCGGGCAAAGGCCGCAGCTTAACTTCAAGCGTGATGGATCTTTCCTAGATGGGTTGATGGCTCTCGTGTGGACCGGAAGTCAGCATGACACGCCGGGGTCGGTTGATCTTGAACGGGACTACGATTTGATTGAGGCCGCCGGGGCGAAAGCACGTCAGGCGGTGATGGAGGAATCCGTCGAAATGTTGGCTGAAGCAGTGGAGATGTCTTACCAGGTTCAGCTCAAAGAGGGGATGAATGAGCTTTCAAGAGTCAAAGGTGCCTTGGCCCAGAAATACTGCGGTGGAGGACACGGCGGCTATGTTGCGGTTCTCTTCGCCACCAGAGAGCTACGGGACGCTGCAGTGGAGAATAATGAAGAGATTCGTTCGGCCGAGCCTTGGTGCGAGAGTTGACTAAGGTCGCGTCAGAACCATCGTGCCCTTGTCACCGTTGCCTTTGAACCGGGTGGAAAACTTCTTGGGCGTCAGGGTTCCCTTAACGTTGTAGGTGCCGAAGTTCCCGGGGAGTTTCATTGAAGCGTTAAGGGGGAGAGTCTTATCCTTTTTGTCAGCCTCAACCACGTGTTTGTAGTCTCCGAATTGGAGTAAACCCCACCCGGCGCGGTAGCGAAAGATCCACTCTTTTTCCTTGTTGGGCGTTTTTGAAACGAGACACCAGACTGGTCCGTGGTGTCCGTTCACTTCGCTTTTCCATTCGCCCTTCCACGGGCCTTCGACAGATTCCTCGGGAGCTTTCTTCTTCACTTCTTCTTGAAAGTCCCGCTGGTATTGCGAGCAGGATACGAGGACGGCAAGAAGCAGGCAGGTCAGGGCGATTTTCATGATACTAGAGGCAGACTCGTTTGAAAAGTTCGTTGAGAGGCAATTGCATTCCAATGTAGAAGTCACCGAATTCGGCGAAGCGGGCGGAGACTTCATCGAAGCGCATTTCGTAGACGATTGCTTTGATGTCGAGAGTGTCCTTGGCAAGCAGGGTAACGCCCCATTCGTATTCATCCAGACCAGTCGATCCAGTGATGAGTTGGAGGATCTTTCCGGCGTAGCGGCGGCCCGTAGTGGCGTGCCCCTTCATTAGCTTGGCACGGTCTTTGAATTCGAGGGAATACCAGTTGTATTCGTCGTGAGTAGCCCGGCGTTTGGACATCGGGTAGAAGCAAATGGCGGGCCAGTCGGGGAGGACCGGATACATGCGGTGTTGGAGATAGTGCTTCATGCGTTCGTCGAACTCCTTGAGCCCGGCTTCGTATTCTTCGCTGCCTTCGGTGAGGCCTTGTTCGCCAATAAGAGTGTCTTTGCCGTATTGCTCGCTGGTGGTGGTATATTCCGAGCGCTCGGTTTGCGAGAGATAAGAGTAAGTCGGAGTGAGTATGTCGACGCCAAGACCCAGAGTGAGGCGTTTTTCGAAACTGGTCAGATCATGAAGGTCAGGTGTCAGTAGCATGAAGCCGATGTCAGCCTTGGGCGTGGCGATGGCGTAGGTCAGGAGTTGAGTGTCCTTGTGAGAGCGGATTTCTTGAACCAGCTCACTGAGTTGGGTCTTTGCTTCGCGTTTCTCACTGTCCGAGAGGAGACTCCATTGTCCGTGGTCGATCTGATAAAAGAGATGTAAGACGTGCCAACCTTCGGCGGGCACCAGAGCAGTAGGTGTGTCTGACATGGATTAATCTACTTCGTTTTCTTCGGGAACTTTCGCCTCGATACGGACTTTTAAGAAAGGATCGGATTTACTGCTGAATTCTTCGTCAGCATTCGCTTCTATCACGACGACAGACCAAGGGGTAATGTCGCCATTGGTATAGGCGTTAATTTTTGAAGCGTTTTCGAATCCGGAAGTGGAATGGATCTCAATTTCCTCTG
>MDTC01050081.1_pt1 | contig 10629 bp, 5 predicted proteins | sample 811181 | NCBI WGS metagenome assembly MDTC01 (sample SAMN05326644, study PRJNA326480) | marine metagenome | isolation source: seawater | place: Pacific Ocean: North | collected 2011 | reverse complement strand
TGGGGGGCGATGATGAGGAGATTTTTGAGGCTGAAATTCTCGAAGAAGAAAACCTATTTTCACTGACAGTGGCTGAATTGAAGCAACGATTGGCTGAACGAGGGTTACCTGTTTCGGGTAACAAAGGCGAACTGATTGCTCGATTGACCTCTCAAACCGCTTAAGGGCAAGAGGCTGTTCCGGCCAAATATGGCCGGCTTCTCGGACCGCGCATTGGCGATTCAGCCAACTGGTGTGCGGAAAATGTTCGATATGGCCGGAGACGATGTCATCTCTTTCGGTTTGGGCGAGCCTGATTTTCAGCCTCCAAATGTGGCGATTGATGCATTCTATCAGGCCATGAAAGATGGCCACAACAAGTATACGACCACGGCTGGTTTGCCCGCATTGAGAAAAAGAATTGCAGAATCTTGGACTTCACGTTGTCCAGGGTTGGATGAATCGAATGTTTGCATGACCATGAGTGGCACGAATGCGTTGCTGAACATTTTCGCCACATTGGTGAATCCTGGGAAAAACGTGTTGCTTCCAGAGCCATATTTCCCGCTTTATGGGCCCGATGTCGAATTGTGGGGTGGGGATACTCGATTCTATGAGTGCACCTTTGAGAACGAATTCGTCCCTACCATTGATCACCTTGAAACACTTATCGATGAAGACACAGTCGCGATTCTGTACAATTTCCCATCCAATCCCACTGGGGCGACAATCACCACAGAACAAAGGGATGAGTTGCTCGCTTTCGCTCAGCGCCACGATCTTTGGTTAATTACCGATGAAGTGTACGACAGAATTGTCTTCAACGGCGAACACGTTTCATTCGTCGGTTGTGATGATGAACGAGTGATTCTCATCAATTCATTTTCCAAGACGTATGCCATGACAGGTTGGAGAATAGGCTACATCTTGTCGGCGAACCGTGAAGCAATGGCGCAGATGATTAAAATCCAATATTACATCACTGCCTGTTCTAATGATGCAATGCAGTACGCCGTCTTGGCAGCGATTAACGAAGCAGATGATTATCCTGATGAAATGTGTGTAGAATTCCAAGCGCGCAGAGATTTGATTTGTTCAAGATTGAATGCAATGCCGGGTGTACAGTGTCATGTACCCGAGGGTGCATTCTACGTATTCCCCAAGGTGGAAGTACCAGGTATGAGTAGTGAAGACCTGGCGATTGAGTTGCTGAAAGGCGGGGTCCTATGCTCGCCAGGTTCAGCATTCGGTCCGTCTGGAGAAGGACATCTGCGATTTGCTTACACCATTTCTAGAGAGGATATTTCTCGAGGCATGGACAAAGTAGAATCTGTTCTGATCAGTCTGCGAGATGACGCTTAGGTGTTGACATGTCTCTCAGTACGGATGTCATCCGTTTGGTAGTAGGTATGCTCATTGGTATGGTTTTACCAAGAATCCCTTTGCTTTTTTTCACACGATTCTTGAACATGGAACAGGAGCTCCCACCGCACCCGGATCCTGTTCCGATTGGGATTCCATTGGTACAGCGTTTACTTTTGATGCGTCGTATCCACATTATGTGCTGGATCACTGCAACACTTCCTCTGGCTTTGGGTCTGTGGATACTACAAAATTCTCCAGAACCCTTTGCCTTCGGTATGGTTGCAGGCGTCTCATGGTTCGCTATCACACGTATTGTGCCCGAAGATATCAGGCAGGGTTTTGGAATTCTACCGATGTCGGTCATCAAATCAGTCAACAATTTGCGAGAGCCTGAAACCGATTGCTGTAAGGAAGAAGAGTTCTATTGGGAAGTCCGTTCGATTCGATGTAAACAGTGTCGGTTCATTGCACTGGAACATCCTCGCCCCGATTTGGGGCGGATGCGTTCGGATGGTCGATTGAAAGGGTCATTGAGGGTCCTATTGATGGATGGCCGATCGATTTTCCCTCCCTCGGATTCACTCGTCGTCTCCGAGGGTTCCAAGTTGCTCAGCAAGGTCACTGAAGAGGAATGATTCGTCTTCTTCGTCATCGTCTTGTTTGATTGCATCCTCCTCCTCCACTTGGTGAACATCTGTTCCGGTTCCTTCCGTGGTATCTCCAGGTGCGGGTAACGCCTCAATATCATCATCATCAGTGTCCATTTTTTCCCAATCAGATTCATTGCCAATGAACCATTTTGGAGGGTCTTGTTCTCCTCCTCCCAAGACAGCCATAGTGGTAAAAATCGCCATTGGCAATAGTGAAAGAGCAACCAGTAAATCCAAGAAACTCGATTCGGGAATGATCACATTTTCTACTGGCAGTACCGCTTCTAAAATGCCTCGCTCAACCTCTACATCTTGCCACCTGTAATCCAGGCCAAGTCCTTGGAATGCCAAGGACACGATGGTTCGCTCAACAATCCATAGCAGGAGGACGGGGAACAACCAACCCAACTTGGTTCGGTCGACCAATATTCGTCTGGCAACAGCGGCAACTCCGACAACTTTTGAGGCAATTCTTGGATAAAGTCGCAACCCGATGACCAATCCCATCAGATAGACCAAGAGGGCCAATTCAAGCAAGCGTCGATCCTGTAACCATTCGCCGGGTACAAAGCGAAGAACGAGCAATGGGAGCATAATCAATACGATTTGTAAGGGTGCAGCGAGTAACTGCAACCCACCATGGACCTCTAGTAGGGGTCGATTGTTTACTCGAACCTCTTGATACACGATACGAGTCACTTTACCATAAGGGGAATGGGTCAATACCAACCGAGCACGATCGACCAAATCCGCATCTCGCAAGCGCCGAGTGATTCGTAAAAATGGCAACCAACCTCCGGCATCTGCGACTCGAGTCGGCATATATCCTCCGACTGCCAGACCCAAGACAAGTGAGACGATTCCGTAGACCATGGCTGCGCTGATAATCCATGGAAGCAATTCAATTTGCAGAGAGAACGTCCAAGTGTCCCAATCCATGTCAAGAATGTAGGTTACCGTAAATGCGAGAATGGGTGCAACAAAGACCTGTACGCCAACAATAATTGTCAGCCACATCCTCTCAATCAACGTACTTCTGTTCAGTGACAACAAGGGGGTTCGTACCCTTAGATGTCAAGAGTGTGTCGGCCAAATCAGGGTGTCTCGGTGGGATTCCTCAATGTCCCAAAATTCGCCGAAGCGGTTGACCCTGTCATAGACAGGGTTCAACCAACCTTAAGACCGGCCTACGATTGGCGGAATTGTTGATTGCGATGAAGAATGGCCAAACTACCTTGATGCTACTGGTTCTGTGTCTTGCTTCTCTGGCGCCCATGATGGCACCTCAGGACACATTGAGCTCTCCAAATGTTGAGCAAGACACCTCGGGCAGAGCTGCTGTGGATTTCACGATTATTGACGTAGCAGTGGGCAATTCAACTGAACCAGCTGAGATTTGGGAGCAGCCTGATGGTACCTCACTGGACTACATGCTCAGAAATGTTCGATATGAGGTCAAGATTACCTTCAAGAACGCTGGAACTGGTTCGTTTGCCCGTGATTCGATCGGTACACTTGAGGCTGTTCATCCGATTGGATTCGTCATGGAAGGTTGGACCTTCAATCTGACCGGCCAACAAGGCAACATGCAGGGTGGTCAGAGTCGAGAAATGATTGTGGAGTGGACACCGGATTCGGCACACAGCATTCTGGACGATGATGGGCATCTACATGGAGGCGTCATCTTCCGGGGTACCATCACCTCGACAGTGACTGGACTAGAGGATGGAAGTTTGGATAACAACGTCTACGAAGAAGCCGTCCCAATCGCATTGTGGCATGACCCAATGGATGGAACTCTTGCCGCCAATACACCCATTTGGATCCCTATTTCTTACACTGACCGTACGGCTGCAGCAAGCGGAATCTATGGTGGTGGTTCAGATTGGCAAACCCATAATGTATCATCCGCAGTCGGCACAAATCACTATCGAATTTCAGATCCAGATGGTGGGAATTATGCTTCCAACACAGTTGACATGTTGAAATGGGGTTGGATTCCAACCCAGGGTACTTGTGCAGATCCAGGCCATGGTCTAGGTTACGGTATGATTGATTCCGATGTTGAGGCATTGTATGGTCAACCATTCTGCTGGCTCAATCTGCTTGATTCTGATTATCGTTCACTCCACTGGGCAACAAAATCGTGGGGTACAATGGGCTCTGGTGATGAGATGGCCATGGAAGCTCTCCGAGGGATGACTCCGTCTCAGGTCAAAGCAAACAATCTGACACAATCTGGTGTATCCGCATCGGAAAATGATTGGACAAATGTAGTTTGGAATATGACTGATGTTCACAATGATCAAGCCTACACCATTTCTTACACAAAGCACGCAGACAATACAGGCGCGAACAGCGGTATGCGAATCGATGATTTCATTCTATTCGCTGTTGAAGTTGTAGACGAGTACACCGTTTCTATGGAGTGCGATGATCCATTGCCCAACGCCTATGTCGTGATTCCAGCAGACCCTAACCCTCCCTCTTTGTTCTGTCATTTGACCAACAATGGATACAGAGAGGTGAATCTCAACATTTTCACCGAAGTCTCCAATACTTCTTGGATGAATATTTTCCCGCTTCGTATTGATAGTGACAATATGTTGGACCACGATAACTTCGTGTCATTGAACCCACTGGATGGTGAAACAACAACTCCATTCTGGATCAACTTGACCATTCCCGAGGGCGCCAATGTTGAGACCCTAAATTGGACTGTGACGATTTCAGATGAAGTCAATGCTCAGGTGATGAGTGCAATGACGCTTCCAGTATCGATTTCCTCATCGTTCTCTGTTCGACTAGATCAAGTCAGTCCGGCTTATCCTGCACTCAACTTAGAGCCAGGAGAATCTGGTGATGTTGCCATGAAGGTCAAGAATACTGGCAATCAAATGGCAGATTGGACCATGGGGGCTTACTTTGACAGTATGATGTGGGGTGCCTCCAACCTTGCTTGGTTTGAAGACTGGGATGGCGATGGTAATCTGACACAGGTGACCCAAATGCAACTTGCAAAGGGTGAGGAAAGAGTTGTGATTGCGCGGTTTACTGCACCAGCACAACACGCACCTGGAATGGTCGAAATATCTCTTCTTGTCGAAGGTATAGCACCGGTCACTGCTCAATCTGTCGAGAAGATTTTCATCGAAATTCCAGCCATACAATCAGCCACAGTTACGCCTGAATCTTCATCGATGGCTGCACTTGCTGATGGCAACAAACGAACGATGGCAGTGACCATCCGAAACGATGGAAATGCACCGGAAGTGTTCGATCTTTCAATCTCTGCTGATTGGCGAATTGGTGCGACTCTCGCAACGGATGTTACCGAACCGATTGAACCGTTTGGGCAAGAGGTTGAGATCATGGTCATCATGGACATGCCTCAAGGGTTGACGCCGGAGTATTATCCGATTACTGTCACTGCTACATCTCAGACAGATTCAACCTACACGGCCAGTGGCCAGTACACACTTGAAGTGCCAACGACCTACATTGTCGAAGTTGAAGACAAAGATCTGTCTGGCCAATCTTTCTCTGCGGGCGTCGAGGCACGAACCATGATGTTTGAAATATTCAACCATGGGAATGCAATGGATGCGTTCAACATTGAGTTGGACATGGATGAGGGGATGATGGCTGAATTTTACGAAGGCGTCACAGATGGTCGAACCATCTTCATCGCACCACAAACCTCGACCAACGTAACCATCAGTTACAGTTTCGCAGATGGTCAACAGGGCAACAAGCAACTGACGATGACTGCGACAAGCGTCAATGGGTTGGACGACGGGCAGACTGTGACATCATCCGGTGAAGCCAATTTCCAAGTGGGTACATTGGGTTGGATTCGTCTTGAAGCAGGTCCTGTGGTTCACATCACCGAACCAGGTCCACATTTGATTGACGTCACAGTCCACAATCAACATCCAAATGCCAATCAGGACATTCGTCTCAGCGTTACTACAGATGAAGATGCGGTTTGGAATACCCGATATGTCCGAGTCGTCTCAGATGATCAGCAGTTTGAACTTCCACCTGATCAAATTCGGATTATCCGAATCGAGGTATTCATGACCGCAGAAAACTTGGCCAATTTCGAAGAGGATACCATGGTATTCACTGCAACTCTCAAGGTCGAAGCGACCGATGATAATGCGGAAATTGCAATGCAATTCAGTGCGGACAAGTATGTTGCTTCTGAGTCAAGTCAGGACGAAGGTGGATTTGGGGCATTGGCTGCGAATATCGCCACTTGGGTTGCTGGCATTGCTGTGATTGTCTTGTTGGGTCTGGTCTTTGTACGAATTTTGATGTCCACTGAGCATGAAGATGAAATCTCATCTTTGGGAGCAGCAGGATACGAATCGAATATCGGTTTGCCTGAGGCCCCAACTCTACCTGGTGCGCCCACACTGCCTAGTGCGGATACAACTGCCAATTCCATGTATGGTGGGACTCAGGAGTTGTTTGCACAACCCGTCATGGCAACACCTCCTCCACCAAGTGAACCTGTTCCTACACCCGATCCTACTCCTTCCCCAGAACCGCAATCAGGCCCACCTGTACCGGAATCGGGCTTGCCAGAGGGATGGACGATGGAGCAATGGCAACATTACGGTGAGGAGTATTTGCGCCGGCAAGGTGGAGCTTAAGCCTCCACGGCGCCTTTATCAATGACTCCTGAGTCGGCAACTCGCCCCGTAGGGGCGTAAACTAGGTGGGAACAACCAATGTACGGTGGACAACAACCAATTTTCATTCTCAAAGAAGGAACGAATCGAACTCGAGGAAAGAGTGCTCAAAGCAACAACATTGCAGCGGCAAAAGCCGTTGCAGATGCTGTTCGCACGACACTTGGTCCCAAGGGCATGGACAAGATGCTAGTGGACAGCATGGGTGATGTAGTGATCACCAATGATGGGGCAACCATTCTCAAGGAAATGGATATCGAGCACCCAGCGGCGAAGATGATTATTGAAGTCGCCAAAACCCAAGAGCAACACTGCTTCGACGGCACCACCAGCGCGGTCGTGATTGCTGGAGAGCTTCTCAAGCGTAGTGAAGATCTCATCGAGCAGAATGTTCACCCCACGGTCATTTGTGAGGGATTCAGATTGGCTTCGGACAAGGCAGTTGAATTGTTGGAGGCCCACTCGATTGGTGCCGATACTTCCACTCTTCACGAAGTTGCTAAGACTGCACTGACTGGTAAATCTGCAGGTGCAGTGAAAGCCTTCCTGGCTGACATCTGTGTCGATGCAGTACAAGCTGTAGCTCGAGAAGATGATGGTGAAGTTGTTGTTGATTTAGATGACGTAAAGGTCGAAAAGAAGCAAGGTGGGTCAATCAAAGATAGCACACTTGTGGATGGAATTATTCTCGACAAAGAGCGTGTTCACAGTGGGATGCCTCGTAGTGTATCCGATGCAAAAATTGCCCTCATCAATTCTGCAATTGAGGTAAAGAAGACAGAAGTTGATGCAAAAATCCAGATTACTGATCCCTCCATGTTGGCTCAATTCTTGGAAGAAGAGGAGAACTACTTGCGTAGTTTAGTCGACAAGATTCAGGCGGCAGGAGCCAATGTTGTCATTTGCCAGAAGGGCATTGATGATCTTGCCCAGCACTACATGTCCAAGGCGGGTCTGTTTGCAGTACGCCGAGCGAAGAAATCCGATATGGAAGCCTTGGCCAAGGCCACCAGTGGCCGTATCGTGACAAACATCGATGACCTTGGTTCAGATGATTTGGGTCATGCTGCAAAGGTCGATGAACGCAAGATTGGTGAGTCCGACATGGTCTTCGTCACGGGTTGTTCTGATGCCAAGAGTGTCAGTGTGCTACTTCGTGGTGGTACCGAACATGTCGTTGATGAAATCCGACGTGCTTTCGATGATGCGATTGGAGTGGTTAGCGTTGCCCGTGAGGACGGTGCAGTTCTGACCGGCGGTGGTTCTGTACTTGCATCTCTTTCTCGTGATCTACGCGCCTATGCAGAAGGCATCGGAGGTCGTGAGCAAATGGCCATCGAGGCATTTGCAGGTGCTCTTGAAGTCATCCCGCGGACCTTGGCTGAAAATGCAGGTCTTGATCCTGTGAATACCATCATTGAAGTTCGAAAAGCACACGCAGAGGGGAAGTCTTCCTACGGCGTCAATGTGTTTGAGGGTGGTGTGATGGACATGAGGGTCGCAAACGTACTCGAACCCGTTCGTGTTGTTGAACAAGCCATTCAATCCGCGACTGAAACCGCAGTCATGATTCTGAGAATTGACGACGTCATTTCCAGTCGTGCAGGTGGTGGCGGTGGCATGCCAGACATGGGCGGAATGGACATGGGCGGCATGGGCTTCTAAGTTCATCATTGGATATTTCTTCAATGGTCCTGTGAGCGACATTTCTGTTTGGCAACAAGCATAGATTGAAGAGTCGACTTTGGGTCCAATCAATCAGCCCGTAGGGCTGGAGGCTCAGACATGTCTGATTCAGCGGATGTTGGTGCATTTCTGACAGAAGGCGACCGTTCCCTAAACATCCTATTTGGTTCTCAAAGTGGGAACTCAGAGGATCTCGCTGCAAAAATTGGCAAGAAATCCGCAGGATATGGTCTCGATGCAACGATTCACGACATGGACGGGTTCGACCTCGGGTCACTATCGGAAATGACGCGCGTTCTGATCGTTTGCTCAACATGGGGTGAAGGGGAGCAACCTGACAATGCTGAAGATTTGTGGCAAGCCGCCAATGCTGACGGTGCACCAAATCTGTCCAAAACTCATTTTTCAGTATGTGCATTAGGTGATACCAGTTACGATCTTTTCTGCGAATCAGGAAAGCAATGGGACACAAGATTCGCCGAACTCGGAGGTTCTCGTCTAGTGGATCGCGTCGATTGTGATGTTGATTATGAGCCTCCAGCAGCGGCTTGGACAGATTCAGTGCTTTCTCACATGGCAGCAGTTGATGGTTCAGGTACATTTCAATCTGCGATGGTTGAACCCATTGCTCAGGCGATTGCAAGTGGATTGGCAGTTGGGCAATCGTCCAAAGCGGCGGCACCTGCTGCTTCCACCGGCTCAGCGCCAGCAGTCGATGCAGGTGAATTACAAGAATTGATGTCAGGAGATCGTGATATCCACATTTTGTTCGGCAGTCAATCTGGAAACGCAGAGGGCCTTTGTGCCCTAATCGCCAAGAAGGCCGCAGATTATGGCTTAGTTGGTCATGTACATGACATGGATGGCTTTGACTTGGCAAGTTTGTCGGGTATGAAACGTGTCCTCATCGCTTGTTCTACATGGGGTGAAGGAGAACAACCTGATAACGCCGAGGCATTGTTCCAAGCCGCATCTGGCGCTGGCAAGCTCCTCACCAATACGCACTTCTCAGTTTGTGCATTGGGTGATACTGGTTACGAATTCTTCTGCCAATCCGGCAAGGAATGGGATGAAGTTCTGGAGACCATGGGTGGCACTCGAATCTTCGATCGTATCGACTGCGATGTCGATTATGATGCACCTGCAGCCATTTGGACAGCAGAAGTGTTGTCGCGAATTGCATGTGTCGATGATAGTGGAACATTCAATCAAGATTTGGTCGAACAAATGGCCCAGTTCGCTGCTGGTGATTCTGCTGCCGCTGCGAGTGGCGATGTCGCCACCGTTGCGATGCCCTTGATTCAACTTGAGGCCACTGTATTCCGATATGATGCTGACACTGGACTCAGTGGGCAGGACACTTGGGCCTGCACAGTACCGGGTCACTACAGCGTCATGGACTTGCTACGTTCATTGAAGGCCACACAAGATGGCTCACTGACATTCCGTGATGGTGCAGAGGATGACCCTACGACAGGAGTCTCTGTCAACGGTCGTCTAATTTTGCCTGGGATGGTACGACTTTGTGACGTGGTTCGTGACAAAGGAGCCGGAGCAAAACTACGGGTCGAACCAATTGCAGCTTACGATGTGGTTCGTGACTTGGTGGTCGACTATTCTTCGTATGACAACCACCGAGCAAATAGCAAGCCTTGGTTTGTCGGTGGGCACAGAGAGGGCAGTTATGTTGGCAAAGTAGTGATGGGGACCATGGACGCAGTGGTCGCTTCTGAATTGCATTCGTCCAATGACATTGCGAGCCCACAATTGTTGCACGCAGCGAGCGATGCGACACCTCACAATCGGGCTTACATCGGCCCTGCTATCATTTCGCACATGTGGAATCGTTCTTGTGATCCACGCATTTCCGATAAATCTCGAACTGCAATCATCGAATCATTGGCTGCCGCAAACGGAGTCAAGGCCGAAACTGATCTAGCGAGCATTCACCGCCAGGGAGCATTTGGTGCCAATGCTGCCAAATCGATGCTAGAGGCCAAAACAGCTGTCTTAGCGCATGATGGTTACAATGGCCGTCATGGCAAGCACGTTTGGTGGTACACTTGGTCAATCAAGAGCAGCGGAAAGGTGAACGAGACAACGCTCTATAGAACTGTACTCGGTCCAGTAGGCTTGTTGAGTAACGCACTATCTGGTGTATCTGCACGTATGATTGGAGGATTTACTCGAACCGGTCGTCCCATGTTCAATGACATGCTCGGCATGATTGCACCTCCGGCTGGAATCGG
>MDTC01271178.1_pt1 | contig 10630 bp, 13 predicted proteins | sample 811181 | NCBI WGS metagenome assembly MDTC01 (sample SAMN05326644, study PRJNA326480) | marine metagenome | isolation source: seawater | place: Pacific Ocean: North | collected 2011 | reverse complement strand
CGCCACCAAATTCTCTTAAATCGACTTGTGGTATTACTCCACCGTCGGCGAGTCTTGCTATACCACCTTCTTTAGCTCCTAAAACTTGCCCTTGACTAAATTCAGGAAAAGCTAAGTTACCATAACTTTCTTCTTGTTGTTTTCTTAATAGTTCCATATAAGCCATACTTACAGGATCTACAGCTACGCTAGAACCTTGAACTCCTGGCACACTAGGTAAACCTCTCATGTTGCCTGTTCCGTATACATCGCTAACGGTAGCTGGTCTTAAACCTTGTGTTAAATATTGACCGCCTGCTGGTCCTGGCATTTGTCCTTTTGGTTGTTCTAATTCGTCAAAAGCTCCCATACCTGCTAATCCTAATCCACCCAAACCTACTTTTTGCATCAAACTAAGATCTTTTAAACCTTGTGTTACCCCAGACATGCTACCGCCAGTTGCAATAGTTGCTCCTGTTTGTTGTAAAAAACCTGGAATAGAATTAATATCTGTTCCTGGCATAATTCCTGGATTAAGTTGTAAAAAACTTCCACTACCAGGAGTTATAGTTTCTGGTGTTATACCTGCCCCAGCAGCAAGATTAGCACCACCATACACTTTAGCTGAGCTTACCAATGATTTTTTTAAACTTCTGCCTTCACCTAATGAACCTACTCCTTGTCCTATCGCAGCACCAGCAGGTCCACCGATAGCGAACCCTACTACTGTAGCAATATCTCTAAGGTTTTTCTTGAAAAATTTCTTGAGACCCATTTAATGTTCCTTGGCTTTCTGCTTTTTTATTTCACGTTCTTGCATCAAAAGCTGTAGTTCGTGCCATCTATAATATGTTTTATTGACGTCATCCCAAAACATGCCTTTGTAATCGTATAGCTTTGTTGTTGGATCACTCATTGTTAGTATTATTGTATATCAAACCTACCCAATTAAGAAAGTTTTTTTGATTATTATTATGCTTCATAAAGTTTACTCTTTTACACACTAATTGTATATTCTCTATATTGTACAGACCTTCAGGATCTATACGGTCTATAGAGATATTTGTGTCACCTTCTACATCGTGTGTTCTAATGTGAGTCATTTCTACACCTGACAACGCACATTTACCGCCTTGTTTAAGATAAAGTTTATATACTTCTTCTTTTGATATATCCCACTTATGTCCTTGTTTTTTACGACTATATCTTAATTGTACAACTAAATTACGAATATAATTCTTAGGAGTACGATTAATTCTATGTTCAGCCTGAGATTTTTTACACTTTAAACATTGACGACGTTTTTGTGTTTTATCAAAAAATATTAAAAGTTTGACTTTTTTACAATCACTGCAACGACGGTTAATTTTATGGAGTTGTAACACTTACACTGCCCAAACTAGCTGTGGCTGAAAACCCAGAGTTTGTGGCGTAAAATTGAGAGGTAAACAGGTCTCTCCATAAATATCCGTCCCAACATTGCAACGTATTAGTATTAGTATTAAATACTATAGAGCCAATATTATAGAACCCTTCATTTCTTTCTGTTGTGTTTACTTGACGAGTATTATCAGGGTCAAACTGCCCTAAGTTAATTTCTAGTACACGGACTAATCGGTTGTATGTATCAGATTCTACCTGAGGAGACAGACTGATAGGTAAACGTGTGGGTAATAATTTGCTCATCTACGTCCATCAGATCTGACATCAAGTCTTGTGGCACCTAAACGCCAACCTACATTATTGTTACCACTATTAGTAGCGTCATCATCAGACTCTAATCTTAAAGTAACTTGTCTAGCTCTAGCTCTTATATCTGCCTTTGAAGTACTAGCAGCAATTTGGCTAGTGCTGGCTGTGGTTAAAGTATCGCCTGGATAATTTCTTGTTTTTAATACCATATTAACTTTACCATCATTACTATTACTTAAAAATTTGATATCAGGAATAATTCTATTAACGAAGGCAAAACTTTCTCCGTCGCCTATATCAAAGTCGCTGCTTTCTATAAACACGTTAGTCATAGGACTACCGTCATTATCATAGCCAAACTCTTGTTCGTATAAATAGTTGCCTGTAGTAGCTCTAGGATAATTTTCTACACCAGAATCTAACCAAGCTGTTCTATTTAATTGACCTATAGTCCACACCTTTTCTGCGTAATTATAAATAACATAACGATCAATATCGTCAGAACTAGCTGAAGGATAAAACCAACCTACTTCATTAAATTCACTGTTATTAAACGCAAAAACTTTAAACGCTTGACCTGCATTAAAGTCGTCAAATACATAACTTAAGACACTACAAGGTATTTTTTGCACTGCTCCGTTATATACATAAAAACTATCATACCCCATCCAATAAACTCCACTAGGACTACTGATAGCACCTTTAGGGCTTACAAGCCCACTACTGTCATTAATTAAATTTAAACCAAAAGTGTAGGGTGGTCCAATAAACTGCATGGAGTATAGAGCTGTATCACTCCATATCAATACTTCTTGTCTAGCTTTAATCCCACCTATAATTTGGCTACCTTCAGAAAGTCTTAAACTACCTGCTGTGTTCGTATTACTTGGGTCAAAATCGAGTGGATTTTCTTGGTCGCTAAAAGCTACAAGCATAGGATCGACTACACCTGTTCTAGAAGTACCTGATATAGGATCAGCTCCTAAAACTATTACATGTCTATCTGTTTCACTTACTAAAACTTGTAGTCCGACTGTAGGGACTAAATCTGCTCCACTTTGTGTGGATAAATTGTAAGCTCTAGTAGTTAAACCGTTTGTCGCATCCCAATAATAAATTCCTCCGCCACGTGGGTTAATAAGTAGGTCTTCGCCGAAGTTATCATGAGACCAAAGCCTCAACTGATTACCTAGTGTTAAAGCTGTAGAGCTACCCCATGTTCCATCCCCCCAAAGACCAACACCCCAACCTGTAGAAGTTACATAAATATCTAAACCTGTATTAACTTGATAAGCTCCTACTGTGTTAGAACCACCATTACCACTATCTCCTGCTGCTGCTAATACTGGGTCGCCACTAGTATCTTTTGCTTCTATAGTGTAGGAGTTAGCGTTTATAATAGTAGCTATTTCATATTCTTGATTTAATACAGAAGCTACTATGTTCCCACCTAAACTAACTGCTCCACTGTATGTAACAAAGTCACCAGCTACTGCTCCGTGTGCTGTGTCGCTTACTGTAAGAGTAGCATCTCCGTTACCTACTTTAGCAAAGGTTACATCTCCTGCATTAGTAGTGGAACGTATAGGTGTGATATCGGCGAATGTTGTGCCTTCTTCTATGTAGTATTTTTTATTTGTACCTAGCCCTAAAAGTTTTGTGCCTGCTAAAGTAATCCAGCCATGTAGGGCTCTACATGTACCTAAAAAACTATTACTATTATCTTTACGCCATCCACCTATTTTCTGTGGTCTGCCTGCTTTGAATCTAACTAAATTAGCATCGAACCATCCACCTTCGTTATCATAGTCTGTGCCTTCTCTAAACACTCCAGGACGAAATTGAAATTTACTTAATGGCATTCTATACCTCTGTCCAGTCTTTACCTTCAAACATTAACGCTTCGGCTTTCCTTCTACGCACAAGTCCATCTAAAACTTTTCCGCCAGCTTTATTCCATCTTTTAATTTGTGTTGGAACTTCACCCATGTTATTAGCATTTACTACTTTTAACATAGTAGATCTATTAAGATTAGTTGGTCCTAAATTGTATGTCCAAGAAACTAGAGCATCAAATTGATGTTGTGTTAAATCTACTTCTACAGCTTTTTCTACGTGGTCACAATACTCTAAAAGTTCATGAAGTAACATAGACTCGGCTTCTTCTTGTTTTATTACTTGACCTTCTTGTACGTTTTTTGTATGACCATAACCTATCGTCCACACACCCACAGCATCTTGATAAGCTTCCAGCTCACAACCTTCAAATTTCTTGATAAGATTAATGCCTTCCTCTGATATGTTCATTAGATTGTTGCTACACCTGTTAAGAAAGCTACTAACAAAGTTGCCATAAAACCAAAAGTTCCGAACATTGCCATTCTTAATGTTCCGTTCAAATCGTTTATTTCTTTTTTGATGTCTTCTGTTTCTGCAAAAATAGTTTTCCATCTTTCCTCGCATTTAGCTTCATGAGTACGAAGATCTGCTGCTACATCGTGAGCTGTTTTTCTAGTTCCCATCTTTATTTTCTGATGTATTAGAAGCACCAAAATAAAAGGATATCACAGCACTTGCTAAACCTCCTAAATATCCAAGTACTAAATTAATTAAAGCTTCACTATTTTGCTCAGGTGGTTGTAAAGTTACTAAAAATATATAACCAAGAAACCCACCGACTACAGCAGTACCCATAATTCTAGCAGTCCAATCTCTACTAAAAGTTTTTCTAGCATTTTGTTTTTCTGCAGTTTCTAACGCAAATATATCAACCTCTAGTTCTTTCATTTGTAGCTCAAATTGTTTTTCTGCTTTTTTAAGCTCTAACATTTGTTCAGGTGTTGCTGATTGAACAGCCTGTTGAATAGATTTAGGATCTGAGTTACAGCCTAAAACACTCGCTACAACCGATGCTGCTTGACCACCTAGTGGTCCAGCCAAGGCAGAACCAAGAGTTGGAGCTAAAGCTCCTACTAAATTTTTTATTGCACCAAATTTCATAATTTTATCCTGCTAATGGGTTTTTAGTTTCTAGTTTGTCTAATGCTTTGTCAAGGCTCTGTAGATCAGCCTTTATAGTAGCTATATCTGTTTTAATATCTGTAACATCTGGAATTGCTATATTATTAATTTGTTTTTCTAAATACTCTACAGATTTTTCAATCCCAGCAAACCTTTCTTCAATTAATTTTTGTTTTTGCTCAGTATCGCCGATGCCACCAATCTTGGCTTCTAAGTTTTCTACTCTATTAACGTAGGTCGCACCAGTGTAACCAAAACCAGCTAGAGTTGTTACTATACCAGCTAAAGCGATTAGTTGTGTTGTTTTGTTTTCAAACCAATTCATACAATACTCCTATAATGTAGGTTGCAAGTCTTTCATTTTATTCAGTGTAGTTATGTTTTGTCCTGCTAAACTGTAGAATGCTTGCGTATTATCATTTAATATTTTAGTATATATAATCCGTTCTGAATACCACTTTTCCTGATCTGGTATAGAAACTGTTCGGTATTGATCAAAAGCAGGTAAATATCCTATGAGGGCTATCAATTTTGACTCGTCTCCATACTCACCTGTTTCTTGTTGTTCTTGTTGTATTTCTTCTTGTTGTGCTTCTATATTTGCAGCAACAATTTTATCTGCTATTTTGTCTGCTTCTGACGTAGTCATAACTCCTGAAGAAGCTGTGTCAATTTCACCTTGTATATTTTGTACCTGTACGTCAGCAATAGCAACTGAAGTTGTGTCATCGATCGTGGACATTGGTGTGACTGTTATAGAAGAAGTACCACCAGTTTCTGGTTGAACAGACATAGATAAAACTTGGTTCGTCTGCTGTGTTGCACTAGCGAATTGGTCAGATAAACTAGGAGAAGAAGTAGTACTAATACCTGAGTTTGAAGAACTACTTATACCACCAGACGCCACACTATTACCAGTTGAATGCACTGATGTTCCTGCTGTAGTACCACTCACGCTTTTTTGAGCAGTAGTTATAGTTGAGGAAACTACTCTCATGGCTATCTCTTTACTTATGGAGCTTTCTCCTTTTATATTTTCTTTTTCTACTACTAGAAACTCTTCTTCAAATACATCTTCTTCTATAGTCTCTTCTCTTTCTATTCTTTCTTCTTCTATTTCTGCTTCAGCTATGCGTTCTTCTATGGCTTCAAAAACTTCTTCTACAACCTCTTCTTCAAATATTTCTTCTATAAACTCTTCTTCTGGTTCTTCTAAATCTGCTAATTCTTCCTCCATGCTTGTTTCTTCTTCAAACCATTCTTCTAGTTGTTCTATGGTTTCAAGTTCAATAAAAGTATTTGGTTCTCTATAGTCTTCTACTAAAAACGTTTCTTGAAAAATAAACTCCTCTATTAATAGCTCTTCTACAGGCATAAATAGTTCTTCTTCTGGTGGTCTGAACTCCTGTATGGGCTCAAAATATTCGTATACGTTTTCATAGGGGATCATCTGCTCAAAAATTATTTCTTCTTCAAACATAAACTCTTGTTCTTCAAAATGTTGTTCATCAAACTCGAATACAAACTCTTCAAACATTTGTTCTTCTTCATAACCAAACTGCTCTTCTTCATAACCATAATCAAACTGTTCTTCTTCCTGAAAATACCCTACATCTTGTTCTTGTGTATACCCCTGACAAAACGGTCCGTACTGTGGATCTAAATCACATTGTAAATCATCATACGCATCCCAGTAATTAGGACATGATTCACTATAAAGAGAATTTATATTACACTGTTGACTTAATAAAGCTTCTGAATACCCACTACAACTAGAATCATTAAGGGGATTACTACAATCAATACCGTTGCCACTTCCTGCACCATACAACGAACCACCATTCTCTAGAGTAGTGTTTATAGTAGTAGCGTTCCAGTTTTTATTTACACAAGAAGAGGAGTTAGTTGTTCCTGTGCTGCATTCATCATGATGGTAATAAGTGTACGAGTCCTCTTTTTTAGATCCTACTTCGCCAATTAATACATCATGATTAATAATATCAAGATGACCATAACGAAGATCAAAAGAATTGTTATTCCAAAGTATTATTTCAAAACTATTATCAGAAGCACGATTATACTCACGCATATCATACCAACCAAATATCATTTTGCTTGAGTCTCCCCAAGACTTCATACGAGAATTACTATCTCTTATAAGGTCAGTCCAAAAGGCGTATATGGTATAAGTATGTTGTCCATTGATAGGATCAGGAGTGTAATCGTTACAGTAGCTACCACTAGAGCCAAAATGGAGACATCCATTGGTAGCCATCCTCGCTTGGCTGAATGTAGAGCCATAAAAAGTAAAATCAAAAGAAAGATCAATTGCTGGGCTAATTCCATCATCTACCACCGAGTAGGCTAATTCGCCTTCAAAATTATTTGCGTTAGTTTGTAATTGGTATAAGTCTTGACCTGATTCGTAGGTGTATTGACTTAATACACTAACACTAAATAAACACGCTATTGCGTAGCATAAAATTCTTTTTTGCATTGTTTATTAGTTTTAGTTTTCCTAGTATATATAACCTTGACCGCACCTACAACGTCTTTATTAATTTTTTCTCTATTAGGGTTAGAATCATAAGTGCACTTCTGTATATACTCTTTTTCTGCATCTTTAACATCAGGTCTTTTTGATTGATTTTTTGCCCACTCTACAGATGCTTCTTTACCTATTTTACCTTCATATGGGCAAGGTGTGCCTGCCATTTTCATAGCTTTAAATACTCGTGGATCTTGGCATAGTAAACTAACTGATGCTACTTTCATCCCCATATCATACAAATACTTAGATAATTTTAACCTTTCACAATTTTCATCTCTAACAGTTCCTCCTCCAGAAAAACCAAATACTTGTCCTTGAAAAGCACCAGAACGACCAACAGTACACAAGTCCTGTGAATAAGACATTATAGATGGGGCAATAGCAGAAGCAGGAGGTGCTTTGCTTTTTACATTCTGATTGATAGTCTGAGTAGAATTAGACTCGTTAATATTTCTGTTAGTGTTGTCAGACCGTGTGTTGTTATTATTGGTGTTGGTATTATCAGTAGTAACATTAGAATCAGAAGTTGATTGATTGATGTTAGTGTTATTATTTGTGTTAGTGTTGTTACTAGTAGAATTACTGTTGTTATTTACGTTTTGGTTTACTGTTGAATTAACAGTGGACGTAGATGTTGAAGTGTTATTATTATTGTTTGTATTTACACTTACAGAATTATTAGTATTGGTATTATTACTGGTATTAACATTTGTAGAAGTGTTATTATTCGTGTTCGTGTTCGTGGAGTTATTCGTATTCGTGCTAGTGTTGGTGTTATTGTTTGTATTGACATTAGTGTTGCTGTTAGTGTTATTATTTGTGTTATTGTTTGTATTGGTGTTTGTCGTCACCGTAGTGTTAATAGTAGTTAAACCATTATTTTCACAATACTGAGTACCTGCATCACAATCGCCTGTTTGATCACCAACAGCGTTTAGTGAAAAAAGTAGAGGGGTTAAAAAGAAAAGTTTTTTAAAATCTATATTCACACATGAATTATATCATGTGTGAATATAAAAAGTTGCTACTTTTTAAATTTAGATGTAACTTTTTCCCAAAGCTCAGGTTTGAATTTTCTCATAGATAGTGCAATAACAAGCACCATAATAGCTAAAGGTATTAATACGTCCATTATTTAGATTCCTCAGGTTTGTCTTGAAGTTCGTCAGTTTGCTCGTCAATGTTTTCAACAACTGTATTAATTACGCCTTCGTAAGTTTCAGCTACTGTATTCACAACGCCACTAACATCTTTTAATGCTGCTCCTGAGATAGAACCTGCTGTTTTTACAGTTGTATCAACTGTAGTCATAGCAATATTTTTTCCGCCATCAATAACTGAACCTACTGTTGCACATGAGGTGGCAAATAAGCCAATTAAAATTAAATACACATTTTTCATAATTTACTCCTATGAAGTTTGATCAGGGGACGGTGGAAACTCAGGCAACGGTCTTGTTGCTGGATCGCCTGTATACAAATATAAAGCCTGTAGCTCAGGAACCGTTGTACAAGCGTTAATCATCGTTACTTGGCTTTGGTAAGTCGTTCTAATTGACTCTCTCCAATTATCCCAATCCGTAGGTATCGCTGTTCCGTTTTCAGACTTGCGTACTACATACCAATCGCTAGGTTGTAATATAGTATACGCTTGGTTATTTTGAGTTGTAATAGCGTTTGATTTTAAACCTGGAGTTGTGGTTGTTTCACCAGTATCAGGATCGGTTGTTGTTGTATCATTTAAAGACTTAGGAGTAGCTGTTCCGTAAGCTCCTACTACCGTATTATTATAAGTAACTCCACCTACACTTACGCTATCGTAATAAGTAAAAGTTTCGTTAGTATTAGTATAGTAAGCAGGGTCTTCGTAATTGCTTGAATCAGTTACAACTGGGTAAACTCCTATTGTTGCTAATTCAGCATTTGACCAAGAAGACATTACGTTTGAAGGATAATTTACATCCCCATAAGTAATGGCTGTCGGTCTTGTATAAACCTTGGTTACGTTATCGCTTGTATCTACTGATGCCCACATAATTTTATTTTACCTCAAATTAATTTTTTTACCTAGCTGTTGTTGGTATACCTGTTGATGTTACGAATGGATTTTCTGCAAATGCCATGTAGATGTATGTTGCTGCTTTATTTGGGTCATTTGTAGCTCTTCGGAGTTTAAACCCATTAGAAACTATATCCATAAAAGCATAGGTAGAACCTAAATCTTCTGCGTTATTAACATCTGCGTAAAGAGAATTATTATTAACATTAAAACCTTCTCTTGAAGCATCATAAATATTCCAATTACCAGTAGTGCTTTTTGCTTTAAGCATTATAAAAGCAGGTTTAAATCCTGTATAGACAAATGTACCATCTGTAACGCCATTGCCGCTATAACTGCCAAACTTACTGTAGCCTTGTTTTTCTGCGAAGGCATAGCACATAACTTGTGTAATATTATTACCAATAAAACCTGATGCCATTGTAATTAATGTGCTTGTCGGTACTGACCCCCAAGACAAAGTTGCTTCTGCTTGAGTGGTATGTAAGCCTACATATTTATCAGATTGATTTGTTAAACCTTTGTGATTAACCCACCAACCTGCACCACTTGTATAAGCTAATACAATAAATGCGTCAGGTGCAACACCTAAACCATGTCCTATGGTTGTATTTCCTGAACTAGCAGATGTAAATTTTGAAATACTAATTCCTGCGTCTTGATTCACTTGCAAAGTATTTGTTACGTTACCTTCTGTGTTAGAACTAGTAGTTCCTGAATTAACGTGCCATTGCCAAGCAACATAAGTTGTTCCACCACAAATAATATTGTGTTGATTATTACCTGTGCTAAAGCCATCTGAATTAAAAGAGGTTAAATCATAGCCTGAGCTTGATACTACTTCAGAAGCAGTTGTATTTGTAACAGCATGTTTTGTTACACCTAAAGTTGAACTATATAGTGCGTTGTTATAAGCTGCTCCTCTTGCTTTAGACCAAAGCAAATCAGGTTGTAAATCTGAGTTTCCATCGTTTGTAATTGTTGCAGCATTTGAAGAGCTATGCAAAGCAGCCTGAAAATATGCTGATGGGTCGTCTATATTTGTATAAGCCATTATCCGTACTCCGCTAAGTTTTTAGTGCAAATTGCATAGTAGCCACTAGGTGGTGCGTATTCAAAAGTTCCGTAGCCATTATCGTCTGATGCTGCACTTGAGATTGTGAAAGCTGTATAACCACCAAAATTACAATCAAAGACATTTGTGTTATAAGCCACAAGTTTTGCAAAATAAAAATCTTCTTTAGGTGGTAAAAATGCACCCCCTGCTCCATTAATAGAAAGTCCTGAAAATAAATTACCTTGACTCACACCATTTTTATAACATGTCAT
>MDTC01222029.1_pt1 | contig 10630 bp, 8 predicted proteins | sample 811181 | NCBI WGS metagenome assembly MDTC01 (sample SAMN05326644, study PRJNA326480) | marine metagenome | isolation source: seawater | place: Pacific Ocean: North | collected 2011 | reverse complement strand
TATTGGGGGTATAATTAACCCTGATATTGAAAAAATTGCAAAATTTTTAAAACAAGAAAACGTTTTATTGCTTGAAGATGCTGCACACAGTTTTGGTTCAACTTTAAATAATAAATTTGCAGGTACATTTGGAGATGCCGGGGTTTACTCTTATTATTCTACAAAAGCCATTTTTGCTGGAGAAGGTGGAGTAGCAGTAACTAATAATGAACAAATTGGAAGTCTTCTTCAAGATTTTATTGCTTATGATAGATTTAAGCAAAAAATGCCGATTGGATGTAATATTAGATTATCGGAACTACAAGCGCTAATGATTTACTCAGTGGTAAACGATTATAAAAAAATTATTTCAAATAAAACAGAAATAGGTGAAAAATATGAAGAAGCATGTAAATCTTCTAAGATAGATTTTATAAGTCAGAAACATAATTCAAATATAGGAAACTTTTACAAATTTACGGTAATTTCACATAAAGAAAAGGTTCTTAAAAAATACCCTACGATCAAAACTACTACTTCAAAGGTATATGACTACGCTTTAGGGAATAATAAGGACATTCCATCTAAGCATTTATGTCTCCCTATATGGTATGGTCTTGATAAATCTATTATTGATAACGTTATTTTAGAATTGAAAAGATAGGTTTTTGTTAAGTTTCTTTATTTATTTTTAATACACCTATAAAAGCCTCTTGCGGTATTTCAACTTTTCCAAACTGTTTAGATCTTGCCTTTCCTTTTTTTTGCTTATCCAAAAGCTTTCGTTTTCTGTCTGTTGCTCCCCCGCCGTGAATTTTAGTCAATACATCTTTTTTAAAACCTTTAATTGACTCTCGAGCTACTATTTTTCCGCCGATTGCCGCCTGAACTGGAATCATAAAATTATGTCTAGGGATTAAATCCTTTAATTTTTCACAAACTTGTCTACCAGTCTTTTGAGCAAAATCTTTGTGAATTATCATTGCTAAAGCATCAACAGGTTCAGAGTTCACCAAAATTCCTAATTTCACAAGATCACCTTCTCTGTAACCAGAAATTTCATAATCAAAACTAGCATAACCACTGGAAACTGATTTAAGTCTATCATTAAAATCAAAAACAACTTCGTTTAGTGGTAAATCATATGAGAGAACTGCTCTATTGCCTGAATATGATAAATTAGTTTGAATACCTCTTTTATCTTGGCAAATTTTTATTATTGAACCTAAATACTCGTCAGGTGTAATAACTGTTGATTTTATCCAAGGCTCCTCGATTTTTTCTATTTGGGATGGATCTGGCATATTAGATGGATTTTGCAGATCGAGCACCTCTCCTATTGTAGAGTGAACTTTATATATAACTCCTGGAGTGGTGGTAATTAGATTTACATCAAATTCTCTTTCCAATCTTTCAGTAATGATTTCTAAATGTAACAAACCTAAAAAACCACATCTAAAACCTAGACCTAAAGCGCTAGAAGACTCTGGTTCATAAGAAAAACTTGAGTCATTTAATTTAAGTTTTGCCAAACCATCTTTTAATTTTTGATACTCAGAGCTATCTACTGGAAATAACCCACAAAAAACTACAGGTTTGCTTGGTTTAAAGCCTGGAAGAGGGTCATCGATTGGTTTTGACGCATCACAGATTGTATCGCCAACTTTAGTTTCTGATAAAGATTTAATACCTGTTATAATAAATCCGATTTCACCAGAGTTTAACTCATCTATATCAGTTGGTTTTGGAGTAAAAACTCCAACTTTTTCAATGACATATTCTTGATTGTTCGACATTAGTTTTATTTTCATACCTTTTTTTAATTTACCGTTGATAACCCTTACTAAAATTACTACACCCAAATAGCTATCATACCAACTATCGACTAATAAACATTTTAACTTATCAATTGTCTCACCTTTTGGAGCTGGAAGTTTATTTATAATTGCCTCTAAAATATCGTCAATCCCATCTCCAGTTTTACCTGAGCATGGAATAGCATCAGATGTATCTATACCAACAACATCTTCAATTTCTTTTTTTGTTTTTTCAATATCAGAAGCGGGTAAATCAATTTTATTCAAGACTGGAATAACTTCATGATTAATTTCAAGTGCTTGATAAACGTTTGCCAGAGTTTGAGCCTCCACACCTTGTGTGCTATCAATAATTAAAAGTGACCCTTCGCATGCAGATAGAGACCTGCTTACTTCATAACCAAAATCCACATGACCAGGAGTATCAATGATGTTTAATGTATATTCTTGCCCATCTTTTGCTTTGTAGTTTAATTTTACTGTTTGAGCTTTAATTGTAATGCCTCGTTCTCGCTCAATATCCATCGAGTCCAAAACCTGTTGTTTCATTTCACGATCAGATAGACCTCCGCATTTATGAATTATCCTATCGGCGATAGTTGATTTACCGTGATCAATATGCGCAATTATCGAAAAATTACGTATTCTGTTAATATCTGCCATTTAAGACCTGATTGTAGCGCCAGTTTTTTCTTTTACCACATCAATAATTTTTCTACTGATTTGATCTATATCCTCTTCATTTAAAGTTTTATCCTCAGCTTGCAAAGTTACACTTATAGCAACTGATTTTTTATCTTTTGGAATATTTTCACCCTCATAAACGTCAAATGTTGCAACATTTTGAATAATAGAGCTATCAATATCTTGAATTATTTTTTCCAAAAGACCTATTTTGAAAATTTTGTCAATTACAAAAGCAAAATCTCTTTCCGATTTCTGAAAATCCGAGGTTTGAAAACTTTTTTTTGTTTCTCTTACTTTTTTCGTATTTTCAGGAATATTTTTTAAAAAAATTTCTAATCCAAAAATATTTGGCTCTTTAAAATCAATTTTTTTAATTATTGCTGGATGTATTTCTCCAAAATAAGCAAGATGAGGTCCTTTTTCTGAATTTAAGTTTATTGAACCAGACCTACCAGGATGATAGCATTCTTTTGTGTTATCACTTACAAATAGACTTTGTTCTGAAACACCAAGTTCAATTAAAGTTTTAATCACATCACTTTTTATATCGAACACGTCAACGTTTCTTTCTTTGTCTATCCAACTTTTCCTGTTAATTTTACCAGACTTTAAGGCTCCAACAACGATTTGTTGTTCGCCAGGATTTTTTCCAAAAAAAGTTGGTCCTATTTCAAACAGAGATAGGTCTTCATATCCTCTGTCTTGGTTTTTTTTTAGATGAACTGAAAGATTAGAAAAGATTGATCTTCTAAGCACATCTAAATCGTACGAGATCGGGTTAAAAATTGGAATTTCCTTTTCTTCTTTAGAAAATTGTTTATCAATTTTTGAATCAGTAAATGACCATGTCACTGTTTCTAGGTACCCTTTGGATGCTAAAGATCTTTGAGAAAGATGAAATAATTTTTGCTTAAAATTAAGAGTCGGATTTTCTCTTTTTCTCTTTGGTTCAACTAACTTAATATGTTTAAAACCTTTAATTCTTATTAATTCCTCAATTAAATCTACATCTTGACTAATGTCTGGTCTCCAAGTTGGAACTTCCACTTTTAAATCTTTTTTTATTTTACTACACTTAAAGCCTAGAGATAAAAATATTTTTTGTGCTTCATTTATAGTTATAGGTACACCAATTAAATTTTCAAAATTATTGACTTCAAACTTTAGAGTTTTTCTTTTTTGCATACTTTTACCTTTGATAAGAAACTTACTAGCCTGTCCACCGCATATATTTAAAATTAAATCTGTAGCAATTTCTAATCCCTCAATCACTGAATTAGGGTCTATCCCACGCTCAAATCTGTACTTAGCATCAGTATTTATAGATAATTCTCGTGCTGTTTTTCTGATTGAGGATGGTAAAAAATATGCTGACTCAAGTAGAATATTCTTTGTTTCATACTCAGTCGATGTTTTAGTGCCGCCAATAATTCCGCCTAAGCCCAAAATACTAGACTTATCGGCTATTACACACATTCCTTTTTTTAGTTTGTATTTTTTGTTGTCTAAAGCTTCGAATTCTTCACCATCTTTTGAGTCTCTTACAATTATTTCTTTATCAATTTTATCAGCATCGTATGCATGTAAAGGTCGGTTTAAATCAAACATTACAAAATTTGTAATGTCTACTACAGCTGAAATCGGCTTTAACCCAAGCGCAGTGATTTTATTTTTTAGCCATTCAGGACTTTCTTTATTATTTATATTTTTGATGTAACAACTACCAAAAGTAGTGCATCCTTGTTTTGGATCATTTTTAATAGAAATTTTAATAAAATGTTTGTTCGATTGTTTTAGTTTTTTCTTTTTTAGAGAAATTAATTTACCTATACCTGTTGAAGACAAATCTCTTGCTATACCTCTAATGCCTAAACAATCAGCCCTATTAGGAGTGATCGAAACATCTATTGCTTGGTCTGTTTTGTTTTTAAAGTAACTTTTTCCAATTCCTTTTTCATTATTGCTTAATTCTATTATTCCACTGCTTTCATTTGATATATTCAACTCGCTCTCTGAGCATAACATTCCTTTTGACTTGACTCCTCTTATTTTAGCTATTTTTAATTGAAATTTTGTTTTTGGAATAATAGCTCCCGGCGGAGCATATACAGTCACCAACCCATCTCTGGCATTCGGGGCGCCACAAACAACTTTTAAAATTTCTTTTTCACCAATACTTACATCGCAAACTTTTAATTTATCCGCATTTGGATGTTGTTCTACTTTTAAAATCTTTGCTATCTTAAATTTTCCAAGTTCTCCTTTATTTTCCTTTATACCTTCAACCTCTAAGCCAATATTTGTTAGCTTATCTATAATTTCTGTTTGGCTCGCTTTTGTATTCAAATGTTGCTTTAACCATGGAAGAGTGATTATCATTTGCTCAGGCCTCTATAGTTAGTCGGAACGTCCAATGGATCAAATCCAAAATGGCTTAACCAACGATAGTCTGTTTCAAAAAATGCTCTTAAATCATTTATACCATATTTGAGCATTGCTAATCGATCAATACCCATGCCAAACGCAAAACCTTGGAATTTGTTTGCATCAACTTTTGCATTTTTTAAAACATTAGGATGTACCATTCCACAACCTAATATTTCTAACCATTTATCTCCTTCACCAATTACAATTTTGTCATTCACAATTTTATATCCAATATCTACTTCAGCTGATGGCTCTGTAAAAGGAAAATGACTGGGTCTAAATCTCATTTTTATATTTTTAACTTCAAAAAACTCTTTTATAAAATAATCAAGACATCCTTTGAGGTGCCCCATTGTAATATTTTTATCAATATGGAGTCCCTCTAGTTGATGAAACATCGGAGAATGAGTTTGATCACTATCACATCTATAAGTTCTGCCTGGTACAATTATTTTAAATGGAGCTTTTCCGTTTAGCATTGCCCTAATTTGAACTGGTGATGTATGTGTTCTAAGTAAAAGTTTTTTGTTTTTGTCCAAATAAAAAGTGTCATGCATATCCCTGGCTGGATGGTCATCTGGAGTATTTAAAGCTGTGAAATTATTATATTCTGTTTCAACATCAGGTCCTTCAGCAACAGAGAAACCAATCTCAGAAAATATTGATGAAATTTCATCTATGACTTGAGATACTGGATGTATTTTGCCTTGCTGATAAGGCCGAATAGGTAATGTTACATCCACTTTCTCATTTTTTAATTTTTCATTAATTTCTGCGTTGCCAATTTCTAAATCTTTTTGATCAATTTGTTCAATCAAGTTTTCTTTTATTTTATTTAAATTAGAGGCAAATTCTTTTCTTTTCTCAGATTCTAAAGAGCCTAATGTTTTAAATTGTTGTGTAATTTGACCATTTTTTCCAAAAAACTCTGTTTTAATATTCTGTAAATCTTCTTTGGTTTTTACAGAGTCAATTTTTGCGTTAAAAATAGAATTTATTTTATCCAAATCACTCATTAGATATTTTATTTTTTATATTAAAGTTTGATTTAAATCAAAGATCCTTTTTTAATTAAAGGAAGATTGAACCTTTTTTACTACAGATTTAAAGACTTCTGGATTGTTGTAAGCTAATTCAGCCAAAACTTTACGATCTAATTTAATTTTAGATTTATTTAAACCATTGATAAATTTTGCATATGTTAACCCCTCAGCTCTCACCCCTGCGTTGATTCTTTGTATCCACAAAGATCTAAATTCTCTCTTTTTTGTTTTTCTGTCTCTATAAGCATATTGCATGGCTTTTTCCATGGCTTGACGAGCAATTCTGATTGTATTCTTTCTTCTTCCATACTGTCCTTTAACTAATTTTAAAACTTTTTTGTGCTTTGCCCTGCTTACTACTCCTCTTTTAGTCCTAGCCATATTATCCTCTTAAATTATATGGCATATACGATTTAACGATCTTTGAGTCTTGTTTAGTCATTATCGTAGTGCCTCTTTGTTTTCTTATTTGTGAATTTGTTCTTTTGATCATTCCATGTCTTTTTCCAGCCTGAGGCATTTTAATTTTACCTGAAGCAGTAAATCTAAATCTTTTTTTTGCTGAGCTCTTAGTTTTTAATTTTGGCATAAATGTCTCAGGTTTTATATATATATTATTAAATCATAGCAAGTCGCTAATATTATTGATTTAAATGGGCTGAATGATCATCACCATTTGTTTACCTTCAAATTTTGGCTGACTTTCAACTTTTGCTACATCTTTTGTTTCTTCAATAATTTTGTTCATTAAATCTTTACCAAGTTCAGTGTGTTGCATTTCTCTACCTTTAAATTTTACTGTAAATTTTACCTTATCACCCTTAGTTAAAAATTTTTTTGCATTTTTAATTTTGAAATTATAATCGTGGGTTTCTGTGCCAGGTCTTAATTTTATTTCTTTTAAAGAAACAATTTTTTGTTTTTTTTTAGCTTGATTTGCTTTTTTTTGTAAATCATATTTGTACTTACCCATATCCATAATTTTGCAAACAGGAGGATTCGTATTAGGCGAGATTTCAATCAAATCTAAATCTTCATGTTTAGCTTGTTCAATAGCTTTTTTTAATTGCATTACCCCCAGGTTAGCCCCATCGCTTCCTATTACCTGCACATCTAATGCTTTAATACGTTCATTAGCTCTCGGACCTTTAGGTTTTGTTCTTCTTTGAAAGTAATTTGGTTTGGAATTTGCCACTTAATTTAAAGGAAGCTTATTTAAATCTAACATATTTTCTATCAACTCTTCTTTTTTAACTACATTTTGTCTATCAGATCCAAGTTTTCGGACGGTAACAGTATTTTCAGCCATCTCTTTTTTACCACAAACCAATATATAAGGTATTTTCGCAAGCGAATGCTCTCTTACTTTATAATTAATTTTCTCATTTCTTAAATCCATTTCACATTTTATACCTTCTTTAAACAAATCTTCAAATAACTTTTTAACGTAATTATTGTTCTCCTCTGTAATGGAGCATACTACTGCTTGTGCAGGAGATAACCAAAAGGGTAGTTTGCCTGCATAATTTTCAATTAAAATTCCTATAAACCTCTCTAAAGAACCGAATAATGCTCTGTGTAACATAACTGGAACTTTTTTTGTTCCGTCTTTAGCCACATAAGAAGCCCCTAATCTTCCAGGTAAGTTTAAATCTACTTGAAGTGTTCCACATTGCCAATCTCTTCCAATAGCATCTCTTAAAACAAATTCAATTTTAGGACCATAAAAAGCTCCTTCGCCTTTATTAATTGTATATTCTAGCTTAGTTTTTTTTATCGCAGTTAATAAAGCTGACTCTGATTTATCCCAAATATTATCGTCTCCGACTCTCTGTACTGGCCTATCTGAATATTTTAAAATTACATTTTTAAAACCTAAATCTTTATATATGTCTAAAATTAAATTTGTTACAGACAAAGACTCTTCTGTTATTTGATCCTCTGTGCAAAATATATGTGCATCATCTTGCGTAAATGCTCTAACTCTTAATAATCCATGTAAAGCGCCTGAGGGTTCGTATCTATGAACTTTTCCAAATTCTGAGAGCTTTAAAGGTAAGTCTCTGTAGCTTTTCAAGCCTTGATTAAAAATTTGAACACATCCAGGACAGTTCATAGGTTTTATAGCAAATGTTTTTTCATCAGGTGTTTCAGAGGTAAACATATGCTGGCCAAATTTTTCCCAATGACCTGATTTTTCCCACAAAGTTTTATCCAAAAGCTCAGGGGTATTTATTTCTTTATAGCCAGCTAGTCTTTGCTTCATTCTCATAAATTCGATCAATCTTTGAAATAATAGCCAACCTTTCTCATGCCAAAAAACAGATCCTGGGCTTTCTTCTCTAAAATGAAATAGATCCATCTCTTTGCCTAATTTTCTATGATCTCTTTTTTCTGCTTCCTCTAATCTTTTAAGATATTCATCGAGATCATTTTTGGATACCCAGCAAGTTCCATATATTCTTTGCAACATTTCATTATTGGAATCCCCCCGCCAGTAAGCACCTGAAACTTTTGTAAGTTTAAAAGCTTTTCCAATTTTACCGGATGATGACAAATGGGGACCTCTACATAAATCGTGCCAATTTTCTCCATGGTGATATACAGAAAGCTCCTCATTTTTTGGGATACTTTCAATAATTTCTGCTTTGTATTTTTCTCCTATTTTTTTAAAATGAGCTATTGCTTTACTTCTTTCCCAGACTTCTCTTTTTGTTTTAACATCTCTATCGATTATTTCTGACATTTTTTTTTCAATCTTTTTTAAATCATCTTTTGTAAAAGGTTCTTTTCTAGCAAAATCATAATAAAAGCCATTTTCGATAACAGGGCCTATAGTAACTTGAGTGCCAGGATATAGCTCTTGTACGGCCATTGCCATAATGTGAGCTGCATCATGTCTAATTACTTCCAAGCCTTCTTTATCTTTAGAGGTAATAATTCTCACTTTTGCATCATTTTTAATTTCATGACTAAGGTCTTTAAGTTCTCCATCTACCTCCATTACTAAAGCAGACTTCTCTAAGGATTTACTAATTTTTTTTGTGAGTTCATACCCGTTTATCGATTTCGTAAAAGGAATTTTTTTACCATCTAATAATTTAATTTCAGGCATTAATTTTTTAATAATTTTTTATATTCTCTCAAGTTTGAGTCGCACATTACCTCAACATCGAATTTTTTTGTTACGTTTTTTCTACCTTCGTTTCCCATTAATTTCAACTCCTCTTGACTTAATTGAATAACAGTATTTAAATTTTTAGCAAGTTCTCTAGGATCGTCATATTTATATAAAAAACCAGATTTTTTATTCAAAACCGTTTCCTTTGATCCTCCAATATTACTAGCAATTATTGGTTTACCCATAGATTGAGACTCTACTGCGACTCGGCCAAAAGCCTCGGGCTCTATTGAAGCTGAAACAACTACATCGGCAAGAGAGTAAGCTAAGGGCATTTCTTTACAATGGCTTATGAATTTTATTTTTTTTGTTAAACTATATCTTTCAACCAAGCTTAAAAGCTTTTTAGAATAAACTTTTCTCCCTTGATCGGAACCAAGCAAAATAGCTTGAAAATTTGTAATTTTATAATCTTCAATTAAAATATTCAATGCTTCAATAAATTTTTCTTGTCCCTTCCAAGTTGTTAATCTGCCTGGCATTAAAATAGTAAACTTGTTTGAGTCAAGCTCCCATTCTTTTTTAAGCTTTTCTTGTTTTAAAATAGAAATATTTTTTTTATTAAAATAGTCTATGTTAATTCCTCTAAAAATAACCCTTAATTTTTTTTTCTTATTTAAATATTCATTATATTTTTCGTTTATATGGCCAAAGATAAAATTTGACCCAGCGATAGTGAGTTTTGATCTTAGCATAACACTATTATAAAATTTTTTAATTTTACTCTTAAAATTATAGGTACCATGAAAAGTAGTTACAAAAATAGTATTGGTAAGAAGACATGCAAAATAGCAAGACCAAGCTGGAGCTCTGCTTCTAGCATGAACAATATTTATTTTTTTAAAGATAATCAAACTTGTTAAAAATAATGTATTTAAAATCATCAAAATTGGATTTTTGGAATGAACAGGAAGTTTAAAGACACCTACTTTATTTTTTTTTACAAATTTTAATAATTCTCCACCTGAAGTAGCTATAAATGAGCCACATTCTTGCTCTGCAAGATAATGGGCAATATCATAACAACCTGTTTCAGCGCCTCCGTACCCAAGCTTGGGAATTACTTGTAAAACATTTATTTTAGTACTCATTATATTTATATATAATAACAACAAATTGATCGTTATATGAAAAAATTTAAGTATCTAAAAATTTCAAATACTAAAAAGCTTAGATTTATAGACAATTACTTTAAAAAAAAACTTTATATTGTTTTTTTACATGGTTTAATGTCCGATATTGAGGGAAAAAAACCTCAAACATTTCTACGCTTTGCAAAAAAAAATAAATTAGGTTTCTTAGCATTAGAATATTCTGGACACGGAAAATCATCAGGCGAATTCACTAAAGGAAATATTAGTATTTGGTCAAATGATACTAGAAGAGTCATTAAAAAGATTGTAAAAAAAAATAAATTCATTTTAATAGGATCAAGTATGGGTGCTTGGATAGCTCTTAATCAATTTAAATATTTTAAATCTCAAATAAAAGGCTTT
>MDTC01041771.1_pt1 | contig 10630 bp, 8 predicted proteins | sample 811181 | NCBI WGS metagenome assembly MDTC01 (sample SAMN05326644, study PRJNA326480) | marine metagenome | isolation source: seawater | place: Pacific Ocean: North | collected 2011 | reverse complement strand
TGTTTCTTCTTTTGGTAATACATATGAACTCTTTCCAAGAGCTGAAAATCAGGTAATAAAGACCCCTATTAATGATTCAGAATATTTTTTAATTGAGAATAGGGATAATACAATTCATAGTGGTATTAGTCTAGATTCTATGCGATACAAAATATATGAAGATAGTGACTATAATAATTATCCTCCATATATAGAACTATTACTAGACTCTACGGGTATTAATAAAGATGAGAATGGTGTGATTACGTCAGTACCTAACTACGATATCGCTCTTCCTGCATCTGGATTATTAATATGGCATATAGATAATAATGTAATTAATGCAGGTATTAATAATTTTTCAATTAATGCAGATATTAATCTTTTAGGAATTGATTTAGAAGAAGCTGATGGTGCCCAAGATATTGGATATCAATCTATTTTTCCTTTTAATGACCCATCATCTGGGTATTTTGGTGATATGTGGTTCACAACTAATAAAGAATACCAGAGAGCTAACCCACATATTGATGGTTTAAAATTTAATAACGACACTTATCCCAGTACTAATGCCAATGATGGATCACATTCGTTTATTGATGTTGATATTGTAAGTGATACTTCTAAATCATTACATATCTCAATTGATAATACATTTATTTATCCCGGATTTCCTGACTCGATTGCTTTCTTGAGAATGATTTTTGATATTGATGGAGATGGTAAAGATGAAATCATCGGAGGGGAAGATAGTCTTTGGTTTGCAACTGAAGATAATATTACAAATAAAAATTACTTTCATAGCTTAGAAAGTCATGATGTCAATATTAGTTTTCAAGAATATTCAGACTATAATCAAATTGATATTGCAGAATATGATAATAACTCTACTAAAATAACTACGTACCATTATTTTTTTAATTCTAACTCATTTCAGTCTATTAGTGAAAACTATCTAGATTCATTGGTATTCATGATTTATTCAGATTTTGATAATTCTATTAAAACATATTCTTATAATGAATGGGATTTGCATAAAAAACGTATTTTTTCATCTAAATATAGTTATGGAATTGATTTAGGGAATTCAGGTATTTCAGTAACTAATTTTGATGGTCTAATCAAAAAATGGAATAATATTACATTTGATTATATATCTGGTATTGATTTAGATATGGATGCCAATGTAGATGTATTGGCATTAGATACATCAGGAATGTTGTATGGATTAAACTCAGATCTGATTTTATTATCGGGATTTCCTATTGAAATACCGTTACAACAACCAATATTAGCACGTGACTTATTTGGTAATGATAGTCCAGAAATAATTGCAAAATCTTCTGATTCTACTTGTCTATATATTTTTGATTCAAAGGGAAATATTCAATATCAAATGGCTAGTAATAAAGAAGATGATCTTGTTAGTGTTAATAATCTATTTAATAAGAACGTCATTCTAACACGTTCTAGTATATATAGCTTTAATGATCAAACTGATGTAGATGGTAATCAATGGCCATATGAGCATGGGAAATGGGGTAGGGATAGGGATATTAAGCTAGATTATACCTATAATAATGTCACTGAGAATTATCATATTCGATCTTATGTTTATCCAAATCCAATTCGAGAACAATTTGGTACCATTAGAGTTGAAACAGTGCTAGCAGAAGATATCGAAGTTAAACTATATGATTTAGCTGGCTATCATATAAAAACATGGAATACTGATATAATGCAATCAGGGAATCAAATAAATGAATGGATTTGGGATGTCAGTGATATAGAATCAGGTGTATACTTTGCAAATGTGATTATAAAAGCTAATGGTAATAAAGCTGAAACGAATATTATAAAAATAGCAGTTATGAAATGATGAGAATAATATTCCAATTTATTCTATTTATAAATATTATTTTTTCACAGGTAGATTATAATCATCCTGAATTGAATTGGAGCTCATTCAATACTGATCATTTTCAAATTCATTTTCATGATGAAACTGAAATGACCGCACGAGAAGCGGCTACAGTAGCAGAAGTTATTTATCCCTATATTACAAAATTTTATGATTATGAGCCTAAATCAAAAACTCATATAGTACTCCTTGACCCAGATGATTATTCAAATGGTGCGGCATATTATTATGATAATAAGATACTAATTTGGGCATCGCCATTAGATTTTGAATTAAGAGGAAGTCATAGATGGCTTCAAAATGTAATTACCCATGAGTTTGCACATATTGTTTCTTTACAGAAAGCAATGAAGGCAGGAATGAGGATTCCAGGTGCTTATCTTCAATTAATGAATTATGAAGAAGAGAAACGACCGGATGTTTTATATGGTTATCCTAATACATTAATTAGTTACCCTATACCTGGTGCAGTAGTCCCACCTTGGTTAGCTGAAGGTGTTGCTCAATATATGTACGAAAATGCTGACTGGGATCATTGGGATACACATCGGGATATGATTCTTAGAGATCGTGTGATTAATAATAATCTATTATCATTTACAGAAATGAATACTTTTGGTAAGAAAGGTATAGGTAATGAGTCTACCTATAATTCAGGTTTTGCTCTTTCTAGATTTATTGCAAATGAATATGGTCCTGAGAGTTTAAAACTTATTATGGATGAATTAGGATCGATCACAGGTTTTTCTATAAATAGAGCTATTAAAAATGTAATAGGAATCGATGGTCAGAAATTATATAATAATTTTAAGTCTAATCTTGAGTCTAGGTACCATAAACTAGTTGACCCCATACTGGTTAATCCTATTTCAGGAAAAATAATTACGACAAAAGGCACAAAAAATATTTATCCAAAATGGCATCCAAAGAAAAATGGATTTGCATATCTCTCAAATAAAGAAAATGATTTTTTTAGTCAGACAGATCTGTTTTATTTTGATTTGGATTTATTAAAGGATAAAAAAATAATATCTGGAATATTTTCAGCACCAACATGGCATCCGGATGGCGATATTATTTATTATAGTAAAAAATCAAAATTCCCAAATAAACAGGGCTCGAGATTCTATGATATTTATTCATATGATATAAAAAATGAAGAAGAGAATCGATTGACTTATGATTCGCGCGGATTTAATCCTGTATTTATTGAAAAAGATAGTTCAATAGCTTATATCTCAACTTACGATGGTGGTCAAAACATATTTATTTTAGATTTAAATACATTTGCGCAGAAGAAGATTAGTGATTTCGATGATCGACCTATGATTAGTCATCTTAATTATGATAAAGTATCTCATTCATTGATATTTGATATTACGACACATCATTATCGAGATATTGCTTTTATAGATTTGAAATCTGGAGAAATTGGATATAAAAATAACGATTCATTTTTTGATGAAAGAAATATGGTTATTTCAGAAGATGGAATTGAAATATTGTCTCAAGATAAGAGTGGTATTTATAATCTATATATGAATAATACAAATGATACGCTATCTGGATATATTACAAATTTAACTGGTGGTGCTTTTACGCCAGATATATCTAAGAATGGACGAATTCTTTATGCTCTATATCAAGATGGTGCTTATAATATTGCATTATTAGATACGAGTAGCATTATAAAAGAAAATTTTATTGGTTACGATGCCGAATATTATAAAAACAATATTGGATTATCTGCACCAATTGTCTTTCTTGACTCGACAAAAGCAAAGCCGTATGTTGATCAATTTCCCAATATGTTTATTATGCCAAAATTAATGATTGATTATGGAACGGTTAAACCTGGTTTTTATTTTTATTCCAATGAAGTTATTAATCGATTATCTCTTTTTGGTGGTGGCTCTGTAAATCAATTAAATGATGCAGATCTTTTCTTCATATTTGATTTTAAAAGATTTTACCCCACTTTATTCTTTGAGACTTACTATATTACTCGAAATACAACTGATAAATCCAAATATAAAGGGATTTATGATATAGATGATAACATTAAATTTCGTTTGATTCAGTTTAGAACTGGGATAAAATTTCCTATATATGGAACATTATTAGAGCTTTCGGGAATAAGACAGTGGTATCGGGCATTCATCAAGCAAAATATACCATCGGAGGGATTAGAAGCGGGGGCATCTTATGATTATTTTAGAGGATGGAGTTTTAATATAAATTGGTCAATGGATATGGTTGCAAAACGTTTAGATAAAGGTATAAATCCATCAAAGGGATTTAGATTATGGGCCAATGTTGATTTAGAAAGAAATGATTTTATTGAAGGACTTAATTTATCTAAATCAGGAACTTTAACAGAAGAATTCCAACCAAATAACCTAATGCGTATTCAGACAGGCGGATTATATCATTACGAAATACCTTGGTTGAAAAGATGGACAATTTCTACATCAATGGAATTAGGATGGATTTCAAATCAAGATGTGGATTCATTTTTTCATTTTTATTTAGGTGGATTACCAGGAATCAAGGGATATCCATTTTATTCAATTCAAGGCAATAAAAGTATATTATTTAATAGTATTTTTCGTATACCATTATTTAAGGAAAAACATATTAAATCTATGTGGATGATTTGGCAAAATAGTACAATAGGATTTGCATTCCAGGCAGGTGATGCATGGGAAGAAGATTTTAATATAAAAAAATCAATAGGAATTCAATGGCGTTTGAATGGATTTTCTTTTTATAATTTTCCTACAGCTATCGAACTTGAATATCATCAGCCAATGGATACGTTTGACCGTCAGATAGATGATGATATAATCGAATATGGAAACGAAGGGAGGGCGTATGCTAAAATACTTTTTGATTTTTAATTTATTCTTTTCAATATATAATTCAATACTCGGACAAGACTCTACATCTACTGTAATTATTGATACACCAGAGGAAAATTATCCTGGTGCACCACTCTTAATGTCATTGATTCTTCCAGGTACAGGTCAATTATATAATAAATCTCCGCTTTGGAAAACAATGACCTTTTTAGGGGTTGAGATTAGTAGTATAGCAGCCTGGTATCATTATAAATCAAAGGCTGATGAATTGCGTAATGAATATAAAGCTTATGCGGATGAATATTGGACTCTATCAGATTGGGTTTTTAATCGAACAAATGGTTCAGGACATGTTCATGAAGCCATGGTTTGGTCTGATTTTCAATCTTTGAATCAGTTAACTGGCACACATGATCTAAAGATTTATTTAACTGGATCATTCGCTAGTCAATATGGCAGTTATGTATCATCCGATTATCTTGAATTTAATCCACAATATCGTTCAAACCCCACTGATCCAATTATTAATTTTGACCCTGATTCAATGTTCGTAGTAAGGGATAGACATTTTTATGAAAATATTGGTAAATATGACCAATTTTTAGGTGGATGGGCTGACGCAGATTCTGCTTGGTTTTGGGAAGAAAAAAATGTTGGTGATGAGACCGAGACTGTTATTAAAACTCCACGAAAGGAGATTTATCTTGATCAAAGATTAGAATCTAATACAATGCTAAATTATGCGAAATTTACCATTAGTGCTCTTCTATTTAATCATGTAATTAGTGGCCTAGAAGCTGTCTGGACTAATCAGAGAAATGCCAAAGATAAACTGAACTCAAATAATATTGATACTAATGTTAGTTTAATTTATAGCCCATTAAATAGATCAAATATAGGTGGTGTATCTCTAACTATTAATTTTTAGGAATTTTATGAAATCAATTTTACAATGTATTATTTTATTAAATAGTTTATGGATTTTATCGTGTGCTAGTTCAGTTGATGATTCTGAATTAAATATAAAAGAATTATTTCAATCTGGATTAGATAACTTAGATAACGAAAAATACCTTAAAGCTCAGTCAGATTTTACAAAAGTAATTGTTCGTGGTTCTGGATCAGATCTTGGAGATGATGCCTTATATTACCTAGCAGAATCTTATTATAGAAATGAAGAATACTTGGAAGCAATAGGAGAATATGAGAAACTTACTCGGAGAATGGGATTTAGTCCTTTTGCAGAAGATGCACGATATAAAATTTGTAAAGCATATGCGATTGAGTCTCCTAAGTATTTTCATGATCAGGATTATACAGAGAGGGCTTTGGAGCGTTATCAGGAGTTTTTAGATGATTATCCAGAGTCTAAATATGTTGAAGGCGTATTGGAATCTATTACAGATCTTAGAGAAAAGATGGGATTTAAATTATATGAGTCTGGGGTTTTGTATATGAAGATGGAAGAATATGAATCAGCAGAAATGATGTTTAATCGTGTGTTGGAATATTATTATGATACTGATGTTGTAAATGATGCAAAGCAAGGTATAGTCATGGCATTGGCAAATGCTAGAAGAATAGATGATGCTATCGATTATTTAGATAATAATGAAGACTCTTTAAAAGAATTTGAATTGTATAATGATGCCAAAAATGAGATTGATAATATCCAAGCTAAGATAGAAAAGGAAAAGAATTGAAAATTTGCTTATTTGGTGGAACTTTTGATCCTCCTCATATTGGACATTTATTAATTGCTCAAACTATTTGTGAAGCTGAAAATTTTGATAAAATCATTTTTATTCCAGCATCGACACCCCCTCATAAAAATTGTAAAACTTCTATTCGAAATCGTGCAGAGATGCTTGATATAGCTATAGATGAAAATCCAAATTTTGAAATTTCAGAAATTGAAATTAATAGAGGAGGCATATCTTATTCAATTGATACAATTAAAGAAATAAAAAATGAGTATAAAATCTCTGATAATAATTTATATTACTTAATTGGCAGTGATAGCTTATTGAATTTCCATAATTGGAAAGATTCGAGAAGTATATTAAAAGAATGTCAGGTTATTGTAGCAATTCGACCCGGATTTCGACCAAGTGACATTCCTTCATGGATTTTACAAAAAATTCGGTTCGCTAATATTCCACGTTTTGAAATATCATCATCTAATATTCGTAATAGATGGGTTGAAGATAAAACGATTAGATATATGGTAACTCAACCAGTTTGGGAATATATAGATAAAAACAAATTATATTCTTAAAGAATTAAAGTGAAAAATCGTAGTACCAGCGAAATAGGTTAACCACTACTAGAATAGCACCTTCAAGCCTCGAGATTCGCCAATTTGTTCGAATCATTATTAAAACCACACCAACCATCAATACTAGGTTAAAAACGCTCATATACGTATCCTGAGTGATATTAGATGGGTTAATTATTCCAGCAAGTCCTAAAACTCCTAAAAGATTAAATAAATCGCTCCCAATTAGATTTCCAATTGCGATACCATGTCTACCTTTTAAGGCTGCTGCTATAGATGTTGCAAATTCAGGAGCAGATGTTCCCGCTGCAACAATAGTTACTGCGATAACCCAATCTGAAACACCCAGATATCGTGCGACATTTGATGCGTGAACTACCATCAGATGGCCTCCATATACAATCAAAAATAAACCTAATAAAAATAAAGCATAAGATTTCCAATTTGCACTATGTGGGTTTACTTCTTCAGGGGGCTCTTTTTTAATAAATAAAAATGCGATATATATTAAAAGTAAAGAAAATAAGACGAATCCTTCAATTTGTGTAAAACTATCATTTTGATCCCAACCGTTGATCCCAAAGAAAAATAAGAATATTAGAGATGTGGACATAAGTAGAATTAATCCATCTCGATTAAATAATTTTGGTGTTGTTTTTACAGGTGTTATCAGTGCAGTTCCACCAAGTATAAATCCAAGATTAAAAATATTTGAACCAATTACATTACCAATTGATATATCAGTTTGCTGTGAAACTGCTGCGCTAATTGTTACCGCAAATTCAGGAGCAGATGTTCCAAATGCCACAACAGTAAGTCCGATAATTAAATCAGAGACTTTTAATGTATGGGCAATCTCAGCAGCAGATTCAACTAACCAATCAGCACCTTTCCAAAGCATAATTATAGACGATACTACTAGTATACAATCAATGAAAATTGGCAAAATATAATTTCTCCTTTTTATTTTTTTATTTTAAATATTAGATACCAAAATTACAAAAATTAGTCGTAATAAAATGTTTCAATATTGCTTTAAATTTAAATAATAAATTATTTTACCTTTTATGAAGAAAAGCCATCGAAAGCCTATAGTTCTTTTATAGTTTCTTATCTTAATTTATTTATGATTATTAGATGATTGAATTCAAAAAAGTATCATATACCCATAAGAAGGGTAGTGGTGTCAATAATTTAAGCCTTATTCTTAATGATGGTGATTTCTCTTTTTTAATTGGACCGACAGGCTCAGGCAAAACCACATTAATGAGACTTATCTATTTTGATTTATTTCCTGAATCTGGAAATATTATTGTTAATGGTTTTAATTCAAATAATATTAAAAAATCAAAAATTCCTAAAGCAAGAAGTTCTATTGGGATGGTATTCCAAGATTATAAATTATTATTTGACCGTAATTTATTTGAAAATATTGCATTACCGTTACACGTTTTGGGTTTTCCAGGTAGAGAAATTCCGGAAAGAGTCGATGAAGCACTAGAATTAGTTGGTCTTCATGATAAAAAGCATCATCTACCGAAAGAATTATCAGGTGGTGAACAGCAGCGCGCTTGCTTGGCTAGAGCGATTATAAAAGAGCCGGATATCTTATTAGCTGATGAACCCACTGGTAACTTAGATCCTGTAGCATCATTTGAATTGGTAAGACTATTAGAAACAATACATGAAACTGGCACAACAATTTTAATGGCGTCTCATAATTATAATCTTATTAAAGGTAGAGGACGACCCATTCTTGAATTAAAAGAAGGAATCTTGAGAGGTCATTAATGGATAAATTTCTTTATCTGATATCTGAAGGGTTAAAAAATGTCTGGCGTCATAAAGTCACAGCATTTACAGCTGCCTTTTCATTATTCCTCTCTTTATTCTTTGTTGGAATATTAACAGTAGCTGGCTCAAATACTCACAAAATATTAGAATACCTAAGGACTAAGTATAAGATTGAAGTATTTTTCAAACAAAATGTTTCTAATGAAGAAGGCGTTGGTATTGTTCATAATATTAAAAAAATAGATGGTATACGTAATGCTACTTTAATTGAAAAAGAAGATGCAGTTCGAATATTTAAAGATCAGTATGGTGAAGATATTGTAGAGATACTAGGTTATAACCCTTTGCCTGTTAGTGCAGTTGTTAATTTGATTAGGGTAAACCGCGATCCAATAGAAGTAGATCGTATTATTAAAGATATTAGAAAACTATCTCAGGTAGATGAAGTTCGCTATCAAGGTAATTTGATAAAAAAGATTGAAAGAACTTATCAACAATTAAATATTAGATTTCCTTATGTTGCTGCTATTTTAATTTTAATTGCGGTTTTGGTGATATATAATACTGTTAAACTATCCGTATACTCTAGGAAAGATCTTATCGCGACATTACAACTTATTGGAGCTTCTAATTTGTTTGTTAAAATGCCATTTATTTTTGAAGGCATGTTTATTGGTCTATTTGCAGTGATATTGGTACTACCAGCTATGATTGGTACCGTTGAAGGTGCAAATTATTTTATAGATAATTTTACTTCATGGGGTATAAAATTTACTTTCGATATAAATACGATTATTTGGCTTTTTGCAATAGTAATTGTTGTAACATTTATTGGTGGCTATAGGGCTGCTTCTAGTTTTCTAAAATAAACTATAGTTTCTGTCTTTGTTCTGACTGATAAAGAACTATTAAATTCTATATCTATTAAAATAAATAATTTCAATATTATGGTGTAATAATGCCCAAAAAATTCAATAAAAAAGAAAAAGATGATATTAAAAAACCATCTAAAAAAGCAAAAACAAAAGATTCATCTCGAAATAATAAAAAACTAAACAATCTTCAATTAGATCTTGATGAATTAAATGATAAGCATCTACGATTAAAAGCGGAATTTGATAATTTTCGTCGTCGTAAAAGGGATGAAATATCACGCTTGCTTCAATATGATGGTGAAAATATAATCAAAGGTTTTTTGCCGATATTAGATGATCTTCATCGTATGATAGAATCATCTAATGCTTCGGATGAAACATTATTTGATGGTATTAAAATGGTTGAATCAAAAATTCAAAAATTTCTTGAATCTCTCGATGTTAAACCATTAGGAGAACAAGGAGATTTAATGGATACCGAGCTTCATGATGCAATGATGACTGAAACCGATGAATCATTAGATGATAATAGGATAATCAGTGTTTTTGAAAAAGGATATCTTTATCGTGATAAAGTCATTCGTCATGCAAAGGTGATTGTTAATAAAAGATGAGAGATTTATACGAAATTTTAGGTGTAAGCAAAGATGCATCAAAAGATGAGATTAAAAAGGCATATAGAAAATTAGCTCTTAAATATCATCCTGATAAAAACCCTAATAATACCGAAGCTGAAAAGAATTTTAAAGAAGCTGCTGAAGCATATTCTATACTTAGTGATGATCAAAAACGAGCTAGGTATAATCAATTTGGCCATGCAGGTGTGGGTATTGGTAATGATGGTGGACAAGGAGGATTTAGCGGTGGTGGTGTACATATGAGTATGGATGATATCTTCTCGCAGTTTGGTGATATATTTGGA
>MDTC01275836.1_pt1 | contig 10631 bp, 11 predicted proteins | sample 811181 | NCBI WGS metagenome assembly MDTC01 (sample SAMN05326644, study PRJNA326480) | marine metagenome | isolation source: seawater | place: Pacific Ocean: North | collected 2011 | reverse complement strand
CAAAGCGACCATCTTCATCTACATAACAAATTTTTTTCATTGTTTGTTTGATTCAAATCTATACTTAATTAAACAATAAATAGCTTTAATACCATCTAATAACCTAATTTTTTTTCCTTCTTTTATAGTTCTGCCATAATAATCGATTGGAACCTCTATAATTTTTTCTTTTATTTTAGAAATTTTAGTGGTTATTTCTGGACAAAAATTAAAACCATCCTCTTTTAGTTTTATTTTTTTAATTAAACTATTTGAAAAAACTTTATAGCATGTATGTGCATCGGTAAGTTCTTGGTTATTTAAAATATTTGATAAAAAGGTTAAAAAAATATTTGCAAAAGTTCTTATTTTAAAACTAATTGTTTTAGGTCTAGTTCTTTTTCCTCCTCTTAAAACTCTTGATCCATAAACAACGTTTGTTTTTTTCAAGAAAATTGGTTTTAGCAATCTATGATAATTTTTTGGATCATATTCAAGATCACTATCTTGTATTATCAAGATTCTTCCTTTTGCGGCTTTAATACCTTTTCTACATGCATAACCTTTTCCTCTGTTACGTTTATAACTAATAAGTTTTGAATAAAGTTTTTTACATTCTCGTTTAATTATTTTTAATGTATTGTCTGAAGATCCATCATTAACAATAATTATTTCCTTTTTTATATTTTTTACTGAGTTTACTTTTATTAATAATTTTTTAATTAAATTTTCTTCATTATATACGGGTACAATAATTGATATTAACATTCTATTTTATTGGTATAAAATAAATATTTCTATTTGAAAGTAAATTAAATTTACTACTTCTTGAAATCCTATTTTTGAAAATTCTTTGATTCACTTTAATCATTTTATTAGTTTTAATATCATAAATATAAATTTTATAGTTATAAAGTTTTTTTTTTATCTCCCTATAATTTTCTTTATTGTATTCAATCAAAAATATTGGTTTAAATTTTTTTATTGTTTTTTTTAGTCCATCTAATACTAAATGATCATTTCCTTCTACATCTATTTTAATGAAATGTGGTTTAAAATTTAAATTTAAATCATCAAATTTTTTAATAGGTATTTTTTTTTTTTAATTTTATTTTTTTTAATAATTTTGGAAAAGTCAATTTTAAACTATTAATTATATATTTTTTATTAAAACTACCAAAATAATGAATGGATTGATTATTGTAAAATGGCAAAAAAAAATTTCTATTTTCATTTTTTTTTCCAAGAGCAAAATTATATAAATAAATATGTTTTAATTTTTTTTTAATTGGGACAAGATATTTCTTAAAAATCTCTGGATTTGGTTCAAAAATATATATCTTATTTTTAAAACCCATTTGTCGGAATCCCAAAGTTGAAATTCCTAGATTTGCACCAATATCTATAATTGGATGATCAAATCTGTTTTTACAAACTTTTAACATCCCCAAATAGTCTTTTTCATGTGGTAAAAAAAATTTAAAATATTTTATATTATTGTAAATTAAAAGATTAATTATTGGGTTCGCTTCAATTAATCTTACAAATTTGTATTTGATTATTTTGAAAAATTTACGATTAATCATTTATTTATATTTTAATTAATATAAAAATATTTTTATATGTTTTTTATTTTTCTTTCATTTTTTATTTCCTCAATATTTTTTTTCTCTATAGGGGCAATAAGCTGTAAAGTTCTTTTTTCTCAAAATTTAAATACAAGTAAAAATTATTATGAATTTGCTTTAATTGGTATTATTTCTGCTTCTATAATAGCTTTTTTAATTAATTTTTTTTCAAGTTTAAATAGATATGTAAATGATATTTTATTTTTTTTTCCTATTTTAATAATCTTGTTTAATAAAAAAATTAGACTTGAATTAAATTTAACAAAAATAACTAGCATATCTTTATTAGTTTCAGTATTTTCAACGATCTTAATATCATATGATAATGTTTATAGGCCAGATGCGGGTCTATATCATCTTCCATACATTAGTATTTTAAATGAAAATAAGATAATTATTGGCCTTTCAAACATACATTTCAGATTTGGACATGCTTCTATAATTCAATATGTATCTGCTTTACTTAATAATCATGTCTTGCTTGATAATGGTATTTTAATTCCTTCAGCATTAATATTTTGTTATGTAACGCTTTTTCTTGTTGAATACTTAAAAAAAGAAAAAAATAAAATTAATATTTTAATATTCTTTTTATTTTTAATTTTTATTTTCTTTAGAATAAATAGATATAGTAGCTTCGGGAATGACGCTCCTACACATTTTTATTTTTTGTATTTGATTGTACTTGCTTTAGATTATAAAAAAAATAGAGATAATCTAAATCATTTCTTCAATAAAATAAGTTTAGTTTCAATATTCATTTTTTTTAATAAAATCACAATGTTTTTATGTCTTTTTGTTCCCTTATATTATTTTCTTAATAAAAATTTTTTAAATCTATTAAAAAATAAAATATTTATATTTATAATTTTTATTTTTTTCTTTTGGATGGGTAAAAATGTTTTAGTTTCTGGTTGTTTATCTTTTCCAGTAGAACAAACCTGCATTGCAAGTTTGGAATGGTTCGATAAAAGTGAAACACGTAGAAGTAATGCAATAAGTGGAAGAATTGAAAATGAAGCTTGGACAAAAGGAGCGCCCCATCAACAAGAAAAAAGTTTTTCAGAATTCATATCCACATATGAGTGGATAGATATCTGGAAAGATCATGCTGGTAAAAAAATTATTAAAAAAATCACTCCATTTTCTATATTTGTACTTTTAACCATTTTGTATTTGTTAATATTTGAAAAAAAAAAAAAAATTGAATTAATCAATATTAGAAATAGAATTATTTGGTTCTTAATTATATTAAACCTAATTGGCTCATTACTTTGGTTTATTAAATTCCCCGTTTTGAGATATGGATATGGATATCTAATTGGATTTTTTTCGATTTCTTTAAGTGTAATTTTGAGCAGTTTTATTGAAATAAATCTAAAAAAATTTAAAAAAAAATTAAAAATTGTTTTTTTTGTTTTTTTTATAGGGCTAACTATTAAGCATAGTTTGAGAATTTATGAAAATTTAAATGTTAAAAATTCTCCTTGGCCAAACATTTACTCTGATGCAAAGGAAAATAAGAAATTCGAAAATATTCCAATAATTAAAGATAATGTTATAATTTTTTATGCTCCAAATCCTAAATTAGCGCTGTGTTATTATAGCAAATTAAATCCTTGTACTCACCTTGTAAATAGTGAATTTAATTATAATGATGTAAAATTTCAAACAATTTATGGATACAAAAAATTTTCATTCAAAGAATAAGCAATTATTTGATATTTTCTTGCCGGTTATTGACGAAAGTGTGTCATTGGAAAAAACAATTAGAATTATTGAAAAAAATAACTCAAAACATGTTTTTAAATACTTAATAGTTTTATCTAAATCAAAAACAATTAAGAAAAGTTTGAAAAGTGCGTATAAAATGAAATCTAAATATAAAAAAAAAGTAAAATTGTTATTTCAAAAAAAAAAATTTATTGGGGGAGCATTAAAAGAGGCTATTAACAATTTTTCATCTTCGCATTTTATACTTATGGCATCAGATTTAGAAACAAATCCAAATGATGTCAAAAAACTTATAAAAAATTCTTTGAAGTGCCCAAAAAAAATCATCACTGCTAATAGATGGATGAAGAAAGACTCATTTGAAAGATACAATGCAGTTAAATTAATATTAAATAAAATTTTTCAGTTTTCTATTTCAATATTATTTAGAGTTAAACTTTCAGATTTAACATTTGCATTCAGAGTATATCCCAAAATGTATTTAAAAAATATGATTCTTAAAGAAAATAAACATCCTATACTACTTGAAACTTTGTTAATTCCAATTAAAAATAAAGTTGATATTTTGGAAATACCATGCAAATGGAAAGCTAGAACTGAAGGTCAATCGAATAATCCTTTTTTTAGAAATTTTTTTTATATTTTAACAGCCTTTCGTATATTATTTACAAATAAGAAAAAATTAATCAAATAAAATTTTATTTCTTTATGTCAATAATATAAAAAAGATTTAAATCAATTAATGGAACTTTAAAAGGTTCAAATTTTTGAAAAGAGATATTTTTAAAATTTTTTTTAATTATCGGTATTAATGAAAAAATGCTGTTCACATGATCTTTTGCGGTAAAATAATAATAATCTTCTTTTGAAAATTTATAATTTTTTTTGATTAAAAAATTTGCGCTTATAAACTTTCCAAGCCTCCATAAGAAACCAGGATCTGTAGGTAATCCAATTGTAATATTCCCACCTTTTTTTAATTTTGAAAATAATTCTAGAAGTATTACTTCAGGATCAATTATATGTTCTAAACAGTGAGATAAAATAATTCTATCAAAATAATCATCATCAAATGGTAATTTATCACCTTTTTGACATATAAATATAACTTTCTCTCTATCTTTATAATAATTTTCTAACTCTTCAATTTTCTCTAAAATATAGTATTCGTCATAGTCGTGCTTTAAGTAATCTATGTGTGGGTGAGTACCAGGTCCAATTTCTAAAACTCTGTCCTTTTTTGATTTATCATACTCCATACTTTTGTGACAAAGTTTCATTAGGTAGCCTATTAGACCGGTATACATATGCTGATTGTAATTATTTCCAGTATAAAATTTAGTAAATTCGTCCATATTTTTTAATGTATTATATGTGAATTTGTATAAAGAAGATATCAAGTTATTCAAATGGCAAAATATATTTTTGAAAGAACAAAATATTTAAATATTATAATTCTATTATCAATATTTTTTCATCTAATCTCAATAAATTTTTATCCGACCAATTTTGAGGGTGGTTATGGAGAATATGCTGATTTTTTCAATTCAAAAGATAAGCTCAACTACGTCAAATATTATTATAGTACTCAATTTAATTCTTATTTATTCTCTTTATTTGGTTCTATAATAAATTTTTTAATTCCTTTTTTAGACAGTTTTCAATCTATAAAAATTTTGAGTTATTCTAGTTATTTTTTTTTAGGATACGGTATTTACAATTTATTAAAGTTTTATAATTATAAAGATAAAACTTTAATATTTTTAATAGTAATATTTTTTAATTCAATAATTTGGAATTACGGCTATAGATCTTTTAATGATTTATTTGTTTTTTCATTAGCAATATTTTTCTTCTCAAGAATACTGTTATTTCACAATACCAAATATATTTATTTGGACTCTATATTTATAGGCATATCTGTAGCTTTAAAATCTTATAACTTAATTTTTTTATTTCCTATTTTAATTTTTTTTTATTCATTAAATTCATTAAAAACAAAAAAAATAAAATATTTCTTTTGTTTTCTATTAATACTTTTTCCTTTATTTCTATTGAATTTTCTTACTTATAAGTACTTAGGTTTTGCATTTTCGCCACCTAATGAAGATTTAAAAATTGCAATTATTGGTGGGGATAACAGTAGAAATTTTTTATGGGTTATAAATAATTATATTTTTTATATTGGTTATATTACATTAATTTCGTTTCCTTTTGTATTTATTTTTTTTTTAAATTATTGTAAAAAAAATTTTTCTTATATATCTATAGTTTTAATTTTTTTTGCTTTTATAAGTTTTTTTATACAAGATTTTTTTTTTATTTCATCCGAGTTAGATTTTGGTCCATTGCAAAAATATATCCCAGAATATTTATACAAAAGTATAATTATATTTAATTTTTTGTTTTTTTTTCTAGTATTCTATTTTTTTTTAAAAAATAAAAGATTAAAAAAAAGAAAGTTTATAAATGGATTAATTACTTTAATTATTGTTCTTTTATATTTATTTGTATTGTCATTTATAAAAGCATCTCAAAGATATCTAATTTTACCAATCCCATTTTTATATATTGTTTTCTTCTATGTCGTTCAACCAAGAATTTTAATTTATCTAACTTTGATGTTATATTTTTTTATTAATACTTTATTACTCATTAATTATTATATTACTGGCAAATCTACAGAAGATATTTTAAGTTTTCTTAAAAAAAAAGATATTTTAGAAGCCACTATACCTGGAGTTATGACTCCAAATGTATATCATATGTACAGTATAAATAATTCGATTAAAAATTTAGATAAAAATAAAATAAATATAGAAACATCTCAGTATATAATTGCCAATTTTGAAGAAAATTCTGTATTTAACTCAAAAGTTAATTTTTTTGGATATGAATTTAAAAAATATTCAGTTATTAGGATAAAAAAATGAAAAAATTTATAATTTCTACAACAATTAATTCTCCAACAGTTGCGATAAAAAAGTTTGATAATTTAAAAGATTGGACTTTAATAGTTTCTGGAGATTTAAAAACTCCAAAAAACTATAAATTAAAAAATGGTGAATATTTAAAACCAAGCGATCAAGAAAAAATAAGCAGAAAATTATCGAACCTAATTGGTTGGAAATGTATCCAAAGAAGAAATTTTGCAATGATACAAGCCTACAAATATGGTGCAGATATAATTGCAACAATTGATGATGATAATATTCCTTATAAAAATTGGGGAAATAATCTTCTTCTAGAAAAACCAATTAATTGTAAAAAATTTTTAACAAATGAAATAGCCTTCGATCCTATTTCTGTAACTAATCATAAAAAACTTTGGCACAGAGGTTTTCCTTTGCAAATTTTAAATAAAAAAAATAATAAAAAAAAAATAATAAAGAATAAATTAAAGTTTGATGTCCAAGCAGATTTTTGGAATGGAGATCCTGATATAGATGCAATATGTCGGATGGAACATTTGCCAGAATGTAATTTTGAAAAAAAAAAATTTCCATTTACATCAAATAAATTTTCACCATTCAATTCTCAAAATACTTTTATTTCTAGAAAAGTTGTTAAAGACTATTTTTTATTTCCACATATAGGAAGAATGGATGATATTTGGGCATCATATTATGTTGAAGCAAAGGGATTTAAAGTTGTATATAATAAATCTTCTGTGTATCAAAAAAGAAATGTTCACAACTTAACAAGAGATATGGAATTAGAGTATATTGGTTATAAAAATAATGAATTATTATTAAAAGAATTGAAAAAAAATCCCTACAATATTAAAAAATTTTTACCTAGAAAATCTTGGGAAGCATTTAAGATTTACAAAGAAATTTTAAAAAAATGAAAAGAGTACTAATAACAGGTGGAGCTGGATTTGTAGGTAGATATTTTTGTAAATATTTTTTAGAAAAAAAATTTGATGTTATAGTAGTAGATAATCTTAAAAAATATACAGGTGCTATAAATCCAAAAAAAGGTTGGCCACTATATAATCCTTACGACTACAAAAACTTTAAATTTATTGAAAGTGATTGTGTAGAATGGTTTAAAAAAAATAAACTAAAGAAATTTGATTATGTCTTGCATTTAGCAGCTATTGTAGGTGGAAGAGAGATGATTGAAAATAATCCACTGGCAGTTGCGCAAGATTTAACAATTGATAGTAAATTTTGGGAATGGTGTATTTCAGCAAGACCAAAAAAAACTTTATATTTTAGCTCTAGTGCAAGCTATCCTCTAAACTTACAAACTAAAAAATTCTATAGATTGCTCAAAGAAGAAGATTTAGACTTTTCGAGTAATCTTGGAATTCCTGATTACACTTATGGATGGTCCAAACTTACTGGAGAATTCCTAGCAAATATTGCATATAAAAAACATGGAATAAAATCAGTTTGTTATAGACCTTTTTCAGGATACGGCGAAGATCAGAATATTAATTATCCATTTTCTAATTTATGCAAAAATCTTATTTTAGCAGAAAAGAAAAAAATTGTAGAAGTTTGGGGTGATGGAAAACAAATGAGAGATTTTATACATATTGATGATTGTGTTAATGGAGTAATACAAACAATGGATCAAGTATATGATGCTTCTGCAATTAATTTATCCACAGGTAAATTTACAAGTTTTATAAATTTCATTAAACTTGGTAAGAGAATAACAGGTTTTAATTTTGATATTAAGACAAAAAAATCAAAACCTGTAGGAGTTTATGCTAGAGCTGGCTCAACAAAGAGACAGAATAAATATGGATTTAAAGCTCAAATAAAAATTGAGGAAGGAATTGAGCGGGGTTTAAAATTTTATAAAAAATTACTTTAAATTTTTTTTAATTTTATAAGGATAAATAAGTAGATAAATAAAAAAGAAAAAATTATTATTAATGTATTAATTCCTGCTAATAAAGCCAATAGAGGTGTTATAATTAAAATTGAGTTAACTAATAAAACATAATTTAACTTAAATTTTTTCAGTAATATGTGATGAAAATTATTTCCGTCAGCACTGAAAGGATTTCTTTTATTTGAAATTCTTTCTATAAATAATCTAGCCATATCTATACCCGGTAATATCATCAAAATAAATATTTCATCACAGCTATTTATATAACTTTCATTGTAAGCTTTAATAACTATTAGAGATATTAACAATAAAATTAAAAGACTTCCATTATCTCCTAAAAAAATTTTATTTTTCATATTAAAATAAGTAAAGAACAAGGCACAAATTACAAAAACTAGTTATGAACTTAAAAAATATTTTGAATTTTATAAAATGAGTTCTGTTAATTATTGGAAAGACTTATTGATACTAAAAACTGAGGATAAAATTAGAACATCTTTAAATGAGTTTAAAGGGGCATATTATTTTGCAAGAAAAATAAGAAGATATTTTCCTTAAAAATAATCAAATTTATTGAAAATCCTAAAAATTCGAAGTTTTCATTTTTTTTCATAATTTTCCATACTCGAAGAATACAAGTAAAATCCCAAAGGAAAATAAAAGATTATTGATAACCAATTATTAAATATATTCCCTGAGGGAACAAATGGAAACATGTTTATAAAAAATAAAATTAAACAACTTAACTTTATATAATTTATGTTAACATTTTTTTTAATATATATTCTTATTAGTTGGGAAATAATAAAATAAATTATTATTAAATAAAATAGCATACCTATTATTCCAGTTTCAGAAAGAATTTGCATAAGAATATTGTGCGGATGTGTACTGCAAGAGTAAAGTCCAGAATAATATTTTTTATCTGAACACTTTACTCTAAACATCTTTGGGCCTAAACCAGTAATTGGATTATCCAAAAACATTTTAAAAGCTGTATTATATTGCTGCGTATGTTCTTTACTAAATATAAGAACTACTTCGTCTTCATGAACATAATAGTTTTTTTCTTTCTTAAATTCATCTAACAATTTTTCTGATGCTAAATTTGATTGATGAAGAGGTTCAACAAATATTCTATATCTCATATTTTTATCGAAATAAGCAATAACCAATATCAAAAAGAGTGATATGATAAATGGAATTAATAATTTTAATAAAGGTTTATTAAACAGCAGAAATAATAAAATAGATAATAATAGTAAAACGAATGAAGTTCTTTCTCCACTTAAAAAAACTGATGTAAAAGTTAAAATTAATATAACACCTAAAATTATTTTATTTTTATAAAATATATTAAATGCAATATAAAGCCCCATAAGTAAAACTAAAAGCCTTGTTTGATAACTTCCAAGAACTAATTGCTCCTTAAAAAAACTTGAAATTCTCTCTGGACGGACTATTTCAAAACCAAGAATGTTTTGGCCAAAAGAATATTGAAATATGGCATCTAATGATAATAAAATAAATAAAATAAATAAATAAATTATATAATTTTTTTTATAAGAAATATCACTTTTTTCCATCAAATACCAAACTGCTAAAGAAAAAATAGAAAATCTAAAATAGAATAAGGAACTTTTTAGAGATAATAAAATATCATCTGAAAATAATGATATTGCAATTAAATATGCATTAAATAAAAATAAAAACTTAATTACACTATTATTATAATACTTTTTCCAAAAGCTTTTTTTTATTGATAAAAAAATAAATATTAATGCCATTAATGTAACAGACAAATCTGGAATGAATGGACCAGTTATTAAACCTATTGGAATTAAGAAAAAAAAAATTTGAAAGAATTGATTAAATATTTATCTATCATAAACTCAAATGAATATAATAAATTTAAACAAATGACGATAAAATATTATTAATTTATTTAAAATAAATATCTCATTTTATATTATATTTATAATTTTTATTCTAACAAGGTTAGATGGGGATAATGGAAATGTTATATGGTATGCAGAGACTTATAGTTATCTTAAAAATTGGACAAATAATAACAATGTATACTTTGCAGAATGGTATAATGTTTTTAAAAAAATTTGTTTGGAATAGATAAATTAAATGTAAAGAGATCAACAATTCCAGCTGTTACACATGTTGACTATTCAGCTAGAATACAAACTGTTCATGAAGAAACAAATAAAAAATACTTTCAACTTTTAAAAAAATTTAAAGAAATTACTAATTGTCCAGTAATAGTAAATACATCATTTAATGTTAGAGGTGAGCCAATAGTTAATACTCCTACTGATTCCTTCAACTGTTTTATGGGAACAGAGTTAGATAAGTTGGTTATAGGAAATTGTTATTTAGAAAAAACTAAACAAAAAATTTCGTTAAAAAGAGATTATAAAAAAAGAGTTT
>MDTC01145859.1_pt1 | contig 10632 bp, 14 predicted proteins | sample 811181 | NCBI WGS metagenome assembly MDTC01 (sample SAMN05326644, study PRJNA326480) | marine metagenome | isolation source: seawater | place: Pacific Ocean: North | collected 2011 | reverse complement strand
TCTCCTCAGTTATGCAATAATACCTGGCTTATAAACAGTCTTGCCATCTTCTTTCATAGCAGTAAGAATACTCTTGCGATTGTCTCCGTCTGCTTTGTAACTTACATGCACCCATCCACTGTCTGGAATGCCAGGTGTGTAAAACTCTAGTATCACTTGGTCAAAGTCTACGTTATCTACAATCCATTCTGCTAGTTCTGCATTGGGTGTACCTGGAACTTCAATGTCTGCTGCCTGTCCTTTACAGTGTTGACTTCTACTAGATCCGCCTACTGCTTCATTTAGTGCTGGACTGCGATAGCCACTGTTAATAACTGTTGGACCAAAATGGTCACGCACAGGTTGTACTACGTTTTCAAACAGTGCCTTGGCGGCTTCTAAGTGCTCGCCCTCTGGTGTATTGTCTATGCCTTTGCGTTCTGCTGTTTGGCTTTTTGTAAACTCAGCCATTGTAAAGTTCTCTGATAAGCGCATTTATCTTTCCTTTTGTTGATATGTTTTGAACTCTTGCAAGTCACCACTAGTGCGTGGTACTCTTGCAGTGTTGAGAATACTCTCCATTGCTGATGCCGCTGTTTTTTGATTTCTATACTTTTTTGGACTCAGCGGGATATTTCGTGTCATTGTTTCTAGCGATAGGTCAGTTACAGGATTACGCTTGCTGTCTGGCTTGTCAAAATAGGTCATTTTCCAATCTTCGACATCACTAATATTTTTAATGTCAGCAATCATATCCATAAACTTTCGAGGATAACTGGTTCTGCGTTCTGCTTCTATGAACACTAGATAACGACCTTCACTGATTTCGCCTGCACTAGTTTCTGCATCAATAACCCAATCATAGCCTTTTTCAATAAAGTTCTCTAGGTCATATGCTGGTTGCTTGCCAAACACTTTAAATGTAGCAACAATGATTGCATCGTCTCTGCCCATTTTAGGTTTGTACTCGTCAAAATGAATAGTATCTTCGATGCGACCTTCAAGGTCCTGTGGATCAAGCGCCATCTTTTTCGTCCTCTGTGTCCACGTTCATTAGTTCACTTTGATCTAGTCCTTCTTCGTATGCATCATCAAGTTCTTGTAGATCAATGTCTCTGCCTTCAACTTCTTTGTATCCTTCTTTGAACTCTTTGATAAGTTCAATAGGCAGTTTTACAGTAACTAACCAAACTGGATCTTCACGCAGTTTTGGCATCTTAGTGCCAGGTTTGAAATCATCATAACTTTCTACTTTTACTGGAGTTGCAAGACTGCTTTTTTGATACTGCACATTTGCATTGTATCCCAGCAGTCGCTTTGCACCATCCGGATCTGGCATGCTTTTCCTGGGCCACATGAATGTACTTTCAACCCAATGCTTTTTGAGAATAGGTCCTTCTACTAGTTCGCCTTTTTTCCAGTTTTTAAAAGCGTAGATATCCAAACTATCAAGCACACGCTCAATGTCCATCATTGTTTCGAGGCTTGATTCGCTCATGTATATCTTTTTTGTGTTTTTGATGATGTCAACAATATCCATTAGTCAATCCTATCGTATAACATATTTATCCAAACACGATGTGCTGACTCCTGTGGATGAGTTGTATAAAACGGCTGTTCAGTACGCAGTGCCCAGTTGTACATGCCTTCATCCAGTGTGAATGGCTCGATACTGTGTTTGAGTGTGCGCAGTGTCTGATCCATACTGTTACATTCAAACAGACTGTCGTCAACATGCACAAACGTATACGGTATACCCTGCACAGTGAGATAGTTTTGTAGCAATACTATCTCGCACCAACTGGTATACAGTTCCCAGTATTCTGTTTGTGCAACATGCTCAATGTAGGTTCGTGCAAACTCGCTCATGCCACGTTGTTCGGCATTGCGCCTATTTGCTATCTGATGTTCAAGTATGTCTGGATCAGGGTTGTGAAAATGATCTTCGAACTGTTCGTCGTTGTGTGTCCAAGGATTGATACTATACCATGGACTGTCACGTTGTCCTGTGTCATATGTAAAGCGAAACTCATAACGATTAGGAAAACTCCACATCACTGCTACATGCAACTGTTCCTGTCTGTACTTGTGTACAGCATTCATTACACTGCGGCGAATAGCACTGTTACTGTTACCACCTCGTGCAGTTGCACAGTGACTCCAACCTTTGTGCCTTGCCAGCAGTGCGGGCCAAGCATGCTCAGGCGAAGGTAGTTCATTACCCGCTGTAAAACTGTCTCCGCCTGATATCAATACTGTCATTTCATTGCAAGTTCAGTTTTGAGGATACTCTTAAGACCAAGTGCTTCAGTGTTAAACTTTACTAGGTTTTTAAGTGCGTCTTCTGTGACAAAAGTCATAAGCACGTCACGCTGTGCGTTGCCAGCCGCTCCAATCAACCAATCATAGTTTCCAACTTTCTTTTGAATAGCCAGTTTACTTTCTGTGCTTTCTGCCATTTGGCTAAGGGTAGCAACTAGATATGCTGTGTTAGGATTGCCCTTGCGTACCCACAGTGCTTTCTGCATACCATCACGAAATGCTTTTACTAGTTTGTATGCATCGTACATTTCATCACAAAATGTTGCTGGAGTTCCATAAATCTGTTCAAACAGTAGTTCAAACTGATATCCAGGATAGTTTGGATCGTCAGTGTGTGTTTTACTTGCGGCATCTAAGATACCATGTGTAAACCATACTTCTGCATCTGGATTACTCTCTACATGCTTTTTGTATGCGGCTGGATTTTCACGAGTAGCATTTAGTTCTCCACGTTTGAATGCAAGACGCCTTTCACTGCCGCTCATACCGTGTACCCAAGTAACGTGCTTTTTAAAACATGCTACATATTCGTCCATGGTCAGATCGGGACCACACAACAGCATTGTAATAGCAAATGCTTCTGGAACCATACCACTACCTGCGGCAAACTTTATTTTGTCACCTGCTTGATAGTCCTTGCGGATACCACTGATAATATCCAAGTTCATTAGACCAATGCTTTCGTATTCGCTGTAGTTGTAGTCTACTTCTTCCTGTAGGAAACTTACACCGTTGCCGCCATGTGATACCATAATCACTTTGTCGTCATTTTGTAGTTCATTATGAAATGCATTGAAGCCAGGAATGTCTCTTGCACCTGGAATGTGCTTGATAATGATCTTTTCACCAAGATGTTTTTCCCATTCTTTGGCTACAATCTCTGCCCAAACACTGGTGCCAGCGCCAGGCTTTTGTGGAACAACAAGTGTATAATCTGCACTTGCTGTAGTCGAAATACCAAGCATCACTGCAAGGCTTAATAGTAGTTTACGCATAATCTAGTCTCCCTTTGTTGCGTATTCCATATACAAACACAACCGCAACTGCTAGTATCAAAGTAACAAATATAGGTCTTGTCAATAATGATTCTATATTATACAGTGTTGTGAGTTGTAATGTCAATGCTTCAATCCGATCTGCTAGGATAAAGCCTATTACAAGTCCAGGTCTACTGAACTTGAATCTTTTGCAAAGTATGCCAAGCACACTACAGATTGCAAATATTAGATAATCTTCCCATCCGCCTGTGTATTGTACACATGCCCATGTAATAAACACAAGCAGTAATGGAAAGTAGTATCTGTATGGTACACGAGTAATAGCACTGATGTAGCGTGTAAACAATAAACACAGTACACCCACCAGTACAGTTGCCCACATAAATCCAAACGTTAAACTATCAAAAAACTGTGTGTCGTATGCTAGGTCTGGTGTACCCAACTCAAACCCTAGATACATAAACAGTGCCATGATAACTGCCGCAAATGGCGCACCAGGAATACCAAACAGTACAGTTGGTATCATGCTGGTTGCTTTTTGTGCGTTGTTAGCACCCTCTGGCCCTATAACACCTTTGATATTGCCCTTGCCAAACTGTTCACCGGGGTGTGCCGCTACTGTTGAACCATAAGCCATCCAATCTGCCATTGCACCGCCTAAGCCAGGCAGTAAGCCAACAAATGCTCCTATCAGACCACCTCTGAGTGCGTCCCATCGACTGGTCCATACTGCTCGTAGTCCTGCTACAGTCTGTCCTAGTTGATCTGCACTATCACTGGTACTGAGTCTACGCTTTAGTCCGTCTACTAGTTCTGGCACTGCAAACAAGCCTGCAACTAGTGGCATTAGTTGTATGCCTGCTCCAAGATAGTCCCAACCTAGTGTATAACGGTCAGCATTAGTAGTGGGATCTGTACCTACAAATCCTAAACCAATGCCAACACCTATAGCAATCAAACTGCGTACCCAACGGCTACTGCTTACAAATCCTACTGTTGCTAGTGCTAGTAGTGTAAATGCCCACAGTTCCGGAATGCCTAAGATCATTAGCAAGTTTGTATACCAAGGTAACAGTGCAAACGTAAGTGTTCCCCACAGCAAACCATTGACAGTGCTTGTGGTGACTGCTGCTGTTATAGCGTATGTGGCTTGACCCTGCTGAGCAAGTGGAAATCCATCCACCATGGTTGCCGCTGCACTGTTAGCACCTGGTATACCAAGCAACACACCTGTGTATGTGTCGCCTGTTGTACTAGCGGCTACTACTGCCATACAGAATATAACACCCAAGTAAGGCTCATGTACAAAGTAACTTATAAAGCCAAACAGTGCCACAAGTCCAGTAGTAGCACCAGCACTTGGAATGATGCCAATCAATAGTCCATATAGTGTACCTGCCACAAGGGCATATATTTCAGTCATAGAGAATCCGCAACCATGCACGGGCACGTTGCGCCTTAAGTTTATATTGGGGGATTTGAAAACTGAACTTCTATTGGTCGAGCGTTAGTTTTCGTTGTCTTTTATTTATGCTGGACTAGCAAACCAATCGTTAGTTCTTGGTTCGCCACACAAAGTATATTCTGCCTCTGTGACTGTCCGTGCGTATGTCCAGTATGTCTACACCCAGTTGGGTTGCACAGTTTACAATAAATGTGCTGTCCCAGGGATAAAAGTATATCCATTTACTGTGTTCTTTGCCTGCAGGTCTGTTCGATTCATCATGTGCTAGTCCTGGATTAACACGAAAGAACATTACTGCTCCTGGATTGCATAACCGGACTGCATGTTCCAGTTCTGCAAAAATCTTATCTGTACTGCCAAAGTTAATACTACCCAGTGCAAGTGTAGCATCGAACTTTTCATCTGGCTTGTAGTCTAGTAGTTTTACTTCATAGTCTGCTGAACTGTTGTATGGATCGATGCCAACTATGTTATCAATCTTACCTCGGAACTCGTGATAGCCGCAACCAATGTCCAATACCCTGCGTGGCTTTAGACTATTAATCTCATCAATAAGTGCAAGACCACTGTACTTGTACTTTTTCATTTCGCCTTGCCAATAGTGTCTAAAGTATTTGTCTAACACTGCATCATCGATACGATCTACAAGTTCACCGATGTTATTGTGTTCAACACTGTCTAGTTCTATGTCAAATGTTCCTTGTATAGCCTGTTGCAGTGTCTGCGGATTGCGTAACAACTGCGGACTAGTGTGTATCATCTGTTCTAGTTGATGTAAGATTTTATGATTCAAGGTTTGTATATGCCTATAAAAATATCACTGTGTTTGTGATGTTGTTTCCATTGTACATTCTGTTTACGTCCAAAGTCAAGAATAAGTTCATTTTGTTCTCGTATTTTAACGGTCATACCATAATCATGTTCATACCAATCATAGTTTGGATATGTAATGTTAAAACCACCTGCTTGTTGCCACCATAAGAAACTGGCCCAGTCAGGTCTGTAAACAAGTTGTATCCATGCCTCTGGATAGCGTTCTGTAATCTCATAAAAGTAATAGGGCCATTCATGACTCATCAGTAGTTTGCATCCTGCACTTCGATCCCATAGTGTGTAAGGTGCGTTGAGATTACTTCTATCCAATCCACCATCTTTAGGATCTGCAGGAAACTCCATGCCAGTGCCATAGTATGCATCACAGTGTCCACTGAAGTCGCCGTGTTTGTATACACGTTTGTCGTTGCGATCTGTGCAGTTGTATTGACCCGAGGATTTTATTTCCTGTGCTATGCCACTCCAACGACTACCAGGAACACCTGTGTAAAATATGTATTCTGGAAGCATGAAAATATTTATCATTATATACGCATATAATATAATATATGGATACTTTATGATTTGCGCAACATCGTAAGTAATATTAACAAGGGAGGCATATTTGCTCTTAGATATAACACCTTGTATGCTTCTCTATGCAGACAGGAGAATGCATATATAATGGCTAGAAAACAACGCAAAGCCAAGGCTCAGCGGCATCATCTTACACACGCTGAGTACATGGAATCAAACGTACACTACTTACCACAAGCAATCAAGCAAAAAACAGTTCACTTACACGGACGCAACTACAATCAAAAACAATACATATTCAAACTACTAGACCCTGCGCAGACCATTGTGTTTGCTACAGGTCCTGCTGGTACGGGCAAAACTATGTTAGCAGTGTTGGCTGCAGTCAAAGCGTTAAAAGAAGGAGATGCAGAAAGAATCATTATTACACGACCAGCAGTGGGCGTGGATGATGAACAGCATGGTTTCCTACCAGGTACCATAGAAGATAAAATGGCACCCTGGACAAAGCCAATATTTGATGTTATGAGAGATTACTACAATGCCAAGCAAATACAAACCATGATCCAGGAGGGTGTAATCGAGATTTCACCGCTGGCATTCATGCGGGGTCGAACTTTTAAAAACGCTTGGGTCATTGCAGATGAGATGCAGAACGCAACACCTAATCAAATGAAGATGTTACTTACACGCATCGGCGACGGTAGCCGTATGGTAGTAACCGGTGACATTGCGCAAACAGATCGTAAAGAACATGAGAACGGACTAATAGACTTCAAGAGACTACTTACAAGATTTAGCAACAGTGAATACATCAGTGTAGCAGAGTTTGAACACACTGACATCGAAAGACATCCAGCAGTTATCGAGGTTTTGGATATATACGGAGATAAATAAACATATACTTAATCATTAACCTACGGAGATCAAATAATGGCTACAGATTATAGATTTGCTGTCAGTTGCTGGCAGGACAAGGCTGGCAGTGAGAATGCAAAAGCAAACATTTTTGTAGGCGGTACACAGGTTGCTACTGAAGTAGAAATCACGTCAGAAAGTGCTGACAGTCCACAGATTGTTAGTTTTGAGGCAACTGGATTAGCAGACAGAAATAGTGATGGCAGTGTAACTGTACCCATTAAGGTTGTACTTGTCAATGAATACTATGTTGACTCAAGCACAGATAGAAACATATGGATCAAAGAAATCAGATATACTCACAAACATAACAAAGCCAGTGGTAGTAACGATCTAGCATACTGGAATGGCAGTAACAAAGTAACTGACTTTAGTAACCTAGATAACTATGTAGGCACAGGTGGAGAAGGTCAGGTTATTCCTACCGCTGTAGTCGGAAACCAAATAGCAGATGATTGGTGGAGTGGTAGAGGTGATAACAGTTTCTTTTATATCCCTGTGTGGGGCGATCCCGCTGACACTGGTACAACAATCACTGTTGCACTAAAATAGCAACTTGCACATAAACAAAAAGAGCCGAAAGGCTCTTTTTTTTGTTTGGCATGGGTGGAGGGATTCGAACCCCCTGACTTCTTACAGTCCTAGTTTTGGAGACTAGTGTGACACTCCATCTTCACCGCACCCACATTATTTGTTGTTACGTTTGCGTCTTAGTTTTCTAAGCCTGCCATATTTGCGTAGCATGCAATCAAACAATATATTTTTTAATAGTTTACGTTTACGTCTTGCATTTGTACTACGATCAATACGTTTGCCTCTATCCATTGACTATCTCGTATATGTCTTTCCAGTTCTTAGCAAGCGGAAAGTCGGTGTTGTCCATGTTAAAGCCATGCTCCATAAGTATTGGCTTTAGTCCAACGTTTGCGCCTGCCACTGCGTTAGCGGGTTTGTCTTCTACCCAATAGCATCCGCTGTCTTTGTATTTAAGCAAAGCCTTGTCTTTGTCGGCTCCTGTTGCCAAGCACACTACTTCACTAAAAGTGCCTTTGCCAAACAGTTTATCCAAGTTCCGCTTCCGCAGTTTTTGTGCATATTTGTTAGTGCTAAGGCTAGTAACACAAATAAAGTCCCAGCCTTCGTCTGCCATGCGTGTTATAACTTCAACAGCATCTCTGAGTGGAGGAAGAAAACCAATAGCGGCACTTTCGTTGAAAATGCGTACCATCTTGTGACCTTGATTGTTACTGATGCCATATCGCTCACCAACCTTGTAGATTAGATTGCCATCGGGTACTTTGCTAAATCCATATTCTTCCATAAAGATATCGAAAGCATACTCCCAGTTACAAACAACTCCATCACAGTCTACTATTATTGTCTTCTTCATTTGTCCTCTCTTTCTTTGCTATACTATTAATATAGCACACTATGCTGTAGTGTCAACCACTTTTACATAGTTCAAAACTGTTTCCTTGCCACCGTGAAACTTACTGGTCTGATGACGCTTGACCTTTGCACTAATAGTGCATGCATCGCCCCACATCTCAGTGCCATGCTTGGTAAAGAAGCAAACTATGTCTGTGCCTAACTTAGCATTAACAATATGGCAAGCAAGTTTCTGTATATAACTACAGTTAATCACTTCGATAGCACCCTGTATTTTCTCACCTTCTTTGCCAATAAACTCGCTGGTTGTGCTGAGTTTACGCATTTCAATGTCTTTGGCATCACGCTTGATGCTACGCATGTATGCTTTAGGCAAACTAGCAATCACCCCTACATCTCTGCGTTCAACAGTACCAGTTTGGATAAGATTAAGCACCTTTTGCTCAAAGTCATTAATCTTGTTGCCCATGGCTTTGAAAGTCAAGCCTCTGTAGTATTTGATAATATCGTCTGCTGTTTCAGCACAGTCTGGCGTGATTGTATCCACGTGAGCCATTTGTTTTTCGCCCAACTCGCCTAGATGTGTGAGAATGATTGTTTTGTTTGTGACTTCGTCTTGTGCGGGATAGTTGATGTACTGCTCGTTGTTCTGCTTGAAAGCGGCAACACTGTAAGTCATTACAAGTTTAAGATCGAATGTAGACATTTTGTTTGGTCCTTTTGTGCGTGGTTAAATACAAGCCTTAGTTATATAGTAGCACATATGAGCATTTTGTCAACCATTAAATGGCAGGAATACCGAGATTATACCATAGATCGCATAGCCAGTACTGGCGTGGATTATGATCCATATTGGCATGTATTCATTGAGGATATACTACATCCAGAACTGTTTGAGATGGTACAAATAGAATGGCCCGACTTTGACGCTTGTGCATGGAACACTAACATCGAAGGTCAAAGTCAGCACCGTAAAATATTTAATCCTGCAAGAAATGACGAGCATGCTATACAGTTTTGGCTGGACTACTATAACAACTTGATCGCACACGAAGCAATCATTGATGCCGCGTATAGACTAGAAGGACTACAGACTGGCTGTGATTATGTTACTGCAAGTGTGTGGGAAGATTACCCAGGATACAGTGTAAGTAACCACATTGATTCATATACTATTGATGTTGCTTGGCAGACCTACATTTACTGTAGTGGCGGTGAGAGTTGGGGAACTAGTCTAAATGACTGTGATGGTCGTCAACTAAAACGTATACCATTCAAACCAAACAGTGCGTGGTTAATGCGTGTAGATGCAAACAGTTGGCACAGTTGCGATACAGTAGACTGTGATGTGCGCCGTAGCGTAATGGTGCGTTTTATGACTAAGGCGAAAGGATAGACTCTACTCTGCGCAGTTTACTAGCAGTGCGCGGATTGCTTTTCAAACACGTTCTATGCCACACACTATCCCAACGCAACGCGCCATCATACAGTGTGTAACTAAAAGGATCACCCTCTTCTAGTAGATATACGTCCCATAGTGTGATGTCTTGGCTGTCTATCCAACAGGCTAGTTCAGGTATGTTTGCAACGTTATCCCGCTGAACTACAGTGTTTACACTGAAACTTGGGTTGAGTCTAGTCCTCAGTGTTTCTATGTTAGCACAGATCTGATCCCAACTACACAGTGTTCTTATACGTTCTATTACTGGACCGGTGCCATCTATACTCAGTTGAAAACAAACGTTTGTAAAACGTTCCAATGCAGTTAACAGGTGTTCTGTAAGTACGGTTGCATTGGTGTTAACAACTATTTCACAGTCAGTGTTCTCTACACGATCAAGCACACGACTAAAACTTTTGATTAGAAATGGCTCTCCGCCTGCAAAATATATCTTTCTGGCATCCGGTTGTATGTCCTGCATGTCAGGATCCCAGCCAAGATGCTTGCTAGTAGGCTGACTATACAGTGCCCTAGTGTCAGGATTCACATCATCTTCTAATAAATGACGCGCCCATTCACTGCTTGCTTTTGGTCCACAAGTTTGACAGCGTAGGTTACATAGATTGCTGTAGCGTAGATCATAACTGTAGGTTTTAGGTTCCTCAATAGTAGCCTGTACAAGTTTAGGGTATCTACGAAACCATTCGCGATTGTGTTGTTGCCTGTGACTTACAGTCTCACGTTGTTCTTGTTCTAAGCAAACTGTGCAT
>MDTC01119451.1_pt1 | contig 10632 bp, 4 predicted proteins | sample 811181 | NCBI WGS metagenome assembly MDTC01 (sample SAMN05326644, study PRJNA326480) | marine metagenome | isolation source: seawater | place: Pacific Ocean: North | collected 2011 | reverse complement strand
CCTGGCGGTGGTGGTCCTCCTGAACCTGGCGGTGGTGGTCCTCCTGAACCTGGCGGTGGTGGTCCTCCTGAACCTGGCGGTGTGGTATCTTCTTGAGTATTTTTATCAGAAACTTCTGATTCTTTAATATTCTTTTTTGTAGGTGTAGAAGAGATTTGTGTCGAGGAATAATCAATACTCTGCAAAACTGGCACTGCTTCTTTAAGTAAATTAAATGTCTGCTCATTATTGGCGACAATAGTTAAGTTTCCTATCACTTTTTCATCTGAAGTAGAGTCGATCTCAAATACCCAAATTTTATTAATATCATTTTTGATATCTTTTTTATTATCAAATTCTTTGTTATAAATACTTACAAAAGAAGCTCTAGAGCTAATCTCTGCTGATGAATCTTGCATAAATGGAAATAGTTTTTGTTTGAATTGAACTTTTATTGAATTACCAAGTGTTATTTTTTTAGCAGTTGTTGTAAGAATTCTTGTATTGTCAAATGTATCATTATAAAAATTGTCCCCAACCCAATCAATTCCTTCTTTGCTTATGCGTATTGGGTATGATTTTGTTCTTATATTTTTATCAAAAACTAATCCTGAGTTGATATTTGAGTACAGGTAAGACAAAAACATTCCAACTAATAAGAAACTTAAAAGTATACTTGCAGCATATTTCACTATGTCAAAGAGTGGAACATCTAAAAATCTAGAATTAATTTGGATAGACTTAACATCTTCTTGAGCAGATATAGTTGGAATGCTTGACTTAAAGACAATTTCGTACATTGTATCATTGTCTAGATTGACTGCTTCATAAGGATCTCCGATTACAGTTAGTATTTCAGTTTCATTAGCACTTATTTTTATTGGAAGGTCTTCTGTCCCAAGCTGATATTTATTACCCTTGTATTCAATTATCCAGTTAACATTTGGTGAAAGATTTGCAGTTAGCTGATTGATTGTGACATTAACTACAGAATCTATATTGCCTGCTTCAACTTCGAATAAAAATCTGACACTTTGCTCACCCTTAAACACCTGTTTATCTGAATCTATAGGTCCAGTAATGATGTTATATTCTGGCGCTTCCAGGATTTCGATAATATTGGATAAAGCTACATCAGCAGGAATTTTTTTTCCTTTTGATAGTTCATAAATAACTTCTGTCTGAAGTTTTACTTTTCCGGGTAACGATTCATCTGGAGTAATACATGCCCTGTGACCACGGGGTATTTCTGTAGCATTTAAAGACTTTAAAACTGAACCATCTGAAGGATCTACGACGAGAAGCTTCACCTCAGCATTAGGTGGTGGTGAATCATTGAGATAGGAAATATCAATACATTGTTCTTGGCCAATTCTTAAAGGTACTTCTTTGGGGATTTTTGGAACTAATTTTGTATATAAATTAGTAGTCCAATTTACAGTTCTATTTTGTGGGTCAGTTGCTGTTAAGGAAAATTTCCAATTTCCAACCCATGAATTTTTTTCAGGATCAAAATTAATTATAATTTCCCCCACTTCTTCGCTGTACCACTCAATTTCTATCTGAGTATCCCCAAATTGAGTTTTGTTTAGCCCGCCAGGAGGGATCGTTTTTAAACTTTCTTGTATATTAAGTGCAGGTGGCGGTTCTATATAAAGTTCTATATCTCCTACATTTCCTGGAGTTGTTAAATTCATTCTGATTATTGCAGTTTGAGACCCAACACCAACAGACAGTTCATAAAAACACTCTCGATTAATTGTAGATACACATGTACTTTCAGCATCTAGCTCAACTCTTTCTTGGTTGAAGCTTGCAGCTCTAATATTATTTGCAATATTTAAAAATGCTCCGAGTATATCTGTTGCATCTTCTGCTAGAAAAACTTTAGATTTTAAATAAATTGAAGGTGAGGTATAAGAACCATTTCCTGAAATTGTATAGTCTATTGTTTCACCTAAAAATGTTTGTAAATAAATAATGTCATTCGGATTTCCGAGATGAACTCCAATTAAAAATATACCCTGAGATCTTAGGCTTTCAAAATTATCTCCTATAGTTTTAAAACTATCCTGAGGTGCACCGTCACTCATAAATAACCAGATTTCACATGAGTCAGATATTTTTTTAGTGGTAAACATTTGATTCGCAATGCTTAATGCACTTAAGTATTCAGTACCTCCACTCTCTTCATTCATGTCTAATTTATAATTGTTTAGATTCTGCTTGGTGAGGTTACTATTTGTTAAATCAGTCCATGGAAGAATTAGATTAGAAGTGTTTGCAAAAGAACTCCAAGATATCTCAATATCAACATTTTCAGACTCGCTCTCCTTCAACTCTTTAGTTATTTTTTGGAGACCTAGGGTGATAGCTGTTGACGATATCCCTCTTAATCCTTTTGGATCTGTACTTGCTGTAGATCCTGATGTGTCAACTGTTATATGAATTGATGCTGCTTTTTTCTGATTAATACACGTTGTTAAGTCCTTCTCCCACTGTTCTTTTTCCTCTGCATAAAGGTTTTCAGGGACAATAAGCAACATGACCGTTATCAAAAATAATAAAAATATTTTTTTCATTTTAAAAACTTGTAAGAAATTCTTCATAAGCCAAGTCGTAACCGATTTCCCAAGACAAGTATGTAGCAAATAATACATAGGCGTAAAGTAAAGTTTTTGATGTTACGACGGTAAAGTCAGGTGAGTAGTTTCTGCTGCTTGATATAGATTTGTCGATAGTTAGAAATATTAACAAACAAACAAACCCAGCTGCATGAATAATTAAAGCTAGGTACAAATACGAATTTATGTTCAAAATATTTAAGAAGAAAAAGATTGAAATTATGAATAGGCCTATATGCATTGAAAATAAAGTAAGAGGAGGTTTGTTTAATTTTTTTGTAACCATTATTTTATCTTAACAATTTTGAACAAGATTTTGTAGATAATTATATTCTTGAGTAGTAATGGTTAGTTCCCATAAATACTTTATGTTTATCCAATTTGCACCGTATTCACAGTGATAGTTAATATTCGGAGGCATCCATTCATGTGGAGGTTTTTTTCCTTTTGAACGATTTTCTCCTTTTTCTACAGCAATCAGGTGGTCTTCGAATACATAAATATCATTTGCATATTCAAATCTCTTGTACTCTGGCCATAGATAGGCTCCAGAATAAAAAGCATCATAAAGTGGTACAAAGTGATCAATATCTACATCGCTTGCAAAATAGAATGTTGAATTTGTATAGGGATCATACCACTCGCCTGAGTCGACTGTGCAATTGTTGTTATCTCTGAAAGAAACAGAAGATAATGATTCAATTAATAAGACTTCAGCTCTTGTGTTTTGGCAATCACCGTCTTCGTCAATCCAAGAACCAAAGTATAAATCTCTATCATAAGAAGGAACCGATGAAAAGTTATCATTGATCACCAGAAAATTTAATTCCTCCATAGAAACATCGACATCAATTTTTGTATTTGAGGTGTTGTTAGTTTGTTGAGTAGATTGTGTAGAGTTATTTTGCAATAGAGTAGTTGTCGAACTTGATTGATTTACTTGTGGAACCATAGGAGATTGCTGACTATTTATTTCCGGTAAAATTTGTAAGTTAAATCTGCCTGCAATGATCAGAGAAAATAAGCCCGTAAACAATATTGTTATAGCTTGTTTTCTTGTAATAACTCTTAGAAATGAATATCCAAATATACCAGTTGTTCCAATAAATATTGCTATCAATCCTGAGATTAAAAATAAAATTGATAATATTTCATTCATAAATAAATCCTTATCAGAGTTTACTGTTTAAAATTTGGGTGAGTCAATAGTTTTTCAACTTACCAAAGTATTTAAGTATGTTTTTCTTTCTTTTTCATAATATCAAAAGACATTCAGTTCTTTTTATTTATTTATTGTATGACAGAGTAGGTTATTAAATTTAATATAAAATTATGGCAATTTTTTATCCAACTAATCCTAATTTTGTAAATAAATCTGAAAAAAAAGTTTATGAGAGCCTTTCGTCGCTGAGTGATAGTTGGCACATTTATACAAACATGAGACAACATATAACTATATTTGAAAAGGTAAGTCGAGGGGAAATTGATTTTATATTAATTCATCCTTTTTTCGGGATTATCTTAATGGAAGTCAAAGGTTTTGGTATCTTCTCCAAAGATGGAAATTGGTACAGGACTGAGACTGTACCTGGAGAGGGTGATAGGGAAAAACGTATAAAAAGTCCCTATATGCAAATCGAAAATGCACGAGGAAATCTTAAAGATTTTTTATATGAACATAAGGAAGCTTTCAACCCAATGATAAAAAATTATTCTGATATTAATAAAATAACCATTCACACACTGGTCGTGTTTCCATATCTTCCTAGCTTTGAAAACTTAGGAATAGAGTCTGAAAAAAATAATACTGTTACCCAAGTAGACTTAGAAAATATTGATAAATTCTTAAAATCAAACATCCCCAAATTAAAATTTAAGGACTTCAGAAAAATACAAGATAAATTAAAAGAAATCATCATTCCAGATATAAATACAGTACCTATGAGAGGTTTAACAAGAGATATTGAACAAAAGCTAATGTCATCAACAAAAGAACAGTCAATAATATTGAACTCTATTTTAGAAAATAATTCTAAAATATTTGTAACAGGCCCAGCTGGATCTGGAAAAACAGTTTTGGCGGTTGACGCTGCAAGAACCTTTTCTAAAAACGAAAAAAAGGTGCTCTTTCTTTGTTATAACCAAAACCTCGGAAAGTATCTAAAAATTCTTTTACAAGATTATATAGAAATAGAGGTTTATTCTCTTTTTAGTTTCTTTTCAAAGATAAATATTAATCTTAAAGACTCTGGAACTGCACACTTATCCCCCACAGATGCGGCGCCATTGATAGCTGAACTGTTTAGTGATAACTTTGATAAATTTTCAAATGATTTTGATGTACTTATTATTGATGAGGCACAGGACTTTTCCCCTTTGTTTTGGCCAACATTTGAATTATTAACTGAAAATAAAAAATGGTTTATTTTTGCTGACAAAAAACAGGCGATTACTCACGTAGATTGGACATTACCTGATTTGAATAATGAATCTTGGCTTAAATATCCTCTAACGAAATACCTACGTAGCACTAAGGAAATATCAGAAAAAGTTCTAAATGTTTTTGACCTTGAGCAACTACCTACAAGCATAAGCGGTATTGAGCCAGAATTTCAACTTAGTAAGGGTGATTGGAATAGTAGTCTGGAATTACTTTCAAGTACTGTTGAAAAACTTTTTGAAGAAGAAGGCTATGAATCATCTCAGGTCCAAATTTTAATTCCACATAGTAGGTATTTAGACGAAGTTGAACAAGCAGGGTACAAAGAAAATAAGAAAATTGGAGGTATCAAAGGTATCAACATAGAGTCGATATACAAATTTAAAGGCTTAGAAAGTGAAGTTGTATTATTACTAGCTCCAAATTTGGAGAGTTTAAAATCCGAAAACACTTCAGATATAAAAAGCTTAATGTATGTAGGCATGTCTAGAGCAACTACTTCTTTAATTGTAATTGGCAATCAAGAAGTTAAAGAGTTAATGAACTGGGATCAATAAGTGTCCTATGAAAATTAGATAGCTTTAGTGAATTTAAACTTTGATAATGTAAATTCGTTAATTTTGGAGATCCTATTACAACACTTAAGCACTGTGCTCTTGATAGTGCGACATTCATCCTATTGTAATTTAATATAAAATCTAATCCTCTAGGCGCGTCTTCATAATTTGAAGCAGCTAAGGAAACGATAACAATTGGAGCCTCTTGACCTTGAAATTTATCTACTGTACCAACTCGAAATTTTTCTCCTAATCGCTTCCCGATTTCATAAACTTGAAGATTGTAAGGTGAAACAATCAAAATGTCTTCTTCAACTATTTGTCTCACCTGACCAGCTAGATTAATTTCGGAATTTAGTAATTTTCCTGTTATGTCCTCCAGAGCATCTATCTCTTCAAAGCTTGCTTGTGTATTTCCTTCGTGTTCTACGTTTATAAATTGAATACCTGAAGGCATTAATGGCTTTTCATAGCTGTCTAAAAATCTCTGTGAAGTCAAGGGGTCATTCAACAGCCTATTGTCATAAAAAAAGGTTGATATAAAACTGTTAATTGTTGGGTGTAGCCTGTAAGTTTTATCCAAAAAAACACCGAGTTCTTCTTGAATAGTCACACTATCTCCAACTAAGTACTCCAGGGTTGTGAAACCATTATTGTTAGGATGAGAACCTTTCTTTACTTGTGGTAGTTGCTGTGGATCTCCTATTAGAACTAAATTCTTTGTAGACTCTGTAGCTGCCAGTGTCGTTGCCAAGGGAACTTGACCAACTTCATCAATAATTATAAAATCAAACTGATCTTTGTGTTTTTTATGACAAATTCTGTTAATGAAAGTTGAAAGGAGATTAGATTTTTCTAATTGGCTGGCTGTTGCTGATCTAATGTGATCAATTTCTTCAATTTCTTTTTTTATTTCCTCACTACCTCCAAGAAAATCTATCACTTCTTCATCGTTAAGGTAGTGACTTACTTTTTTCGCTAAATTTAAACTCGATGCATAATTTGGCGCTACTAAACCTACCTTGTATCCATCGTGATAAAGTTTTGCAATTACTTCACCAAGCATTGAAGACTTTCCTGTACCTGGTGGACCTTGAATTGCTAAAAATGTATTGTGCATTTTTAGACAAATCTTATAAATATCATCACTTGAAGGGTTCTTTGAATTAGCTATGGAAATATCACTACTCGGTTTTTTTTCTAAGATTTGATTAATAATCTCAGGCAAATTTTTAGTTTCGATGAATTGATCACAAATGTTTTTTAATGCTTTGAAAGGACTGTCGGCAACGTTTCCATACTTTGCTGGCACGGGGTTAACTATTGCACTTGCTGATTCAAACCTAAACACAACTGAAGAATCATGGTCATGTTTAGTTTTCCATTGCTTTTCAGAAATATCAAAAGTTAATACAAAGGGGGATTCTCTGATGTCCGATACAGTTGCATAAAACTCTACATCTTCATAGCTGTTATTTGTTGGTACTGAAAGAATTACTTCATCACTTTGCTTAACTTTTTTAAAGGTGTTGTCTAAACATTCATAAGAAAGACGGTAGTAATTGTCTAATAATTCTGGCTTTTCTAAAAGTTTTAAATATGCAAAACTACTGGCGTTATAAACTTTTTCTTCAACTGGTAATTCTAATAAATTAAATAACTCCCAGAAATCTGCCTTTTTTTCTCTCCTGTAGTAGCCAAGTATTGTTGACATAAAATTTTTAGATTCTTCAGTTACAGTTTTGGTAACTAAATCATTAATCAATTCTTCGTACTTTTGTAGTTCAATATCTTCCTCAGAAGGTTCGCTGCTTTCTTTTTCTTGATATTCAAATAAATATGGATATTCATCTTTCATGCCTCTTAACCAAACACACACAGCTTCTGTTGCGAAACAATCATCCATGTTATACATAAGAATTTCATTTTTAAGATCTTCATTATTTGTTGATAAATATTTTTCAAAATAAAATATTGAATCTATTCCAGAATTTAAGTCTAATTCTCTTTTGTAGCCTGGGATTTCTTCGATCCGCTTTAAGCTGTAGGAGTCCTTACCGATGATAAATGATTTTCTTATAACTTGATAAAGATCAACTAACCTTCCATCTTTTATCCACTTATCAATAATTATTTCATGTAAACCAAATTTTTGTGCTGATTTCAACAAAGATGTTTTTTCATAATGTGCATAATGATATATTTTGAGGCTTGGAAATTCCTTAATTCGCTTTTCTACCCAGTTAACAAACTGATCAAAAATATACTTTTCTTCAAGTTCTGATTCGGCCCATAAATCGTCTTTGAAAACTAATTCTCCAGAATTATCTTTATAAGCTACACCATATAAATACTCTAATGTATCTTCAGATCGGAAATTATAAAATGGGTATCCTTCGAGATCAAAGTAAATGTCTCCAGGTTGTTCATCTGGAAGTAACGTATGCAACCAATGAACAGATTCCTCGTCATTCCGGAGCTCTATATGGGTAAAATCTTGATTTGATTTTTTCTGAGCATTTGCTTGCCGTTTAATTTTATCTAATGTTTGATGAGGAATTTTGTCTAAAAAATCATCTTCAAGTTCAATTAGTTGATTTGCAGTATTTATGTTATTTTTTTCAAGAATGTCAATTTGCCTACTGTTAATATCTGCAACAAGTTCAAGTGCATCATTGTCTTGCCAAAAATTATTTGCTGCATCACTAAACTCTTCAAAAAACTCCCATTTTCTAGGCGTGGGGCGCTCATCGATAGAATAGTTACTAACCTCATCTAAGAATTTGTCTTTTAGATCTATAAAAAATTTGTAGTATTCGAATAATTTAAAACTCTCAACCTGTTGGTTGCCAAGAAAAAACCAGCCTTTTTCTGGTAATGTATTTTGGTATTCTTCCAGCATCCAAGAGTATCCACATACCTGTAATAAAAACTCTGGTTTAACCTGCTTAGCAAGCTTTGCATCCATAACTTCATATAATTTATTTTCTTTATTGTAAATTAAAAAATCTGCCCTTCCGATAAAGTTTTCTCTTCTTAATGTTGGTTGAACAATGACGTCAGTGTTTGATAAAATTAACTCTCTGCTTTCAATCTCAGAATTTAATGGGTTCTGAATTTGTTTTACAGAATCATACTTATCAATTAAATATCTTTTGGCATCATCTTCATTTTTTTCTGACCTAAGAAGTAAAGAAGAATTATGAACCATATCATTCTCTAAGAAGACAGTTCCAGGATTTTCAAGGTTAGCCCAAGTTGCCCAAGATGAATAAGGCGATCTAAAAAATCTTACAATATCTGTAATGCTGAATTCTAATTTGTCTTCTATTTTTTTCATTTAATTTGTATTCATAGGGACTTTAGGAACTTGTCTAATTCTTTCAGTACTTTATTCTTATCGTTAAACCAGTCAGTAGACCAAATTCTAAAGAAAATCCAACCTAGATTTTCAAGATTTCGTTGTCTAAGTCTATCTCTGTCTCTTGCAGATCTTGATGAATGATATCTTGCACCATCAAACTCCACAGCCAAAATCCATTTTCCAGGCAAATCCTTTTTAGCTAACACAAAGTCAATAAAATAACCAGAAACTCCGTATTGTGGTTCAACAATGTAACCAAGTCTTTCAATTGCTCTTTTGATTTGTTGTTCAATTGGATTCATAGGTGGCTTAGACACCAATTTATTATCAAAAGCATTTAAACCTGCAATTCCTTTTTCGTTATCTGGAGCTTCAGATTCAAGCTTAAAATAGGCAAGTAACGATTTAAACATTTTTAGTCCATCTGATTGCATTTTTGAATCAAGTAGTTCTTCATGAGTAATAGTTGAAACAACTGTCATTGCTTCTTTTGCACGACTTGCCGCAACATTCAGCCTTCTATCTCCATTTTGTTGGTTAATAGGTCCAAAGTTGTAAACTAATTTTCCATCACGTTTTCCATATCCAACAGATAGAATCACAAAGTCTCTCTCGTCTCCCTGTACTGTCTCTAAATTTTTAATCCTGAAAGGCTCTACAGTATCTTCCCACTGTTCAATATATTTTGTAATGTGGGGTTGTTCTTCGTATTCTTTGAAAAATAAATCTTCTATATTTTTCATATGTGATGATCCAAAGGCGATAACAACTAATGATTTATCTGAGTTTTGCAGCATGTGGTTTGAGATTTCTTCGCAGACAGCTCTCACCTCATCTGGATTGGAACCTTTTTCTGAGTTTTGATCTGTTTCAACTTTTACAAATTTTATAGCATCTAAATTAGAAATTCCAGGAATAGTATTTAAATTATATTTCATCGAAATGTTAGAAGTAGTTATTAAACGTTCATCTTTACTTCTGTAATGATATTCAAGTTGCTTGTTTCCCATAGGGTCTATTATTGAATCCATCACATCTAGAATTGAGTCAAAATCTTGTGTAAGTGTAGTAAAGTCGTCTTGGAGTTGTGTTTTGAAAAAGTTTGTAGGTGGAAGCTGTTTAGAATCTCCTGCAACTACTAATTTTTTTCCTCTAGCTATAGCAGTAACAGCAGAGGAGGTTTGTATTTGGCTAGCCTCATCAAAAATTACAATATCAAATAATTCTTTTCTTGGTAATACCTGAGAGGCTACAAGAGGAGACATAACCCAACAAGGTTTAACCCGAAGCATAATATCTTCGGCTTCTTCTAGTATTTTACGGAAATTAGCTTGTCGACGTCTTTTATTAGCCTCTGTCTTAATTTTAAGAGCCTGGTTCGAATACTCCGATTTTGCTTTTGCTAAATTTTGATTATATTGTTTTTTAATTTGTTCAATGTTCTGCAGAATACGTTTTTCTCCATCAAGATCGCTATATTGCTCAATTAATTCATTTTTATCTTCAGAAATCTCACTCAAATTATCTCTGTAAATTTTATTCAAAATAGTCTTGAGGATTATTGCTTTAGTAATATTTTCGAGATTATCTTTTTTACCTAAGTCAAATATTCTAAAATATTCAAATTCAAATTTAATTAAAGTTTTATACGTCTCTGCAAGTTGTTCT
>MDTC01011367.1_pt1 | contig 10633 bp, 19 predicted proteins | sample 811181 | NCBI WGS metagenome assembly MDTC01 (sample SAMN05326644, study PRJNA326480) | marine metagenome | isolation source: seawater | place: Pacific Ocean: North | collected 2011 | reverse complement strand
TAAAAAGAAAACAGTACAGCGGTATGATGGGTAAACTAAAAAGAGAATCTGTAGAAGAAGTACAAAATGAATCAGCACCTACTGCAAAGCAAGTCAAAATGGGAATCGGAATAGCTCGTGATAAAAGATATGCTGGTGGCAATATGACAGGTGCTTCAAAAGCAATGAATAAAGTTAAAAAAGGTCTCGATAGACATCCAGCAGTGTCAAAAGAATTACGTAAACAAAATGAATCTGTAAATGAAATATCTCGTAGCATGACACCGATGAATAAAAGGTTTGGTAAGACTGTAGACCCTAAAAAGTTTGATGCATATAAGAAATTTGTTAAAAAGAATAATGTAGATGAGCCTACTGTTCGTATGATACGTGATAATCCAGATGCTGCTGAATCAAAGCGCATGATGAAAAACAAAAATGTTGCTCAAGCTGTAAGTCTATATAAAGCATCTATGAAAGAATCAGTTACTGAACTTTCAATGAGTATGAAAGATGTTTCAAAAACAGGCTTAAGTAAAAAGGCAACGGGTTCTGTTGACAAGGATAAGCTGAAAAAAGATTTGGAAAAATTAAAAAAGAATCTTGGCGAGAAACTAAAAGTTTCTGACGGTATGGGTTCTTGGATCAAAGACTTTCAAGGTTCAGATGCACCACAGTTTAAAGGTAAAGATAAAGAAGAACGTAGAGACATGGCAATTGCTGCTTACCTCTCGGCTAAAAAAGGTGATTAATAATGAAAACGTTTAAGCAGAATAGGGCCGATGAGATTGATCAGGTTTGTGAAGAATGTAATCTGTACGAAGATATGGAGATTACTGAAGCAGAGTATCAAGGTAAGAAAGTTAAACTAAACGATCCTATTCGTACTTCTGAAAATCCTAATAAGAAGTTTAAAGTATACACAATGGGTCCGAATGATAAAGTTGTAGTTGTTCGCTTCGGAGATCCAAACATGGAGATCAAGAGAGATGATCCAGCTCGAAGAAAATCTTTTAGAGCAAGACATGGTTGTGATAATCCAGGTCCAAAGTATAAAGCAAAATACTGGTCTTGTTACCAGTGGCGCAGTGGAGCAAAGGTAGATAGCTAATGCAATCGTTTAAATCTTTTCAAGAAGGACCAGCAAGAGATAGACTACTAAAGGTAGTCAATAAAGCTAGTGGTAGAACAGATGCAGATCGTCAAAGAGATGCCGCTGCTGCTACAGCAAGACGAAAAGAAGCTGATAAAGATCTCGCAAAGTTTAGAAAAACAAATAAAATGAAAGAAGGTTCTGAGTCATGGGAAACAGGTTATAAGCGTAGAGTTGTAAAGACAACTAAACCGGAGCATAAAGATAAAGGCTACAACTGGAGAATCAAGGGTAAAGATCGTCCTGGAATTTCTATCAAGCTTTATAAAGAAAAACCATCGCAGTCTGAATTTAATAAACAGATGAAGCGAGTCGCAGGCCACGAGTTCGGTGGGTAATAAATAGGATAAAGCTGGTAGAACTATGAAACCATCTCTAGAAGTAACACCGGAAACAAATATGACTACTAATGGTCGCCTAGACAGAATTGAGGAAAAGCTGGATAATCTTACCGAAGCCATGATCGCTTTAGCACGGGCCGAAGAAAAGATTGCTACTATAAAAGAGGCCCAAGACAATGGTTGGGATCGTATGAATCATTTTAGTAAGAAGCTTGATAGTATAGAAGAACAGGTGAGAGACAACGCTCATACTGTAAGTATTATAAACAAATTATTCTGGGTAGCAGTTATAGCTGTTGCCGGATCAATCGCAGCCCAAGTTTGGATGTAAAAGGAAACAAACATGAAAACTAAAGACATAAAAAATGTTGCGGCAGCTTGGGCCGAGGTCCAAGAAAGCCAAAAAGCAGCGTTAGCAAAGAAGCTAGCAAAAGCATCAGCTTCATCAGAAAAAGGTAAAGCTGCAGTAACACTGCCAAAAGCGCCTTTTAAAGTTCCTGGTAAGAACGAAGCACTTGATAAAGATGATGAATCAAGTGTTATGAAAGTTGTTAAAGCGCTAAAAGGAGCTGTAAAGGCACATAGCGGTCAGGCAAAATCTTTGGAAAAAGATATAAAAGATTCTGTTACTAAGGAAGCAATGGATCCTGTCGATAAAAAAGAATTAAAAGGTAAACACTCAGACCGCAAAGACAAAGACATCGATAACGATGGAGACGTTGATGCGAGTGATAAGTTTTTACACAAGCGCAGGAAAGCAATTTCTAAATCAACGAAAAAAGATAAAGAAGTTGTAAACACTAAGCCTGAAATAAAAGACAATAGTAAAGATACTGAAATGTCAGAAAAGCAAGAATCAAGACGACCAATATTTGACCGCATCATGGAAAAAGCAGGAAGTCGTGAGGACCATGTAAAAGGGGCAACAGATCCTGAAGCTATCGATTCAAAAGCGTCTCAAGGAGAAAAAGATTTCGTTGCAAAACATGGTGGTCTTGACGGAAATGACTCTGGTATTGACGGTGCTAAAGCAGCAGCATATACAATAAAAAATGCAGCAGCAGCCGTAAAGGTAGGACCTGGTCGTACGAACGACAATAAGAGCGGAGACAAGAAACCAATTAAATCAACCGAAGCATAAAGGATAATATAATCATGGCTATAAGAGGACCTAAAGGCTCACATCCCACTGTAAGAGGATGGATCGACCCAAGAACGGGTGAATTGTTAAAATCTCAAAAGATTCCAGAATCATTCATTGCAGATTTTTTTGGAGATGGCAGCGCAGCTGCTCCACCTCCGTCGACGCCTGAACCTGTATCACACGTAATGTCTGATGATAAGTTAGAGATGTATGTAAATGACGAAGGTTGTGATTGCGAAGATTGTAATTGTGATCCTTGTACTTGTAAGATGAACAAACGTGAACTTGAAGAATACGGTAGAACTGTAGGAATCGAGTTAGATCGTCGTAAAACAAAAGCTGGAATGTTAGAAGACTTAGAAGCTTTTAAGAACGCCTAAATAGACTTGAATAGTCTAATTAGGTATTGAAAATGAAAATTGAATTATCAGACGACAATCTGTTTATATATGCTGCAAAGAATTACTACAACCCAAAGTATATCGACGCAGAAGAATTTACAGAGGATTTAAATAGATTCAAATATATAAAAAGATTATGTAATCGTTATATTGAAACAGGTACATTGCCAGAACGTTTGATTTTAAATCATTTGATTGTTGTCTTTAACGTATTTGGTATTGAGGCCGCTTTGAATATTTTAGACTTAAGACTTAGCGATAAACACTGGCGAATTGTAAAACCTTTTTTAATATTTTTAAATTATATTCGAAATGATCAGTACACAAATATCACTATGGATCAGACTGTAGTAGATGCACTAAGGAAAATTTAATGAGTGATGCAGAAGCAGGAATTCAATTCATATATCATATGCGCGAACACCTGGTTGATATTGGAATAGCCACGGTTTATGCAATAGTTGTATATGCTGTGGTGCTGTGGCTAAAAAGAAAACTTAGCTGATGAGGAAAATTTAATGGGCATTATTAAAAGAGCTGGTGATTTAGTTTACACCTTTAGATTCCTTAAGTTGCTTGTTACAAGTTTTAAGGACACTAAGGCATTCGAGCTCGGGCTTATTGATGAAAAAGGTAAGAAGCAAAAGCGACCTGACTCAGCAGAAGAAAGAGATGCCTATACACCTTTCCATAGACTCGTTTTCAATATCAAAAAATTAATACCAGCAGGCAAGGTCGGATCCTATGCCTCGGCTCTTTACTTGCTGAAAGACCATTATAATATAAAAGATGCAAAACTAGAACAAGGTTTGAAAGACCTGGGTCTAGACACAAGTGATATTATGATGGAATCATCACAGTGGTTTATTCTTGAAGATGGCAGGCTATCTCCAGGAACTTATAAAGTGAGATATGAAAAACTATTGTGCAAAACATTGGATGAATATGTAAAGCCAAACGACGGTGTTCGTGTTGGTGAAGATGCTCATCCGGTTGGTGATGTATTTGGAATGCATATATATGAAGCGATTCATATAAAAACAAACCAAAAAGTATACGTAACAGTTGATGAGTTAATCTAATGAAAAAAGTAGAAGAAGAATCTCCAGCGACATCAATCGGTAACGCCTCGGTTGCATTACCTCCAACGGCTAGATTTAAAACTATTCAAGTGACGGATCGCCGTAGAAGGAAAGACAAACATCCAGTCCTTTTAAAACGATTTAGAAAACATATGGAAGATCAGAAAGATGCTTAGATTATATCTAATGCTATTCATAATCGGATCCTTGAGCGTTGCTGGTTACAGCGCGTATACATATTATATAACGACTCAAGAAACGATTCGTGTTTTAGCTGGCAATAATGCCAAACTTGAAATAGCAGTAGCAACGAACGAAGAAGCTTTGACTTCTTTAAAAGAAAGTTATGCTGCTGCAATGGAAGAAAATAATAAAATAAATAAAGCATATGCGGATATCCGTAAACAGAACAGTAGGTTATCAAGTAAACTCGCCGATATGGACTTAGGCCTATTAGCAGTTGAGAAAACTGATAGCATTGAACGAGCGATTAACAGAGGAACTGTAAACGCCGGCCGGTGCTTTGAAATATTGTCTGGAGCGGAATTAACAGAGGATGAAATAAATGCAACTGACGCGAAACAATTTAATAAAGAGTGCCCTTGGCTTTGGCCTGGTCCTAACCCTGATGGGGTGCAGTCTGAAACCGCAGATGCCGCGGGAAATAACGGTTAGTGCTAAACCGGTAGAAAAACCACAACTCACTCTACCTCCAGTAGATGAACTCAATATGCGTCCAGTAGATTGGGTTATTATCACAGAAGAAAATTTAGAACAAAAACTCACAGAGCTTCGTGGCACTGGTCAACCTATTGCTATATTTGGTATCAACGGCGAAGGTTACGAGAATCTTGGTCTGAATTTTAGTGATATTCGAGCAATGGTTCAGCAACAACAAGCTATTATCTTAGCTTATGAAAATTACTATAAGCAAGCAGAAGATGCTCTTGACGGTGCGATGAAACCTGAGTGATACTCCATCCACCTTAAAGGATACCTTTAAATTATATACAGTTTTTCCAGAAAGTAAACCCCTAAAATAATAATTTATTTTTTTTATTTTTTTTCACTTTAGGGGTGTTACAAATCTGAAAACTAATATATAATACTACCAAATCAATATGACTAACAATATATAGCATGCTGTCTCAGCGTGTTGTATCTTTTTATGCTGTTTTCTAGGAGAATCAAAATATGCTCAAACTCATCCCAAACAATCCAGACAGAAATACACGTGCAATGATGTCTGATACTAAATTTTATGAAGGTTATAGTAGGTGGGACGAAGACAACGAGCGTTATGAAACATGGGAAGAAGCAGTTACTCGTGTTATGGGTATGCATCGTACATATTATAAAAAGAAAATGTCTCCTGAACTATCACAGCTAATTGATGAAGCTGAATCCCTTTACAAATTAAAGTATGCTCTTGGTGCACAACGTGCTCTTCAGTTTGGTGGTGAGCAACTGTTGAAGAAACCTATGAAGATGTACAACTGTACCTCTACATATGCAGACCGCGCAGCATTCTTTGGTGAGTTATTTTATATTTTGCTTTGTGGTGCAGGTGCTGGATTTTCCGTACAAAATCATCACGTTGAAAATATGCCTAAGTTACAAGAACGTAAGAAGCAAGCAAAAGGTTTTAACGTAGAAGATTCAATCGAAGGTTGGGCAGATTCTCTTTCAGTTCTAATGTCTTCTTATTTTGTTGGTGGTGGCACTCATCCAGAATTCGAAGGCCGTAAGATTTATTTTGACCTATCAGCGATTCGTCCAAGAGGTGCTATGATTTCTGGTGGCTTTAAAGCTCCAGGACCAGAACCATTACGTCGTACATTAGATAAGATTGAACATATGTTACAAGGCATTGTTCTATCTGGTCGTAACACATTGAAACCAATTGAAGTATATGATATTGCTATGCATGCTGCTGATGCAGTGTTATCTGGTGGTGTTCGTCGTTCAGCAACAATTTGTTTGTTTTCACCAGACGATACAGAAATGATGAAAGCAAAAACTGGTAACTGGTTCATTGATAATCCACAACGTGGTCGTTCAAATAACTCAGCCGTGATTGTTCGTAATGAAGTTACAAAGGAAGAGTTCTCTAATCTCATGACATCAATCAAAGAGTTTGGCGAACCAGGTTTTTATTTCGTTGAGGACAAAGACTTTACTACAAACCCATGTGTTGAGATTGGCATGTACCCACAGCTTAATGGTAAGTCCGGCTGGCAAGGTTGTAACCTCACAGAAATCAATGGCGGCAAATGTACAAGCAAAGAAGAGTTTTTCAAAGCATGTCGTGCTGCAGCTATTCTTGGTACACTCCAAGCGGGCTATACTAAATTTGAATATGTATCTAATACAACTCGTAAGATCTTTGAGCGTGAAGCATTACTTGGTGTTTCGATTACAGGATGGATGAATAACCCTGAAGTTCTTTTTGATGAAGAGATCCAAAGACAAGGCGCAGAGATCGTAAAGCAAGTCAATAAAGATGTTGCTGAATTAATTGGCATAAATCAAGCTGCTCGTACTACTTGTGTTAAACCATCTGGCAATGCTTCTGTGCTGTTGCAGACTGCCTCTGGCATTCACTCAGAACACTCACCGCGTTACCTACGACACGTGCAACTGAATAAGGAATCAGAAGTTTCACAACTAATCGCTGAGACAAATCCTTACATGGTAGAAGAATCAGTATGGTCTGCAGGTAAAACTGACTACGTTGTTGCGTTCCCTGTTATCTCACCAGAAGGTTCATTATATCGTGAAGAACTATATGGTACCAAGCTTTTAGAAAAAGTAAGCAGTGTACAAAACAACTGGGTAGAGTTTGGTACAAACGAAAAACTATGTGCACATCCTAAGCTACGCCATAATGTTTCAAATACTGTAACAGTCATGGATCACCAGTGGCGTGAAGTAGAAGACTATGTTTTTGAAAATCGTGGTGCATATGCTGGTATCTCCTTCCTTGGTGGATCAGGTGATAAAGATTTTAATCAAGCACCTATGACAGAAGTCTTGACCGAAGAACAGATAGTGAATAAATATGGCAAGGCTGCATTGTTTGCAGCTGGTTTAATTGTAGATACACGTAAAGGATTTAACGACTTGTGGGAAGCTACTTCTGTAGCTCAACTACCAGATGATAATCACGGAGAAGTTTCTGATATTCGCGCAGAATGGATTCGTCGTTTTAAAAAGTTTGCGGATAATTATTTTATGAGCGATACAAAAGAAGCTGAGTATTGCTTGAAGGACGTATTCCTTTTACACAAATGGACTAAGATTCAACAGAACCTTGCTCCAGTAGATTTTGCTTCTCAACTTGAAACTAAAAAATATGTAGATGTAGACACACTTGGTTCTGCAGCATGCGTAGGAGGCGCCTGTGAAATTACTTTCTAAAATACCTGATTTTTGTTTAAGCCATTGGTTACTTCGTGTTCCGTTGGCTGTTGTTTTTATTCAACAAGGCCTATCTAAACTTCCTTTCTCTGTAGATGATGCAGAGGCCTTTGAACTTCCTGCTTTAGTGTGGTGGTTTGTTACTTATGGTGAACTAGGCGCTGGACTAGGTTTACTGGCTGGAGGACTTCTTTTAGCAAAACCTTTGAAAGCACTGGCCGACGTTATTACGAGATTTAGTGGTATTACTATTTGTTGTATAATGACTGGTGTTATTTGGATAGGACAACCAGAGAGTTTAACCGACGTAATTTTATATGACAATTTACACGTATTCTTATGGGTAGGTGGATTGTTCTTTGCATTAAGAGGAAATCGCACATGAGATTAAAAAAACTTACATTACTATCAACACCAGGATTACTAATTTTATTACTAATGTTAGCAACACCTGTCGCAGCAGACAAATCATTTAATAAATGTAAATCTTGCCACTCAATCAAAGAAGGTGGTAAGAATGGAACCGGTCCTAACTTATGGAACATAATGAACAGAGGAACTGCACAAGCAGAAGGTTACAAGTATAGTAAGAAGTTTTTAGCGTGGTCTGAAGAGAACTCAATGTGGACACCTGAGCTCATGGACCTATGGCTCACCAATAGTAAGAAAATGGTCAAAGGGACAAAGATGGCTTATAGAGAAAAGAAAGAAAATAAACGTGCAGAAGTTATTGAGTATCTTCAGTCAATGGGTGATGTACAATGAAAAATAGTGTAAAAGCTTTTCCGCCAATAGCAATACCTCATATGATAAAAGATAGTTGGAATAGCATCATGACTATTCAACATTCACCACTACGTAAGTTGCCACCTCAACTTGGATTGATGGTATTTTTGATTCTGTCAGTTATGTGGAGCGGCATCTTTGCTGCTCTTATGAGCAACCCATACATATTTGGTTGGGCGGCAGGCGGACATGTTCTAGTCGTCTGCGGAATCTTTATAACTGCCATAGTACACGACCAAGCTGATAAATATCCTGCACATATGAAATACAACACCAGAGCTCCTGGTGGCGAACATGAGTAACTACACAATACTAAACCCAAATAATGGTGATGTATGTTCAATGAAGTTTGGAAGTAAGACTCAATTAATAGAATGGCTAGCTGAAACAGGATGGGAGTGTTTAGGAGAAACGGAAAGTTATTTACCAACTAGACACGAGCGTATGAAAAACAAAGAAGAGTTTGCTGGATGGGGAAGCTAAATGGATAAAGAATATTGGACCGAGTGTGACGTTTGTGACATGGAAACTTACGTCTTATTAGAAGAAGGAGACGAAGTCCCAATGTTTTGTCCTATGTGTGGTGAAGAATCAGTCTTTGAAGAAACTATAGACGAATAATAAATAGCCTTATGTGGCATTATAATGGAAAAGAATTTGACGAGACTCCAGAAGAGTATCAAGGATTCGTATATCAAATAACAGAAAAAGCAACTGGTATGAAATATATCGGTAAGAAGTTTTTCTGGAAACCGAAAATTTTACCAAAAACTAAAGCAAGAAAACGCAGAGTCAGGACAAGAGCTGAGTCTGACTGGCGTAAGTATTTCGGATCTAGTAAAGAAGTACAGTTACTCGTAGAAGAGAACGGTGCTGATGCATTTCATCGTGAGATACTTAAGTTATGTAAGACCAAAGGTCAGTGTTCTTATTATGAAATGAAGTATCAACTTGAGCTTGATGTATTGCTCAAACCAGAAGAATACTATAACGCATTTATTGGAGGAAAAATACATCGAAAGCATATTTTAGGTTTACAATCAGATGAAACTGTGGTAGAATAAACTTAATATGAATGGAGTTTGGAATGATTATTATTGATTATAATGGAATAGCTATTGGAAACATTGTTACACAAAAGCTTGACATAGATGAAAACATGGTTAGGCATATGATACTGAACAGTATTCGTATGTACCGTAAACGTTTTCATAAAGACTTTGGCGAAGTTGTTATTGCCTCTGACGCAGGTAACAACTGGCGTTACAAAGCATTTCCTAATTACAAAGCAGCTCGTAAAGTTGGTCGTAAGAAATCAAGTATGGATTGGGACGAAGTATTTCGTATCACTAATCTAGTGTTTGAAGAACTTGGCGAACACTTCCCCTATAAAACATTAAAGATCGACAGATGTGAGGCTGATGATATTATTGGCCAACTTTGTTACAACACACAGGAGTTTGGTCAATACGAAAAAGTTATGATTATATCTGCTGATAAAGACTTTGCACAGTTGCAGAAATTTGACAATGTGTCACAGTATTCTCCTATGACAAAGAAATATATAAAGATAGAACATCCTAGGAAACAGTTAATGGAACTTATTCTCAGAGGCGATACATCTGACGGTGTACCTAATGTTTTATCTGGTGACAATGTTTTTGTCGAAGGTATACGTCAAACTCCTCTCCGTCAAAAGTTACTCGATCAACTAATAGAAAATCCTGAGTCTGAAGGCCAAGAAATATATCGTAACTATTTACGTAACAAAAAATTAATTGATTTGAACGAAACGCCTGATGTTCTAAAAAGCGAAATTATAAATACATTTGAAAGCCAAGATACATATGATAATAAGGGAAAGGTCTTTCCTTACCTAGTGGCTAAACGATGTAAAAGATTGATTGAAGATATTGAGGACTTTATCTAAATGGTTACGAAGACTAGAACGAAACACATCTACGAAGTAATTGAACTTGCTTCAAAAGCAAAAACGAAACAGGATAGAATAAACGTCCTTCGTGAAAACGAGTCTTGGGCTTTAAAAGACTTACTCCGCGGCGCATACGACGAGCTGGTCCAGTGGTCATTACCACCTGGTGATCCTCCGTATGAACCAGCTGCAGAAGAAACTGTACCTTCCACATTACACAATCAACATAAGAAGTTTAAATACTTCGTTAAAGGACTTGTGGGTGATCAGATGATGGGCTTCAAGCGTGAACGTATGTTCATAGATATTCTTGAAGGTATTCACCCAAAAGATGCTGAGCTTCTTATTCTTATGAAAGATAAGAAAGCATTAGCAAAAGGAATTACCAAGAAAC
>MDTC01152171.1_pt1 | contig 10634 bp, 10 predicted proteins | sample 811181 | NCBI WGS metagenome assembly MDTC01 (sample SAMN05326644, study PRJNA326480) | marine metagenome | isolation source: seawater | place: Pacific Ocean: North | collected 2011 | reverse complement strand
TGGATCAACTACTAATCCATTTCCTATACTATTAATACAAGTTAAAGTGTCAATTGGATATTTATTTATTATATCAAAAGCTTGTGAATAATGACTAATATCAAAATAAGGTGGTAATTTTAATCCCATATTTATTGATTGGGGAACGTCTAATTCAAAAGTTTTTCTAAGTATTTCATCAAATGCTTCAAAATCATATCCTATTTGTGGTTTTCCAATTATATTAGGACAACTAAGATTCAGTTCAACGCCATCTATACAGTGTGATTTATGTTTATCAAATATTTCATTTAATATATGAATATTGTCTGCTTGAGACATTCCACTAACCGACATAATAAATGGTTTTTTTACTTCATATAAATATCTAAATTTTCTATCTAGTGAATTTTGTTCTAATTTCTTAGCCATTTCCATATAAAAATTGTATCCTAAATTAGGCAAACCACTACTATTAATACTCATTTCGGTTTCTTTTGAATGATAATAAGTTGTTCCTTCATTTCCTCTTCTGAAATCTAATGTGCAACTCTTTGAAACTACAGCTCCAGTTCTAACCTTTGTTTTGTATATATTACTAAGGTCTATTTCAGTTTTACATTTTACACCAGAAGCATTCATGAGACAATGATTCAGGTGTATTTTTCCTATTTTTGTAGATGTAAATTCCATGTTTTTATATTAACTAGAATATTATTTTATATCTTTACATAAAAATTGATTTTGAAGTTTATTTTTCTTAAATAAATAAAAAAACTATGGCCAAAGTTCCTAGCTTTGACACTTGGATGAATATGATGTATCCTGGCACTCCAAAGACGGTAAAACTAATTAGTAAATGGGGAGATGTAACCTATTATCCAAATGTAGTTTATAATGAAAAACGGGATGAATACGAAAAAAATTTAAAAGTTTTTGCTCCAGCTATTCAAAAAAATATGAGACTATATAAAATTTCAGAAATGCAGAATAAGGGGTTTAGGGAAGATTTGAATACGGTAGATTATATGTCTCATCGATATATTAATAACGCATTAGATAAAAATCGGATTTTGAAAGAAGAAATCCAAAATTTGCGTTCATTGAATCAAACTATGGAAACTAGTATTAACTGTTTTAAAATGCTTGAACTTTAATTTATTGTGATTGCAACCCGTGAGCAACTACAACCGAAACAGCAATTTTTTTTGTTTCTTCATTATCAGTTTGTTCTGGTGTTGATTTTGGAGTATTCATTACTTCATAAGCATATAAATTACTATATTCGGAAATAACCGCAGTACCAGATTCATTATAAGATTTTTTACCTTTATCTTTCATATATTCAACTACATTTGTATTAGGACCAGCCATATTATATGTTAAAATTTTTAAAGGAGTTTCTTCATTTTGTAATGTAACCTTAAAAAATAATGGAATGTGATCTGATGGATTACCAATACTTAATCCTTCTCGTGATGTTTGATAGAACTCAGTATTTAAATCTACTTTTAATCCTAATAAACTAGCATCACTTTTACCAAAAATCATTAAATAATCAATAGTTTCTTCAATACTTTCAAGGGCTTTTGTAAATTGTGATTGAAGAAGACTACGCTTTCCTATTGATGTTGGTAGTTTATTACCCTCATACTCTTTATGACCTATAGTATATAATTTACCATTTGCTTTTGCTACTTTCTCAAATAAATTATCTCTATCTTCTGGGTTCTTTGCGTTTGTATCTGCACCAATAATTAAAAAATCATATCCTTCTTCCTTAAATTTAACTAATGATGCATCTATAATAGATTTTGTATCTGTTCCTTTTGAATTGGCGTGGAAAGAAACAAATAAAATTTTATTTCCATTCCTTGTTACACTTGCTGCTACTACATCTGATTTTGGTATTTTAATATCAACTTTAGCATTAAGTTCTTTAGCATAAATAGCACTGGCAGAACCCGATTTTAACTTTGTTTCTTCAAAAATACCATCTTCTCTATCCATAATTGATTTATATGATTCATCAAATTCTTGTAACAATAATATATTATCTGAATCATTAATAGAATCAAATAGTTTTTTGAAATTATTTACTCTAAACTTTTTATAATCATCTTGGACTTGTAATAAATCATTAAAATTTTTTCCAAGAGTTAATTCAATCAATCTATCATAAACAATAACAGTGTATTGTCTAAATAATACTTTTGGGTCCTTTTCTTTATCATTGGATACTAAACTAACTGCAATTGCTACAGCTATTTTAGGATCTACTGATGAATCTAATGAATTTACTCCACCTTTTTGATTTTTTTGTTCTTCACCAAAAATACGATTATCAATTAATTTTTTAAATACCTTAGTGTAAGAATTATTTTCAGTGAAACCTAATTCACCTACCCATTGAAAAAACATCTTTTGAGATTCATCCTCATCAACATTTTTTTTAAAATTTTGTAAAATTTCTTCTTTTTTTTTTTCAAAATGAGTTTCCAACTCTTCCACTTGGTTTTGTTTTATCCCTAGTAAATCAAAATATGAATATTTTTTTAAACTATCACTTTTTGTAACAGCACTATAATTTGATTTTGTGTATAATGCTTTTCCAGTATATTCACTCGTTTTTGTAGCACATTTTCTACTTTCTTTCTCAAATGGTGAAATCATTCTTCCATGAACTAAATCTGCCATTAAGAGTTCTCCTATAGTAAATTTTTCTAAAAAATTCTTAACAGAATCAATATCTATAGAATCACTTGTTTTTTGTGTTGGTAAAGCAAGATTTAAAAAATTGTATAAATTCTGATCTTTATTAGCTATAATAACATCAGTAAAGTTTTTAGCCATAATAGATAAAAAATGGTGAGATTGAAAAGACTCAACTTGGAGTGATAATAAAAAATTATTAAGATTAATGCCTTCTAAATTTTGTAATATTTTTGTGATGTTAAAAACAGTATTTGAATCTAAATTTCCTATTTCAACTGTGCTAAAACATTTTTCAGACTTTGTTTTTTCAGAAGTTTCTAAGTCTAATACTTTATCGGTATCGATTGAAGTTCCTAATTTTAGCAATTGTTCTGACTTTGTTTCATCATCATTATTTTCTAAAATTATTCTTCTAGAATCTATAAAGAAATTATCTTTGTTTTTAGCAATTTGACTCAGTTTAGACAAATATGTTATATCCATTTAATAACAATATAGGATATTTTTTTTTTAAATTATTATCTACATAAATTTTAGGTATGTCAATAGTATGCGTTGGAGATTTTGGAAAAGGCAATGGAGACCAGTTAAAAGTTGCCGCATTAATAAAAAAAATAACTGGTGAAAAAGATGTTAAATTAGTATTAGGATTAGGTGATAATATTTATCCTGATGGAGTCAAGGGAGTTAAAGATAAAAAATTTAAGGTTCAATTTGAAGAAATGTATAAACGATTACCCAAATCATTAGAGTTTTTTAATGTTCTTGGAAATCATGATTATATGGGAAATTGTAATGCACAGATAGAATATACAAAAAAATCAAAGAGATGGAATTTATTTAATCATTGGTATCATTTTGATAAAACTCTGGGAAAATCTCGTGTTAAAGTAAGATTTTATGCCATTGATACAAATTTTGACCAATTAACATCGAACATGAAAACTAAACAATTAAAGGAAATATCGACTGCGTTAGAAAATAGTAATTGTGATTGGAATATTGTTTATGGACATCACCCATTTAAAAGCACTGGATATCATGGAAACGCTGAAGGTGAATTAGCTGATTTTTATAATTCATTAGTAGAAACAGGAAAAGTTCATTTTATGTTAGCTGGACATGATCACGACCAACAACTTTTTAATATTCCTAATGTTCCAACACTTGTAGTTTCAGGAACTGGAAGTGAGGCTCATCATGTTCCTAGAGTATTTAGACTTAATCCACAATTAGAGTTTTATTCTGAAAAATTAGGAGTATGCAGTATAGATTTTATTAGTAAAACTAGTGTTGAATTAACATTTTACGATGCTGATAATGTTAATTTATTTAAAAAAATTATTACTAAAAAAAATTGACTTTAAAACAAATGTATTTATTTTTAATATAATATGTCTTCTAAACGTCCAGAACGCTATTTAGTTATTCTTGAATCTCCAGGGAAACAAAAGAAAATTAAGGAAATGCTTGGTGAAAAATATATTGTTAGAGCAAGCTTTGGTCATATTCGAGACCTTGATAGTAAAAAATTAAGCATTGATATAGAAAACAATTTTGCTCCAGATTATACTGTTATGCGAGACAAAAAGAATGTGGTAAATGATTTGTCTGAGGCTAGTAAAAGATGTAGTATAGTTTATTTGGCGAGTGATTTAGACCGAGAAGGTGAAAGTATTGCTTGGCATATTCGTGAAACTTTGAAACTTCCAAGTGATAAAACAAAGAGAATCACCTTTTCTGAAATCACAAAAAAGGCTATTGTTTCGGCAATTGAAAATCCAGGAGACATTGATATGAATCTCAACAATGCACAACAGGCACGTAGAATTATTGATAGGCTTTTGGGTTATAAAATTTCACCCATTCTATGGAAACACCTTCAAAGTAGTTATAAAAAAGGTGAAAGTTTATCAGCTGGTAGGGTACAAAGCGTAGTATCAAAAATTATTATTGATAGGGAAAATGAAATTGAGAAGCATGAAAGTGCCGCTAGTTTTAAGTGTAATGGTGAATTTAAAATGGATGATAGAACTATTAAATGCGTACTAAATGAAGAACTAGCAGATAGAACAACTACCGATTCATTCTTAGAGAAAAATAAGGAATGTACTTATACACTATTTCCTACAGTTTTCAAAGACTCCATTAGAAAGCCAAGTGCTCCTTTTATTACTAGCACTCTTCAGCAGGAAGTAAGTAGTAAATATCGTATGAGTCCTAAAGCTACTATGATGGTTGCTCAGAAATTGTATGAATGTGGTTTGATTACCTATATGAGAACTGATTCTAAAATTCTTTCAGCAGATTGTTTAAATGATATTGAGAAATGGGTTACTAATGAATATGGTAATGACTATATTAATATCACTACCTATTCAAATGATTCAAAAAATGCACAGGAAGCTCACGAAGCTATTAGACCATGTAAAATTAATATTAATAGTATTGATGAAGAAGATTGTTATACTGACCAGGAAAAACGCATTTACAAACTAATTTGGAAAAGAACAGTAGCAAGTCAAATGGCACATTGTAAAGTTTCTGTTGCTACAAATAAGGTTAAAATTTCTGGTTGTGATGATTACTACTTTATCTCAAAAGGTGAAAAGGTATTGTTTCCTGGTTATACTAAGGTTTATAAAGAATATACCGAAGGCGATGATTCTGACGATGAATGCGAAAGTAGTGATTACTTTGAAAACGAAAAAAAAGTTGTCGTTAAAAGAGATAAAGTTATCGCTACAATGAAATTTAGCAAACCTAAACATGCGCGATACACAGAAGCAAGTCTTGTAAAACAACTTGAAAAATTGGGTATTGGTCGTCCAAGTACATATTCTAATATGGTAAGTGTAATTCAAAGTAGAGGATATACTGAAAAGAAATCAATGGAAGGTGAAAAACGCAAAATAGAAATCCTTACTCTTGGAAATACACCTGAAATTATTAATAGCAAACGTGAAGTTAAAATGGGTGGAGAAAAGAACAAACTATTCCCAACAACAATTGGAAGAATTGTTAATGATTATCTAAACAAAGAATTCCCCATCTTGCTTGATTATGACTTCACTAATCAATTAGAGACTTCACTAGATAGAATTTCACGAGGAGAAGTAGTATGGAACAAAATTGTAAAGCGAGTGTATAACATTTTTAGGGAAAGAATTGACCTACTTTCAGGAAACGTGAAGTTGGCAAAAACTGATTATAATAGGGTCTTAGGAAAGACTAGTGATGGTGAATATTCGACATATATTGCAAAATATGGTCCAGTTGTTTGTCTTACACTTGAAAATGGAAACAAGAAATTTGCAAGCGTAAAAGAGGTAGAAATGGATAAAATTAATGTGGAAGATGCTAAGAAATTGTTTGAATATCCAAAAATACTTGGAGAATATAGAAAGGTGTCAGTAGAATTATGTAAGGGACAATATGGATTCTATCTAAAATATAATGGAAAAAATATTGGATGCCGAAGCGAAGAACCACCAGCAGATCTAGAGAGTGCTATTGAGATTATTAATGCTGCTGCAAGAACAAGGACTAATTCAGGTGGGGGTTCTGATTCAAATTCTGGAGTTCTAAAGATAATATCAGAAGATATAGTTATTAAAAATGGAAAATATGGTAAATATATTAGATACAAAAATAAAACAAATGTTTCTATCTATAAAAAAATAAATGTTGATGAACTTACACAGGAAAGTTGTATGGAATTAATTAATAAAAAATTAAAGAGTAAAAAGGGTTAGTTTATACTTTTATAGTAACCAAATGATAATAATCCTAAAACTATAATAACAATACTACCAATCATTCCATCATTCATTTTTTCTTTTAAAATTACTGAACCAAATACTGCTATTAAAACAATTGGAACTATATATGTAATTAATACTACAAACAATGTATTATCAGTTTTACTAAGACTATAGAAAAACATAAGCCATGTAATAAGTTGAACTAATACCGCAGATAAAACCCACTTCATAGATTCTCGTGAAATGCTTTTATTAATTGTAGGTGTATAAAATACTAAAACTAAAATACTTATTACTCCTAAAATTAAGTATCTTATAAAGGTATATTCAAATACATTGAAATATTCTAATCCTTTCTTATCAAGAATAGGTTTTAATCCTAAACCTAGGGCAGAAACAAAAGCAGGTAAAATAACATCAGTTATCATTTATATAATAAAATAAAATTTATTCATTACTTTTTACCAATAACTTTTCTTTTTGTGGTATTATGAAATAATGTTTCATCTTCGTGTTGTAATTCTTGGAAGTTTCCACATTCATATGCACCTATTGTTCTTACTGGTATTCTATAATCTTTCTTAATTATTTCATAATGTGATAATAGGTCAGAATTGGGCTTATAGTCTTTTACATAACATAAATTATCGTTAAAATCTATTCTTTTTAATCGTGATTCGACATCTATTGAAGCAGCATATTTTTTAAATTCAGATAAACCACTTGATAATTTAATTTGTGGTGCTTTATCTACAAATGGCACAAATTCTGCCTCATCACTTGTATCTTTTACTAATTGGTTTTTTGTCACTGAATTACAGAATTTTTCCTTTCTTAAGTCAATATGACATAATCCTACATTGCATTCTCTCTCATCTAAAACATTTTCTAATTTTTCTTCAGGAAATATTCTTCCAAAAGTTTTAGTATTGTTTTCATCAGTATTTCTAAAAGAGCAATACAACATAGGATCATGTTGAATCATAGGTTCATCTCTTAAATCTTTTGAGTGATAATTACTATCTGAATGTGCTATAATATCATTTTGATTGTCTCCTAAAAGCCAGTAATCCATTTACATAAATATTATATTTTTTTTTTATAATTAAATATATAATGGGAGAAACAATAGATTTAAACGATTTAAATAACATTGAAGAACACTTTGAAAATGTTAAACTTTATGGTGGTGTTGATCCATCATCATTCCCTATATTTAAAGTAGGAGAATATGTTCTTTATCTAGCAGAAAAACATCGTGTCAAAAGCAAAGATGGTAAATATTATAATATTATAAATGATAAAACTGGAGAAGAAAAAAGAGTATATGGAACATCTATTATGGCCTACAAACAACGCTTCTTTTCCTATATTTCAGATAAATTAGAGGTAGGTTTAACGGTATTAAATGCAGGAGAAGTAGGGACTATTAAAAAAATAGACGGCAGAAAAATAACAATAATTAATGATAAAAATGAAGAAAAAACTGTTGATAAAGGAAATGTAATTATTTATGAACCACCTGATTTTTCACCAAAAAGTCCTGATGGTCCTCCACCACCTGATTTTTCACCAAAAAGTCCTGATGGTCCTCCACCACCTGATTTACCTGAATCTAGTAGAACACTTCCTGGATTTGTTAGTGCCAAGAAACCAGAACCATTAGACTTAAAAGAGTCGGAAGGAGAGAAAAAATTAAGGTATGAACCAAGAAGTCCTCCTCTTCCACCTAGAGATGATAGGGATAGGTATGAACCAAGAAGTCCTCCTTTTCCACCTAGAGATGATAGTGATAGGTATGAACCAAGAAGTCCTCCTCTTCCCGATGATTTTGACCAAGGACCAAGATCACCATATGAACCAAGAAGTCCTCCAGTATCACCTGAAGAAGACGTTCCTTTAAGAGAATTATTAGAAGTTGTTAAAAGAGAAAATCTACCAAAAGTAGAATTAGTAAAAGGTGAAGAATTAGTTGAAGACAAAGAAATTGAAGATACAGGTGTATTTAGAGCAACTAATAAACTTTTATCAAATATGTTATCAGATGAAAGAACCAAATATTTAACTGAATATGAAACATTACAATCTATTATAAAAAAATCTAAAAGAAATGAATCATACACGGAGAATATAGACACATATTCTTATACACGTGATGGTGAAACTTGCACAATAAAAAAACCAATTTATAGAAATATACATGAACTCATTGAAAGACTTTCATATGAATTAGGTGAAATAGAATATAAATTAAAAGAAAAAAGAAACGCTGTTTTAATGTTAAAAAATAAGGACCCTAAACTAAATAAAGAATTACAAGAATTAGATAAACTTCATGGTGTTTATACATTATCATTAAAAGTTTATCACCAATATTATGAAAAATTAAATTCTATTAATGATAAACATGCTAGAATTAAAGAATTAAAAGCAATGAAAAACAATAACAGACTTGAACAGAGATTAGTATTTTCTCAGATTCAAGATTCTTTAAATTCAAGAAGAATAAATTACGACAATCTTAATCAAAAAATTATAAATTATTTGAAATTATCTAATACCTATAAATATCCCACTGACGGAGAAGAAGAATCTAAGGATACAGAAAGTATTGAAGAAAAAATAAGATTATTAAATGAAGAATTAGATAATAATCTCGAATCAGCTGTAATTATTGTCCAGTCAGAAATATCTAAAAAAACTGATAGTGAAAAACCAAAAAAGGTTAAAATAATGAAAAAGAAACCTAAAGGAAAAAAGAAAAAAGCATCTTCTAATAAAAAAGGAGGAAAGAGTAAAGAAGCATTACTTTCAGATGTTATGGATAAACTCGACATTTCAGCTGAAGTAGAAACTGAAGCTGAAGCTGAAGCTGAAGCTGAAGCTGAAGCTGAAGTAGAAACTGAAGTAGAAGCTGAAGTAGAAGCTGAAGTAGAAGCTGAAGTAGAAACTGAAGTAGAAGCTGAAGTAGAAGCTGAAGATTTTAATTTATTATTAAGTGACCAAATAGAGGAACCATCCATTGAAGAAAGAATTGAAGACCAAATAGCACCAGCAAGTGTTTCTGAAGACGATATTAATTTACAACAAAGTATAGAAAATGCACTTCAGATATCAGAACCAGAATCAGAACCAGAAGAACAAATCGGAGGAGACACTGAAATAAAAACAATCGTTATTAAACAAAATTACAAAGGAAGTTCTGACGAAGGAAGTTCTGACGAAGGAAGTTCTGACGGAGTAGAAGAATTAGAATTAAGTGATGACATTAACGAACTTATTAGTGATAACGAATTTGAAAATTATTCATTTGAAGACTCTTATAAATCAGGTTCAGACGAAGATGGAGATTCTAATATTCCATTAAATTTGAATTAAATTTATTAATCGTTTATTTTAATTTTAATTATTATTTATTAATAATAAATGAATGTATTTGATAAACAATACTATGTTTTTAATTATGTAAATAATCTTTTTCCAATTATTTTTATGAAACGAAAAATAATAGAAGATATACCTAGTGATTACGATTCTGATACAGAACAATAAAAATAAATCTTTATATTATTATATAATGGTTTTAAAATCAGATTATTTATTAGGGGGTTTTATGGTAGGAATATTTGCAAGTTATGTAATGTTTAATACACCTAGTTGTATTAATAAACAAATTACTGAAAAAATACAAAAAAAAGAAGTTTTATGTTGATAAAAAAATGTATATATTATTTATAATGGAAACCATATCTAATTTAATATCTTTTATACTAGGATTAGTATTATCATATAGTATTTTTATTTTTCTTAACAGAAGAAACTGTATAGTATTAAGTTCTGATTTATCAACTAAAATATTAAATCAAAAAATTTATAATAAAAAAAATAATAAATGTTACACCTTTTCCAAAAGAAATAATGAATAATTCGTTTTGTTTTTACTTTTAAAATATATTAAAAATTATCTAATAATGAGCAAATCTACACCACTAAGTCAATTTACAGGAATAGGAGAAACAAATCCCATAAATAATATGGAAAAAGAAAACCAGTTGGTTGAAGAAATACTAACAGAAATTAATAATGATTCGAATGAAAATACTCAAAACTTAATGATGGAATTAAACGATACTGAAAATGAAGAACCTGTGGCTACTCCACCAAAATATTCTGAAC
>MDTC01084279.1_pt1 | contig 10634 bp, 12 predicted proteins | sample 811181 | NCBI WGS metagenome assembly MDTC01 (sample SAMN05326644, study PRJNA326480) | marine metagenome | isolation source: seawater | place: Pacific Ocean: North | collected 2011 | reverse complement strand
GAGGATGCCGAGCCATCCAGTGCTCGGTACACAGTCCACATCGAGACAAGCCACCAGCCCATTGCGAGCCTCCTGAAGTCCAGTATTGCGTGCAGTCGCGAGCCCGAGATTCTCAGGATGCTGGATCAGCCGGACCGAGTCTCCGTAGGAACGGGCAATGGCTGCGGTGCTGTCGCTGCTGCCATCGTCGATGACCAATATCTCGTCGGCCTTCATACTCTGGCGCAGCAGTCCATCAAGGCACGCGCAGAGATACTTCTCGCCGTTATAAACCGGAATATACACGCTTACTTTTGGAATCACTCGCTCAGTCACCACACGCGTCCTCTCCTCAACACCGCAAGGACAGACCTGTCCGAGAGATGCCTCCACCGGATCTCATCGACTGGCGTACGTAGAACTTTAGCGTCCCCGGAGAGCCTGCGGGGATTGCAAAAACAGCTGCAATACCGGGAGCTTAGGGGTTTTTCTAGAGGGTTTTGAGCTGCTTTTGACCTAGAAAATCAGATCAAATCGCCCTCAAAGGTGAACACGACGAGCGCCATGGGCATACCCCCAGAGACGTCTTCCCCGGTTCGATAGGGGTGCTCGAGCCACCAGTTGAGCATGACGATGAGCTTAGGGTTACGAAACCGGTTTGGATTACTGGCATCTCCCGGCGCGTCGGTGGGATCAAAATTGTAGATGAAGCTCGGCCCGACCCGATAGGTTTTCCCTGGCACCACGGCGTCATCACCACTCACCGAGTAAGCGGGCATCGTCAGATCCGAACGGAGTCCCATAATGATACTATCACTGTGTAGGTAGACCAGGTCGGTCGTATTGTGGAGGTTCCACTGGCCATTCTCAGTAAGGATGTCCAACGTGATATCGTAGTAATGCTCATGGCCGTCGCGGAGATTCATATCGTACCGAGTTGCACCAAACTTATTCTTGAGCGCAATCGATCCGACTTTCATCTTCAGCGTCGCCGACAACGTGGTCACCTTGCCACTGGTCGCATAGTTCAGCGCCTCGCCATCGTTACCGAGGGCTTCGAGGCTGGTATCGGAGTAGCTAACATCGGTGCTACCAAAGGACTGCAAGCCATCAAACTTACCATTGTACTTTTGCCACACCATGCCCGCCCGAAACCCCAAGATTGTCATCGGATCGAACTCGAGAGCGAAGCCTCCCTTGTAGATAGCCGGGCTGGCCTCTAAGTGCACGATGGGTGTGATTCCATTCTTTTCGAGCGCAGGATGGTCTGACTCATAGAGACCAATCGGAGCTTTGACGAGGAAGAACTGCGTGAGCCCCTTGGGATTTACGCGCACGACACTCGCGCTCTGAAACGTCAGCAGGGGCGACTCGGGTTGCTCGGCCGCACCAGCTGGTGAGCCACTGAGAAGGATGAGAGCAGAGAGACACGCGGATAAGATGTTGTCGCTGATAATTTTCATGCTCCCATTCTCCAACAAAGTGCCTTCTCAACTCCACCACTATTTCTGAGTGGCTCCCTCTTGCCCTTGGCCAACACCTGATTAAACTCGGCCACCATCATTTTCGGGAGTTTCCATCAAAGCAGTCCGATGTCATGCCATTGGCTCACTCAGCTCACTGAGAGTCGAAGACATTCCAGATCCGGTTGCGGGCGAAGGCGAAGTGGTTCTCAAAATCAGCGCCGCCGGCGTGAACTTTCCTGACCACTTGGTGATCCACGGAGAGTACCAGTTCGCGGCTGAGCCGCCATTCACACCAGGAGCCGAAGTCGCTGGCTGGGTAGAGAGCGTAGGTCCTGGTGTCACCCACCTCAAAGAAGGCGCTCGCGTCCTCTACATTGGCATCTCCGGCGGCATGGCAGAGAAAGCCTGCGTGAAAGCTGCCGCCTGTGTTCCACTTCCCGATGACATCCCACTGAAGGCGGGAGCCACGCTGGGTATGGCCTACGGCACGACGCTGCATGCGCTTCAGGCCCGAGGGCGACTCGCCCAAGGAGAAAACCTGGTGGTTCTCGGCGCCGCCGGTGGCGTGGGCCTGGCCGCGGTAAAGATTGGCAAAGCTCTTGGTGCTCGGGTCATCGCGGCTGCAAGCACCCAAGCGAAGCGTGACCTGTGCATGGCATCCGGTGCAGACGCCGTCATCGACTACACCCAAGAAGATCTGAAGGCCCGCATCAAGGGCCTCACCGACGGCCAAGGCGCTGACGTGGTCTATGACCCGGTCGGTGGTGACTTTACCGAGCAGGCCCTCCGGGCCACGGCCTGGTATGGTCGCTATCTCATCGTGGGATGGGCCGCAGGGTCTATCCCCAAGATCCCCACCAACCTACTCTTACTCAAGGGCTGCGAGATGGTTGGCGTCTTCTGGGGCTCTTATGCCGGACGCGATCCCCGCGGCCTGATTCGCGATTACCTCACCCTCTTTCAGATGTATCGCGACGACGCCGTCGTCCCTCACATTGGTGAGACCTACCCACTCGAGAGAGCCGCCGAGGCCATCGAAGCCATCGGGACGCGACAGGTTCTAGGAAAGGTACTCATCGACGTCGCTCCAGAGGCGGCCCAATAAAACCTGATTTAGCAGAAATTCTCTGCCGTTGTCGTCAGCCTGCCGCCAGACGTTCCTCCAACGGCTCAGCGCCTCGTGCTCCCCCCCGTGCCAAGAGCCTGAAGAGCGCGTCGGAGATGGCGTGTCCCGCACGACGGTCATACCCGTCATAGCCCGGCATGGGATTGGCCTCTAAGACAAAGAACTCACCCTCGGGAGTCACTCGAAAATCAATCCCGATCAGTGAGAGCCCCGACTGACGCCTGTAATGCTGAGCTCGTTCGAGAAGTTCCGGAGGCAATACCGCGGCAATCATCTTCTTCTCGGCATCGTCAAAGCGATAGTCGACAGCATCGGTAATGATTCTCTCAGCAAACGCCTCATTGCCCACCACGTGCACACGCATCTCGTCACCAACGATTCGACGCTGAAAGAGCACAGGGGTATGTGAGAGTTGATGAAGACGCTGGAAGTCTTCCTCGCGCACCTTTGTCGCAATGGTCTTTGCAGAGCTCGCGCCCTTGTAGATTGCGTCAGGATAACGCTCGAGGAAGTCGCGTGCGTCAGCAGCATCATTGGTCAAAATATACTCAGGTATCGAAAACCCGATCCGACGCAAGAGCTCGGTGTGAAAGACCTTGGCCGCATTACTGATATCGATACCAGGTCGGTTGACCACGAATGTATCGGTCTCGTTGAGGATCTTGCTGAGTCCAATCACACGCGCACGCATTCGCCGCCTTACTTTACCAGTAAAACGGTCACTCAAATCGATGAGCCTGCAATAAATTCCCGTGATGCTCTCAGAAGGAAATTCATAGCGCGCATCATCGAGTTCTAGATAGCCATTCTTCGCGCGGCTATCCCAAAAGAACTCGCCCCGTTCGAGAAAAGAACGTAATTCCACAAACGCAACATCGTGGCCGCTGCGGCGCGCCGATCGGACGGAATGCACTGTGGTCGGATCTGTTGCATGTCCAATGATGAGAATCATGACTCACCTTCCAATACCCGTGTGAGCGCTCCAAACACAGCACTCGACTGTTCTTCAAACCAAGGACCAGGCACGTCTCTAAAAACCGTACTCACGCGTACAGTCCCCTGGCTACGGTGGAATGCCACCGCATAAAATCCAAGCCTCAAGGTCGATAGCGACTCACCAATCTCATCGCAGAGTGCTCGATGTTCACTCGACTCCACATCAGCATCCCAATCGTTGCGAAGCGTAAAGACCTCGTCTCCCACAAAGAGCTGTAAGAGCTGCTCTGCCGTGTCGGCCACATAGGTTCGCAAACCATAGTGGTCTGCCCCTCGACGTCCCCACCTGGTAACTTCCGCACTCGAGCGAAGGTACTTACGGTGACGAGTTCCGAGATTTTCAGCAAAAACCGTTGGCCTCACGTCGTCTTCGAGAACTTCGGCGATGCCCTCCGTATGCCCGCCCACAAACTCACGTGGCAGGGCCTTCTCATCTAAGCCATCTCGCAAGAGCTTATCGGTGAGACTCGGTCCCCAAGCACCAATCGACGGTGGATTGACCACGTGCTCGTGCACACCACAGAAACTCCACAGAGTGGAGAACCACTCTTGAGACGAAAACGACGGCTCCTTGCCCTCATCTCCGGCCACCATCCCATGGGGGTCCTGAACAAAAATGGCAAACTCATCACCCGTTAGCGAAGTGTCCCCCGCATACACACCGAGTGTTGGAGCACCACCATGTCCACCAATCGTATAACGCAAGTCACTCGAGCCATGAGCTCGGACGTGCGCGCGGCCTGCGCCTTCCAAATAGGTAGCATAGGCATCGAGCGTGATGTTGCCCTCAGAACCTAGCAGTACAATCGTTCGTGCACTGTTCATGGCGTTGCTCCTTGTGGCTGAGCACGCTCGAGAGATTTTCCCGCAGCTGCGGGTGCCGCACTCCACCACGAGAGAAACTCTCGCATACGGGCGGCACTGATGGCGTGCCCGTGAGGGGTCTCACGGTAGGAAGGCTTTGGATCTATATGACCAATCGCATCACGCAGCTGGCGCGAAGGCTGAAGCTGCCAGCGGTCATCCGTACCAATATCAATGTGAACCGAGGGCCCCGAGCCGGGCGAGGCAAACTCATCTCCGACTGTACCACCGGCAATGATGCCTACCCTTTCCCAAGAACCCCCGAGCCCACGCTGAAGGGCTCCGCCGAGAAGAAAGCCACCATTGGAGTAGCCGAGCATCACCCGATTCTCGAGCTTATCGCCAAAACGTTGCCCTACGTGGTTTACGAGCCGGGTCAGAAACGCCACCTCTTCGGCAATATCTCGCAAGTCCCAGCACACCTTCGATCCTGCACCCATGATACCGAGGGAAGTACATTCGATAGAGCCTTGAGGCTGAACGAGAAGGTAGCCATTTACACTGGCATACTTACGTATCTCGGTGATCGCAGAGGTCCCCTCTAGAGGATCAACACGTGCCCCATGCAGATACACCAACACGCCCATGATGGGTGCTTCGGGTTCGGTTAAAATAAACGGACGGTTTTCAAACATAGCGGGTGCCTGCGGCACCTCGTGGGCTGATTCTGGCATAGTACATCCTAGGGTAATCGAGGTGATAGCAGTGATGTATGCTGTGATGCGTCTGAGAAAGTTGGTCAAACTCATTTCGTATTTCCATGCAGCGGACGAACTGGGCGCCGAAGGCTAACGCCCCCGCTCGTTCGGGGGCGCCGCCTCGCAGCCAAGAGATCGCCGACATTGACACCATTGATAACCAAGCCAGTGCAATCAGCGTGGTCAATGACCACGCCTTTCAACGATACGCGATCAAGCTCTGCTCCGTCGAGAGAGACATTCCGGGCTTTGAGGCCGCGAGCGTCTAGGCTCTCCACGGATGCTTCTTCGATCGCACACTGCGTGAGCGTCAAACGCTTCACAGTACAGCTCTGAAGCTCTACTTCATCGACTGTACATTGGCTGAGCACGTGGCTTTTTTCTTCTGCTGGTGTCTGTGTCATGTCGTCGTCTCCTGGTGCGGGTTGAGTGTTATCACATCATGGGACCGTGACGGCCGATTGAACCCACGACACGCGAGCGAATTCCGAGGTTATCGGGGTCACACGACTCTTTACCGTCTGAGCCGTCCTTGCCTTCCTTGGATTCTTTTCCTTCGGAACCTTCAGATCCTTCAGAACCATCAGTGATGCACCACTCAGTGGAGCCTCCGAGATCGCCAATACTTGCTGGATCCAGGAGCACGTCCAATGAGGCCGAGGGCTCACGGACCAAACGGTCGATGACGTCAGGGCGACGGTCGCTCGTAATGAATGGACCTGCTGCAGCAACACGCGAAGCTGCAGATGCAACGTGGGCACGAGGTCCACGAGCAAGTCTATTGAGGGGGCTGAGGGAAACATTTAGTGTACTAAAAGGCATATAAATCTCCTTTTGCGACGGGCGGGTTAAATTATGCCCGACCATTTTAGTATCGCCAGGACCCACGCTTGCGTTGCTCAGCATTCCCGGAGGCATCTCAATTTGAGACACAACCCACCAGATGGACGGCAAGAATACGCCACAAATTCGACGCGCATTCACACTCGAGCTGCAATGATTTGTGAGGCTGATCACCGATAGTGGCTTCCGCGCACCCTGCCCCCATCAACCAACGTGAGCACTGTCACGTTTCTTCCGAGCGTGAAAAAATGATCGGAGTACACAAAAAAACACGCAACGAAGACACAACGCGCTCCGATGCTAACGGCTCGAATGTTCATTGCGTGATGGGGATCACGCAACTTGCGCGCCACGAGCGCGGCAATGCCAGTGACTTGCCCCACCCCACGCTGAGCTCAACGCGTTGCACCGCTTTGGAGTGAAATTTCGAATCTCTGGGGCGCTGGTTGAGCATTCAACCGGTGACTGGTAGGCCACACCTCGGCGCCGCGCCATGGTTTTGCACGTGGTCTTTCGTGAGCCGACCAGAACCTTCGATTTGTCGTAGGCACTCGTAAAAGTGCCCTAACTCCATTCGATTGCATGGATTTGCGTCCCTAATCCACGTATGTGCGCGGGGTCGTTCGTTCGACTACCCAACAATACTCAATGAGGAGATTCGCCCTATGAAAAACAACGCGCTGTGCAAGCTCGCTACGGCAACCTTCGCCCTCTCAATCACCTTTGGCTGCGGAACTGGATCCGTCCCCCCTTCCGATGAGCAGACGTCGACATCACGCATTCTCGATGAAGCCCCCGGACGTAGCTTCTCTGAGGGATTTATCGACGGCTGCGAGGGTCATGCCCTCTCCTACCAGAAGTGGACCGATGATAGCTCTGCCTATGGCACGCTCATCTTCGCCACGGGTCGCACCGAATACACCGACAAATACCATCACCTGCTCCCGCTGATTCGTCGCAACCTCGACATCGTCTTCTATGACCACTTCGGACAAGGTCGCTCAGATGGTGTTCGAGCCCACGTCAACTCGATCGAGGAAGAACATGCCTGTGATCTGAAGAAGGTCATCGACGAGCTCACCGATCCCAACAAACCCCGCTTTCTACTCTCCCACAGCATGGGCGGCCTCAGCTCCATGCGAGCGATTCAGCTCAACCCAGATATGGTAGAGGCTGCCGTCTTCTCCGCACCCATGTGGGGACTGGTGTTGCCAGAAGGGTTTACCGAAGAGACTGCCCTCCAAGCAGCCGAGATGATGGTTGAGAATGGCTCGGCCGAAGTGCCCATGAGTGAAGCCTCAGAAACCGTGGCGAGCTGTGAAGAGGCTAAGCTCACCCACGACTGCGAGCTCTATGACCAATTTGCAAGTGACCCACTCACCGCTATCGGCCCTGCCACCTGGGGTGCCGCGGTCGCCTTTCTCAAGGGCATCACCAACATGAATGCGAGCCTCGGTGACGTCGCCGTACCCGTGCACGTCTTTACCGCCGGTGATGAATACTACGTAGACAGCAAGTCACACCCACTGGTTTGCGATGGTATCAATGCCATTCATCCAGGACGCTGTACCCGTGACATCTTAGAGAATGATTGGCACGAGGTTCTCAACGAAGTCGACCGCGATGCGTACATGGAAACGGCCCTGTCGTTCTTTGACAAACACATGCCTTGAAGGCATCGTGCCTAGACTCACATCTAATCCATAGACGGGAGTCTGAGATGGCACACTTTGTCATTGGAGCCACCACCGGCCCAACCGATCCCACCAAGGCTATGCTTCCTTTCATCCTGGCCGCGTCAGCTCTTCAAGATGGAGACAGCGTCACCCTGATGCTCTTTCACGATGCTGTTCACATGGGTACCGAAGGCGTGGCCAAAGAAGTGGTCCCCTTCGGCCCTCCGCAACGTTTTGAGGAAGTCGCTGGGCATGACAGCGCAACGGTCTACGTCTGTAAGCCATGCGCAACATCGCGCCGCATCACCGAAGCCATGCTCCACGAGCACATCTCATTTGCTGGAATGAATGAGTTTCATGCTGCCGCCAAGCGCGACGATGCACGGGTGGTCACGTTCTAAAAGAACCTGGGGCAGGCTTGCCAACGGTGTCGTGTCCCCAAATGACATTGGATGCTTCATCCACCCCAACACTACGCCCGAGAGTAAAGCTGGTATAGACGCTAAACACACCGGCCATGGGAGCTGAGATACAGAGCTTTCCAATCAGTGGGCCGTAGGTAGAGGCCGCATCCGTTACATCCCGAACAAATGCATCACGGTTCTTCTTAGCCTGAGCGCGCCGAACGTTCTCACGGTGACCACTCACCGTGGGGATCACACCCTCACGGTCAATCTTGATGGTCGTGTGGTCATTGCCACGGTTGGCTCGCCTAACAGACTCGGTCGTTCGGGGTGCAAGGGCTCTCGTATTCATGGTCTCTCTCCTGTGATTGGACGCTCACAAACCGTCCGGTGCCCCCATTATCGTGAAGCGGTGCCGGGTGTTGCTAAGAACTTCTCGCCCAACCGAGATGACGCGTTGCGCGCTCGGCCTTGCAGCAATCGTCAGCGTGCGTCATAGTCGACGCATGTCTCTATTTGATCAGTCCGTCAGCGCCGAGATTCAAATTGACGCTCCCATCGAGAAAATCTGGGAAATCCTGGTAGATATCGAGCGTTACCAAGATTGGAACCCCTTCACCTATCGCGTCGAGTCCAGCCTCACTGTGGGCGAACACGTGAAGCTGCATGTCAATTTGGGACCCAAGCAAAAAGTCGTGCAAAAACAAATCATCAAGCGCTGCGACGCGCCGTTGGCGCTCGACTGGGGCATGGTCATGGGACACCCCTCTCTTCTACAGACCCTCCGAACCCAGAGGCTCACCAAAGTCGATGACAACACCACCGTGTATGAAACCCGCGACCACTTTAGAGGCCTGCTCACGCCCCTGATTCTGAGCATGTACCGCGGCCCCATTCGGCGTGGTTTTGAGGCGATCTGCAGCTCCCTTCAAGATCGCTGCAGCCAACCCTCCTAGAATCCCGCCCTCTTCGACGGTTCTCGGGAAGACACATTTCGCTATAAAATCAACCACCTAGCAGACCGTCAGCCTCGTCCGCCTTCAAATAGAACATAATTGACAATATGTTCTGCTCTTGAAACAACATGGCACGTAATGTTCTTTACAGGAGGTGATGTCATGACAGAGCTCAGCTACGACCCACGCGCTCCCGAGGTCCACGAAGATCCCTATCCTTTCTACCAGCGACTTCGCGATGAGGCCCCTGTGCTTCACATCGAGGATAAAGAGAAAGACTTCTTTGTGGTCTCTCGCTTCGACGACATCTTTCGCAGCGTTCGAACGCCCAAGGTTTTCTCGTCGGCCAGCGGCCTGACCTTTGAAGACGACGAGATTGCCAAGATTGGGGTACCACCGACCATCGTCATGATGGATGCACCTCAGCACACCGCGTTTCGCCGTCTCATTGCGCGGGGCTTTACGCCCAAGCACATCACCCGACTCGAAGAAGGCATTCGTGCATTTGTGGTTGACCGCGTGGAGCGCCTCAAGCGTGGAGAAGACACCGACCTCATCACCAGCCTTGCCGGCCCCACGCCTACCCAATCACTCGCCATGCTCATGGATATCCCCGAGTCTGACTATCGGCACTTCGATGGCTGGAGCAATGCCATCGTCCAAGCAAACGCCGACGGCAGCGGTATCATCCATGGCGCGGCCATAGCCGTGGCACAGCTCTTCGAGTACTTCACGAGCTTGATTGCTAAGCGGCGCGCAGACCCGGGTGACGATCTCATCACCGCCCTCGCTCACGCCGAGGTCGATAACACCCGCTTGACCGATTTTGAGATTGTGGGATTCTGCTTCGTCATGATTGCCGGAGGCAACGATACCTCAACCGGGCTCATTGGGGGTGCTGTAGAGCTCTTGCAGCAATACCCTGAGCAGCAGGCCATGCTACGCGAAGATCCTAGCCTCATGCCCAAAGCCATCGAAGAGTTCTTGCGCATGACCTCGCCCGTGCAAGGCCTCTGTCGCACCACCCTCGAGCCAGTCAACATTGCCGGCACCAACATCGAAGCCGGTAAGAAAGTCATGTTCCTCTACGGCTCGGGTAATCGAGACGAGCGTGAGTTTGGTGACAACGCGCATGAGCTCGACATTCAACGTGAGGTCCCCCGTCACCTCAGCTTCACCAGTGGCCCTCACTTTTGCCTCGGGGCTGCACTCGCCCGCATGCAAGGTTCCATCGCCATTGGCGAGCTACTCACCCGCATCCCGAGCTTCAACGTCGACCTCGACGAAGCTCAGCTCGCCCCCGGCTATTTTGTGCGTCGCTACGAGCGCATGCCCTTTGAGGTACGTTCATGAGCCCGGCTCGAGAAACCAACCCGTGGCTCAAAGACGAGCGAGCCCGGCTCGCCGAAGACCGCATTCTCGATGCTGCGGGTGAGGCGTTCGTTGAGCTCGGTGTGGCCCATGCCAGCATGGAAGACGTGGCGCGCTTTGCAAACTGCTCGAGGGGTACGGTCTACCGCTACTTTAAGAATCGTCATGAGCTGAGGCTCGCCTTTATCATCCGCGTTGCCCAACACATCCATGCAAAAATTCGCGACATCACGCGCACAACGACAGACCCCGGCG
>MDTC01148905.1_pt1 | contig 10635 bp, 9 predicted proteins | sample 811181 | NCBI WGS metagenome assembly MDTC01 (sample SAMN05326644, study PRJNA326480) | marine metagenome | isolation source: seawater | place: Pacific Ocean: North | collected 2011 | reverse complement strand
CGGCGACGAGCGCGGTCATAGCGGCGCGTCGTGCGGGGGTCGGCGTGGCCCATCGAGTCCTGGAGGTCGTGCAGGGTGACGCCGTTGTCCAGGGCGAGCGTGCCGTGCGTGTGGCGGAGCGAGTGGGGCGAGATCGAGCCCTCAATGCCCGCGCGACGAGCGAGTCGCTGCACGGTGCGGAAGGCCTCGGATGCCGCCCAGGCCTTGCCGGTGCGGGTCGTGAAGATGAGCGGGTTCGCGCTCGCCGCGTCGGTCGTGACGAGCTGCGTCCCCTCTGCTGCGGACTGGCCCAGGTAGGTGCCCAGGGCGTCCACGACGAGCGGCGGAAGGGCGAGCTTGGCCACCATGCCGCCCTTGCGACGGATGACGAGCACGCGGTGCCCAGTGTCGTGCTGGAGATCATCGACGCGGGCGTTCAGCACCTCAGCCAGGCGTGCGCCGGTCACGAGGAGGAGCGACACGAGCGCGAGAGAGCGGGGGTCGTCCTCGCGAGCTGCGTCGAGGAGGTCGTGCGCCTGCTGCTGCGTCATGCCGTTGGTAGCGGAGTGGTCGGGGTCCACCTTGGGCCGGGTGACGAGCTGCGCGGGGTTCGCGACGATCACGTTCTCGGCCAGGGCGTAACGGTAGAACGACGAGATCGCGGCGAGCTTGCGCGCGACCGTGCTCAGAGCGCTCCCGGTGTCGGTCAGCCAGTTGCGCCACCAGTCGAGGTGTCGGCGCTCCACGGTGAGGGCGTCGAGGTCGCGGGCGTCGAGGAACGCGAACCACTCCACGAGGTCACGGCGATAGGCCCGCTGCGTGTTGGTCGAGGGGAGGGACATGAGCCACGAACCGCCCAGGTCCCCGTGACGCTCGGCGTTGGATGTGGGATAGGTCGCGAGGTCGCTCATAAGCACATGATAACTGACATTATCGTGTGTATGAAACAGCCCGTCGAAGGTGACTCAGACGGCGAGATCCTCGGCTTCAGTGAGGTACTTGCCGCGCCATCTGCCAGCCCAGAATCCGGCGATGCGGAACCCAAGCGATACGGCGTAGTCCTGACACTGAGGCCGGATCGGACAGTCTGTGCAGATGGTCACGAGATCGGCTGTCTGTGCGCCGCCTCGACCGTCCCCGATGAAACGGTCGTCACCTCGGCATGCTGGCTCGGAAGACGCGAGCGCCCTCTGGAGATGACTCCAGGCGGTCTCGGCATTCATCTCGTCGTCCGGGGTCGCGGGGGAGGGAGGACCGCTCCTGGCTTATCTGGGGCCGGGAGCGGCCCGGTGCCGACGATGAAGGGAGATCGACGGCGGGGACCCGCGCCGGGATGCCCTGAAGAGGAAAGCAGGAGACAGACGTCCCGGCGCGGGGGTAGCTAGGTCTGGGCTGGTGGACGGTTGGCGCCGAAGTGCATCGAGGCGATGCGCGACCTGAGGCTCGCGGGGATGCTCAGCTCGCCGGTCGAGACGAAGCAGTGCAAACGTGCCTGATGGAGGACGTATGCGATCTGACTGCCGCAGGTGTACGCGACCCCGGCGTTCTTTGGGATGTTGTACTCAGTGCCTCCCACGGTGATGCGCTGAGGCCCGGAGATCGTCGGCTCAGGGAGGAGGCGGGGGTGCCCAGCTGCTAGCTTCTGACAGTCGGAAGCCCTGTCGAGAGTAGGGCTCACGGGGGCTCCATGTCCGGCGGAAGTGGTCATGCTGCTGCCACCTGTCGGATGCCGTGATGTCCGAGGTGGCGCCTCAAGATCGCGGGGGCGTCACCGGGGGCTGCGTAGGTGTTTCCGGCGACGGTGACGTGCTGCACGGCCATGGCTCACTCCGCGAGGCTCTGGATCACGTAGCGCCCGTGCAGGGCACGGTTGTGCGCGTCGTCGGCCAGGCGGCGCTGCTGCGAGACGTTGCGGATCTCGGTCGAGGTCGAGGTGGTCGGGCCGGGGCCGAACTTCCGGCTCACCTCACGCAAGGCCTCGGCGCGCTCGGTCGGGTCGATGATCTGGTGAGCGAGGTCGCGGGCGGCGTTGCGGGCAAGAATCCACTCAGCGTCACCTTGCTTGGTCCAGGCGGGGATGTCGTGCCGACCTCGGAGGATGCGAATCTCACCGAATCTCTCGATCTGCGCATCGGGGCTGTTGATCAGGTGCAGGATGTCCTGCCGGTGCTTGATCGTGTCCTGGGTGACCTTGAGTACGTCGCCTCTCCGGCACACGGTGTTCCCGAAGCCTGGGATGCCCCAGGGAAGGCTCAGCCCGGCATGGGTGACGGTCACCTCGTCTCCGACGTGCCAGGGTTCGGCGTCGTCTGCGAGGATCTCGACATCTTCTTCAGAGGTGGTCGGCTCGTTCATTGGTGCTTCTCCAGAATCTTCTCGTCGGTGTCGGGTGCGTGGTCAGAATCTTCTTCGCGGAATGCGGCTGCGAGATCATGTGCCCCGACAGCCTCAGCGGCGATAGCCAAAGGTTCAGCCTGTTGTGGGTAGGTCGCTACGAAGTGCTCGATGCTTCGTGAGAGGTCGAGTGCTTGTCGCCGGATGTCGTTGGCCTTGCGGATATCGGTGGCGATCTTCTCGCTGTCCACTCCGAAGTTCTGGAGGCTGTTGGCTGCGCGAACAGCTGCGTCCCCGATTAGGGCTCCGGTTCTGAGGTCCCCTCGCTCGTAGGCCACCTTGGAGGCTGCGCGAGCCCTGTCCATGATGCCGACGAGGCGATCCACCAACGACAAGCTGGAGTCGGACTCGATATCAAAGGCCGCCAGGACTACCGCGTGGTTGCGCTGGTGCCGGTAGATCGCAGCGGCGCTGACTTCGTACCGCGCTGCCACGTCGGCTACGCGCTCGCCGTTTGTCAGTTCCCTCATGAGGGCGTCTGCCTCATCGTGACCGCAGACTGAGCACGTCGGTGTGCCGGTGCGCTGACGCTGAATCGTTCCCATATCTAGTTATCTCGGCCTCAAGGCGCCAAATGTGACGCAAAAGTCGAACTTTCGTCAATGCGTCCGCTTTCAGGCGTGGATCTCGGGGCTCTTGGTTAGCACAACCTCGATCAGGTATTGGCCACGTTCCGGGACGGATTAGTCCGCATGAGTGACTCGGTAGGGGATGAGGCCAGGGCGTGCAGGCGGGAAGTAAGACCGTCGCCGCTGAATCGACCGGCGCGAAAGCCCCAGCATGAACATCTGCTGCGCGTTCGTTCCGGCGCCCAGACTGTCGAGAAGGGCCATCTGGGCCAGATCCGAATCTGGCACTTCCGTCTGGGTCTGATCGCGCGGTTCACTCTGCCGCTGGCTCCCTGAGGCGATCCACGAGTGACGGAACCGAGCGTGGGGATTCCGCTGTCTCCAGGCGTCCCACGCCAGGTAGTCCTCAGCCGCGTCGGCATCCCCTCGGGCTGCTCGCTCTAGGAGGTCACGAAGAGAGCCACCACCGCGCCCCAGACGCCGTTTGAGCACGTACTTGATGGCGTCGGGTGTCTCGCTCTCTCCACGGTCGTGAGAGGAGGGCTCCAGGCCGATCTGACGGCAGGCGTCATCCCACAGATCAAGAAGTCGGCGAGCCTCTGCGCGAGCATTCTCACGAGGAATCACCACAACGTGGTCGTGCCAATTCCAGCGGGCATGGACTCGGGTCACCTCGGTCGAGCGGAGATAGCCAAGAGATGTGCGACTGAGGCAGGCCAGTTTCATGAACTGGGTGCGTGCTCGGCTGAGGTCCTCATAGCCCTGATCGAGATCACGTGTTAGCTCGACGGAGAACCTAAGAGAGATGCACTCGGGATGATTCTCGAACTTCGCCAGCATGTCCGCCCGTGCTCTGCGCGCTATGCGCTTGCCGCACAGATGACAGTCAGGCAGGTTACAAGCCCAACCGATGATGCATTCACGAAGTCTCTTCCTAACGCTGTAGATCGCGAGGAAATGACTAACTGAGGGGGGTGTCACACCTGCTGGAGACTCACAAGACGAGTCAACAGTGTGGGTCTCTGGTCCTTCATGGGGGACGCGTATACTTGACATAGGTCAACCAACCTTCTGACGCCCTCGGCTCCTACACCGGGGGCGTCACCCTTTGTGAGCCCCTCTGGGTCGTCTTTCGACGTGATATCGGCCAGGAACCTCGCGATGCTTGGGCAACCTTTGAGTCGAGAATGAAGCTTCGGGCGTCTGTGCGAATGATGAGCGCGACTCCGGTTAGCACATAGGTGCCCACCGGAGTCGCGCTCAGGTCACGAATTCTCAGAGGACTGCATCCAGTCCCCGCACGATCTCAGTCGTAGTAGATCGAGGAGTCTCGCCCTGGGCCGAGGTTGGTTAGCACATCGGGCTCAGCGGCGTTAGCTGCACTGCATCCCGGTTAGCTGTCCTGCTTGGCCTTCACCCAGCGAGGGACCATGGAGGTGGCGGCATGTTGGACGGCACGCTCGTGCGAGGCGTGCTGGTACTTCATCGCGACACGCTCGGAGCGATGGCCCCCAAACTCCATGAGGTCCTTCAGCGTCACGCCAGGCTGTCGGGCGTACGCCGTGAGCGCCGTGTGGCGGATGTCATGGAGGTGCATCGTGGGCAGCTCGGCCTTCTTCCGAATCTCCCGGAAGCGCTTCTCGATGCCATCCACAGACAGCCGCCCCCCGCGCATGTTGCGGAAGATCGGACCCTCCCCATCCGACCCGCGGAAGAGGTCTTCGAGCACGTCCTGCACCCAGGCGGGCATCGCGATGGTGCGGGCGTGCTCGGGGCCTGTCTTCGTCCCGGGCTGGATGCCCCACGGCGTCCAGTGCTTCGTCACCGGGATCGTGTGCTCCAAGAAGTCCAGGTCCTCCCAGTCGAGTGCGACCAACTCACCCACGCGCAAGGCGGTACCTCGGAGGACCGCGACGGCGGCGCGCATCTGCTTCTCCTCGGTGGCCTTGTAGATCTTCTCCACGGCGTCGTCCTCGAAGGTCGGGCGGCCCTTCGAGCCGTTCTCATGCGCTTTCTTCACGCGACACGGGTTCCGCTGGATCAGCTCGTCATCCAGGGCGATCTCGAAGATCTGATGCATGAACCAGTAGAGGGTATGACGCTGGGCCGGGGTAGCGGACAGGGAGTTCCACCAAGCGCGGATCTGCGCGGGCGTGATGTCCTCAACGTTGTGAGCGCCGAAAGTGCGATTGAGGGTTCGCAGGTGGTTGAGCCTCTTGGGGTACACGCTCACCGCGTATCCACCAGGCTCCCCAGGTCGGCGGGTCTGCAGATGTTGCTCTGCGAACAGGTCGAAGCGGGTCTCCGTCTTCTCGGGCTCTTTGGCGAAGGCCTTCTCGATCATCGCGGCCAGCTCTAGAGCGGCCTTCTTCTGCACCTTCCGGGCGCTCGTGTCGGTGGTGCTGTGACGCTTGCCGTCCGGGCCGGTGTAGCGCTGCCGCCACTGTCCACTGGGCAGCTGGGTGGGCTTCTCCATGTCTCGTTCTCCTTCTTTCAAGGTGTGTTACGCCTTGAAGAAGCCGCCCGAACAAGTTTCGTTTTGGCCGTAAGTTTGGACACGCGTGTCCATCGCGCCGACTGTGCCCTACTCCCGCCTAGCGACCATGAATCTCAGACTCGTTCCCGATTGGGCGCAGAGCGCCGCCGCGGGCTTCTCTCGCCCCTACGCTGGGTGCCGTGCATGATCACGCTCCCGGCATCCGTGGCGCGAGCAACCGTCGCCTCCTGACTGCCTCGCTCACGATCACCTCCGTCGTTCTGGTCGTCCAGGTTGTCGGTGCGTTCCTGAGCGGCTCGCTCGCTTTGCTGGCCGATTCCGTCCACATGCTCACGGACACCGCGGCCCTCGTGATCGCGCTCATCGCGAGCATCGTCGCGGCTCGGCCGGCTACCGACCGGCAGACCTACGGCTACCAACGGGCCGAGGTTTTCGGCGCCTTGATCAACGCCGTCCTGCTGATCGGCCTGTCAGCGTGGATCGTCGTCGAGGCGATCCAGCGCCTGCTCGACCCGGGTGAGGCCGAGGTGCGCGGCGGCATCATGCTGATCGTCGCGATCGTCGGACTTCTTGCCAACGCCGCGGCGATGTGGCTGCTTTCTGCCGCGCAACGTACGAGCATCAATGTCCGCGGCGCCTACCTCGAGGTCCTCGGCGATCTGCTGGGTTCGGCGCTGGTCATCGTCGCAGCGATCGTCGTGCTGCTGACGGGGTGGCAGGCAGCGGATGCCGTTGCGTCGCTGCTGATCGCGGCTCTCATCGTGCCGCGCGCAGTCGGGTTGCTCCGCGAAGTGTTCCACGTCCTGTCGGAGTCGGCGCCGAAAGGAACGCACGTTGCCGACATTCGGGAACACATCCTCTCGACAGATGACGTCGTGGCCGTGCATGACATCCACGTGTGGCAGCTCACCCGCGGAGCTCCCGTCTTCACCGCTCACGTCGTCATCGATCCCCATGCCATCGCCGCTGGACGCTCGGGCGAAATCCTCTCGCGCCTGCAGACATGCCTTGCCTCACACTTCGACGTCGAGCACTCAACCTTCCAGCTCGAGCCCGCCGGCCACGTCGATTCGGGCGACGCCACTCACGCCTAGGACGTGCCCTCCCGGACGACGGTGTCGGGGGAGCGGTCGGGCCGCAGCCCGCGCCAGCGAGCGTGACGCAAGATGCCGCCGGGCGTGAACTCGGCGAACTCGACCTCGCCGACCAGCTCCGGCTTCACCCAGATCGCATCGCGCGCGTCGGCCGCCGGTACGTCGGCGAAAGGGTTCTCGTCAATTCCGAGAGGGGCGAGCAGGCGCGCCAGAGTCGCAAGCGCGGCATCCGTGAAGCCTGTTCCTACGCGCCCCGCATACTGCAGACCGCTTTCACCCGGGATGCCCACCAGAAGCGATCCGATGGCACCGGACCTGCCCCCCTGCCCGGGACGGATGCCGCCGATGACGACATCCTGGGTGCGGGTGAGCTTGATCTTGAGCCAGTCGGGCGAGCGCTCGCCGGGCCGGTAGCGCGAGCCGGGGGTCTTGACGACGACGCCCTCGAGGTCTGCCCCGCGCGCGGCGTCGAGCGTCGCATCCAGATCGTCGAACACCGGTGGGACCGTGACGCGCTCGCCCGCGCCGTCGGCAAGACGCTCCAGCAGGGCGCGTCGATCGCGCAACGACAGCGCCGTGGCATCCTGCCCGTCGATCTGGAGCAGGTCGAACAGGTAGTACTTCACCGGCGTGCGCGCGGCCTCGCGCACGATCTCGGCAGAATTCGCGAGGTTCATTCGCTTCTGCAGCAGCGCAAAGCTCGGCCTACCGTTCTCGTCCAGAGCGACGATTTCGCCGTCGACCACGCACGGCGCCTCGCCCAGCGCGGCATCCTGCAGGTCCGGATAGGTCGCCGTCATGTCGTTGCCGCTGCGGGCGCGGAGCGTGAGGGTGGTCCCGTCCCAGATCCCGACTGCGCGGATGCCGTCCCATTTCATCTCCACCCAGGGCTCCCCGCCCCAGCGGCTGATTGCGCCGGCGGCAAGCCCCGGCGTCGACATGGTGGCCAGCATCGGGGCGGTGCCCGCGGCGTTGCCGGCGTCTTCTCGCGCCGGACGCGCCTGAGCGCGGGACCGGCCAGTGGATCCGACCGAGCGCCGCGAACCTGCCTGACCGGCGGCTGCGTCCTTCATCCGGTGGAGGAGCCACTGCGACTTCTCGCCGTCGCCCGCGGTGCGGATGAGCGCGAACCGCACGTCATCCATCGCCCCACCCGGGGCGCCGTGGGCGCGGAAGATGACCTCGTCGGCGCGCCATTTCTCGGTCTCATACGTGCCCGTGTCCCACACCGTCATGGTTCCGGCGCCGTACTCGCCCTGGGGGATCGTGCCGTGAAAAGTCAGGTATTCGATCGGGTGATCCTCGGTCATCACCGCGAGGTTGTTGCGGTCGGGTGTCTCGGGGATCCCGCGCGGGACCGCCCAACTGACCAACACTCCGTCCCGCTCCAGACGCAGGTCGAAGTGCAGCCGCGAGGCGTGATGTTCCTGCACGACGAAGCGCGGCGGATCACCGTCGCCGCGGGCGGCCGGCCGGGATCCGGCATCCGGAACCGGCTCCGGCGTTCTCGCAGCATCGCGCTTCTCGCGGTAGCGGTCCAAGGCGGCCGGCGTCGAGGTGCCGAAGAAGGGTGCGATCCCCGCGGCTGCGCGCTCGAGAACCTCCGAGAACAGCAGGTGGCGCAGTTGCGGATCTTCCAGTTCGTCCCAGGTTCGGGGAGCCGCGACGGTCGGATGCTCACGTCCTCGCAGCGAGTACGGGCTGATCGTGGTCTTCTTGCCGTTGTTCTGACTCCAGTCCAAGAAGACTTTTCCCGCACGCACCGCCTTGGACATCGAACTCACGACGAGATCCGGATGATCAGCCTCGAGCGCCCGCGCCAACTCCCGCGCCAGGTTCGAGGCGGCTTCGCTCGTGAGCGTCCCGGGAAGCGGCGCATAGAGATGGATCCCCTTGCTGCCGCTGGTGACAGGGATGCTCTCGAGCGACATCCCGCGCAGGATCTCTCGCACGAGCCGCGCAACCTCGGCGCACTCGGCCAGCCCGATACCGGGTCCCGGATCGAGGTCCAGGACCAGCCGATCCGGGTTCGCAGGGGAGCCGTCCGGCCCAAAACGCCATTGTGGAACGTGGAGTTCGAGGCTCGCAACCTGCCCGAGCCACACGAGCGCCGCCTGCGAATCGATGAGCGGGTAGGTCTTCGTGCCCGAGGAGTGCTCGATCGGCATCCGGGGGAGCCACTCGGGCGCGCCGCGCTCGAGGTCTTTCGTGAAGAACGACATGCCCGGATGCTCCGCATCGCCCACACCGTCGGGCCAGCGCTTTCTGGTTACGGGTCGTCCCGCGAGAAGCGGCAGGATCGCGGGGGCGATGCGGCTGTAGTAATCGATGACCTCGCCCTTGGTCGTACCGGTTGCCGGATACAGCACCTTGTCGAGATTGGTCAGGCGCAGCCGGTGCCCCTGCACCTGCACAGTCTGCTCCCGACCCGCCATGGGCCCAGGCTAGCCCGCGGTGCCTGAGACGGGTCGGATGCTGGCACCGGGCGCCGCGAACGTGTGTACTGGTGTGATGAGGTCCATCTGGAAAGGCGCGTTGACATTCGGACTGGTCAACGTCCCGGTGAAGGTCTATGCCGCGACCGAGGACCACGATGTGTCGCTGCATCAGGTCCATGCCGCCGACGGGGGCCGCATCCGCTATCAGCGCGTGTGCGAACTCGACGGCGAAGTCGTGCCGTACAGCGAGATCGACCGGGCCTACGACGACGGCGAGAAGACCGTCATCCTCACGAAAGAGGATTTCGCGGCGCTTCCTTCCGAGCGCAGCCGCGAGATCGAGGTCGTCGAGTTCGTGCCGACCGAGCAGGTGGATGTCTTGACGCTCGACAAGGCGTACTACCTCGAACCCGACTCCGAGTCGCCGAAAGCGTATGTGCTGTTGCGCAAGACGCTGGAGCAGACGGATCGCACCGCGATCGTGCGGTTCTCGTTGCGTCAGAAGACGCGCCTGGCGGCGCTGCGGGTGCGCGGCGATGTCCTCGTGCTGCAGACACTGTTGTGGGCAGACGAGGTGCGGGAGGCTGCCTTCCCGTCGCTCAGCGAGTCAGTGAAGATCTCCGACAAGGAACTCGAGCTGTCGGCATCCCTCGTCGAGAGCTTCTCGGGCGACTTCGACCCCGCCGACTTCGTCGACGAATACCAGCACGAGTTGCGGACCCTCATCGACGCCAAGCTCGAGAAGGGCGACGCGATCGACACTGCCGAAACGTTCGGCGAGCAGCCGGAGGAGCAGGGCGGCGAGGTCATCGACCTCATGGAGGCGCTGCGCGCGAGCGTCGAGCGCTCACGCGCCGCCCGCGAGAGTGGCTCGGGCAAGCAGAAGAAGTCCGGCTGAGCGGAGGCCGAGTCTTACTGGGAGTCCTCGGGGCGGTTGTCGAACACCTCGGGCTCCAGAGCCAGTTCGCGCGCTTCGGCGGCATCCGTCTCGAGCTTCTCGCCTGACGCGGCTTCTTTGCGAGACTTCCACTTCTCGCTGAAGTAGTGGTACGCCACCACCAGGGCGGTACCACCGACGGCGACCAGCAAGATGATGTCGATGTATTCCGTGACGAGGTCACGCACCCACGGGATGTACGCGATGAGGTAGCCCACCATGGTGAGTCCGAAGCCCCACAGCAGCGCGCCGATGAGGTTGTAGAGCGTGTATCTGCGCCACGGCATGTGTCCTACCCCTGCGGCGACGGGAGCGAAGGTGCGCACGATCGGGACGAAACGGGCGAGGATCACGGTGATCCCGCCGAAACGTTCGAAGAACGCATTGGTTCGCTCGACGTTGCGCTTACTGAAGATCCCGGATTCCTTGCGTTCGAAGACCGCAGGTCCGCCCTTGTGTCCGATGTAGTAGCCGACCTCCCCACCGATGAACGCGGCGAGGGCGATCAGCGAGCACACGACCCAGATGTTGACGCCGAACACGTCGTTGGTGTGGGTCAGCAATCCCGAGATGATGAGCAGAGTGTCGCCGGGGAAGAGGAACCCGACGAGCAGCCCCGTTTCGGCGAAGATGATCAGGCAGACCACCAGCAGGGCCCACGGGCCGGCCGCGGAAATGATCGTCTCGGGGTCGAGCCAGGGGATGAGAGCCAGTGGGTGCACGTGCG
>MDTC01276960.1_pt1 | contig 10637 bp, 7 predicted proteins | sample 811181 | NCBI WGS metagenome assembly MDTC01 (sample SAMN05326644, study PRJNA326480) | marine metagenome | isolation source: seawater | place: Pacific Ocean: North | collected 2011 | reverse complement strand
GTTATATTCAGTTTTAGGATCAGTACTAATTTTCATTCTTTCTTCCATGTCTTCAAATCCTTCAACCTTTTTTAAATTATTTACATTAGCCCAAGCTTCTGCGGGTGTTCCACCCACACTTGAATTAATAATACCTATGGGAATGTTTAGTTCTTGATACAATTTTTTAGCAAAAAAATATCCGACTGCTGAAAACTCTGAAATGGTTTCAGAACTGCAAAGCTTCCATTCACCATTAAATGTAGTTTTTGGTCTTAAATCCAAATCTCTTTTTACATTTATCATTCTTATTTCTGAATTTGAAGGTTCCTTCATTAACTTATCATTATCCAAAGTTTGTCTCATTTTCCAGCCCATATTGGACTGTCCAGATGCCAACCATACTTCACCTAATAAGACATTGTTTATTTCCAGTCTTTCATTTTCAGAACTGATCGTTATTTGGTGTGGAATTCGATCGGCTTTTGGTGTGTTGATATTGGTTTTCCAATAACCATCTGAATCAGTTTTTGTAGAAACCTTTTCTCCCCAACTTGTTTCAATTACAACTAAATTCAAAGATTTTGACGATCCCCACACAGGTACAATGCTTTCATGTTGTAAAATCATATTATCTTGAAAAAGATTATTTAAACTAAGACTGGATTCCTCGTTAGTTTGACATGAACATAAAACAATCAATATAAAAAGTGTAAATTTTTTCATAGATTATCGTTTAACTCATTTTTAAAAAACTCATTCATCATTGATAAATATTCCTTGATCAATACTTTAGGTCCATGTTTTCCATCTTCTATTAAAACTAGTTGACTTTCAACATTATTTGTTTTGAGAGCACTGTGTAAAACCTCGCTTTGGCAGTAAGGAACTGCTCCATCCAACATACCATGAAAAATTAAAAATGAAGGAGTTTTTTCTGAAATGTAAGTTATTGGGTTCGCCAATTTAACTTTTGATAAATTTTCCTGTATTGCACCACCAATTAATAACGATTCTGGAGAATTTATGTTATCGTGTACAATTCTAGATCCACATTCATCCATAATCAGGAAATTTGTTGGGCCATACCAATTAACAACCGCATTTACATGACTACTGTAATTTAGAAAATTTCCGACTTCACCCTCCATTTCTTCAATATATGAAGTAGTTCCTGCCATTGCAGCCAAATGTCCTCCAGATGATGAGCCTGTAATTCCAATAAATTTTGCATTGAAACCATATTTTAATGCATTGCCTCTTATGAATCTGATTGCAGCTTTTACATCATGGATTTGAGCTGGGAAAATTGCATCCGAACTTGAACGATGATTGATTGAAACAACTGCAAATCCGGATTCAAGTAAGGGTTGGATTAAAGTTTTTTTAATATAATTTGTTGCTTTCCTGTCATTTCTTTTCCAACCACTTCCATATACAGTTATTATTACTGGGTGGTTTTTTTGATTTGTTTTTGGAGTATAAATATCCAACTGATTATAAATGTGATTGTTACCAGCATAGTTTATGTTTTCCCAATCAGGAATTGGTAAATCCTGAGAAAAGGAAAAATTGAAAAAACAGATAATGCTGATTATGTTTTTAATCATTTTCTACAGATCTCAAAAAATTAGGTTGATTTGACTTTCCCAAATAGTTATTAGCTACACTTTCAATTTTTAATATTTTACCTTCAAAAATAAATTTATAGTCCATTCTAACAGGTGTCTCAAACAAATAAGTTGACAGCATAAATTCATTATTATTAATCCAAGCTCCTGATGAAGCAATTTTTTTATGTTTTAGATAACGAAGAGATGATTCAGGAATAAATTGATTGCGTCTTAGGTTTGTGAAAGGAAGATGATTTATAATCTCATCATTAATAAATTCTCCATGACCGAACTCAATTGTTTCAATTCCATCTTCCATATCAAATATTACATAATTTTTATTTTTTTTCTTTTTAAAACTTACAGATTTTACACCTTGGTCGTTATTTTCTATTTTGAACTTTCTATTTACCATATTTTTCACGGCTTTAGACGATTTAAAGTCATGAGGGTTTAGAAAAAGCGAGGCAGTTTTTTCTTTCAGAAGGTTATGCATTTTATTATTATTAGGCAGGCTAATATTAACAGCTTCTGGAAGAATATTATCCCAGACCAATTGCATCACCATTCCCATATTATTGGTACCAGAAGTAATAGCTATTACTAGGTTTTTCTCAGGAATTACTAAGCAAAATTGTCCCATAGCTCCATCTCCTCTGTAGCTATTGTACCTTGATCTCCAAAATTGATATCCATAACCTTGAGTCCAGTCATTTGAGGGATTACTTCCATTGGATACTTGTTTTGAAGTTGCATTTTCAATCCATTTTTTTGGTAATATTTGTTTTCCATTCCACATTCCTTTGTTCAAATATAGAAGTCCGAATTTGGCGATGTCTTCAGTCTTGAGGTGCAATCCCCATCCACCTACGTTAACTCCGGCTTCATTCATTTCCCAATCTGGTTTTTCAATTCCCAAAGGTTCAAATAAACGAGGATACAAATAATCAACTAACATCTCGCCGCTAACCTTTTGAATTATAGAGGAAAGCATAAATGTAGCAGGTGTGTTATAAAGAAAATGAGTGCCCGGCATGAACTGAATATCCGAGTTAAGAAAATTGAACTCCCAATCCCCCTCTCCGGTATTTAACTTGGGTTCTTTAACATGACCAGTATTCATAGTTAAAAGGTCTACAATCCTTAATTGTTCCAATTGCCATGATGGTTTTTCAGGAACTTTTTCAGGAAAAAAGGATATCACCAAATCATCTATTGATAACAAACCTTCATTTACAGCAAAACCTACAGCTGTGGATGTGAAACTTTTACTTAAAGACCATAACTCATGAGGAGAGTTTTTGTTGTATGGTTTCCACCATCCTTCACTTATTACTTTTCCATTTTTTACTATCATCAGACTGTGAATTGCATCAATTTTTTCCTCAGCCTCATTGATGAAGTTTAGAATGGCACCGGAACTCAATCCCTCTCTCTCGGGAATTCCTCTTTCTAATTTTGTTTGTACTTGAGCCTCAGTAAAAAAAGACAACAAAAGAAAAACGAAAAGAAGGGCAGATCTCATAATAAAATTATTTTTTTGTTACGAGAACTGTATTCTCGGTTTTCAACCAATCATCTAATAATTTCCTTCCACGATCCAGTGGATCTCTGTATTTATTGTCATTTACAAGATTAGTGGACTCTAGTGGATCATTTTTTAAATCGTAAAGAATTTCATAAGTAATACCATATACAACACTCTTTACATATTTAAAATCATCATACCTGACCATTCTTCCAAATTGGTTTTGACTAAATAACACGTCGAAATTAGTTTCATTTTGTGGATTTATTATCTCATTTTTAAAGCTACGGCCATCAATCCCAGTAGGGATGGGAACACCTGCCAAATCCAAAAGAGTTGGCATAATATCTATTGTGCCAACTATTGCATTATTATTAAGTGTCTTAGATTTAATCGTACCTGGATATCTAATGATAACTGGAGTTTTTGCAGATTCCTCATAAAATGTGGTTTTCGCAATTAATTTGTGACTTCCAGCCATTTCTCCGTGATCCGTTGTAAACAAAACAATTGTATTTTCTTTTATTCCTTTTTCATCAATTGATTCTAGTAATTGACCAATATGTTTATCAGTATTTTCAATTAATAATTGGTATGTAGAAATAAAACGTTTCCATTGATCCGTATCCAAATCGAAGGTTTCTTTATACATAAAGTCCTCATGAAGAATCATACCTTTTTCGTATGAGATATTGTGATTTTTAGGAAGATCAGGGCGAGGTTGAAAACGTAAATATGGTTCATCATCAGTTCTAGCAAAATGTATTGCATCTGCGAATGTTGCTCCCGCTACTTTTCCACCCAAAACCCTACATATATCGTGAGGGTTAATTAATGATAATGTCATGAAAAAAGGCTTATCACCTTCTTTATTTTTTATGTATTCTACAGCATCTTGAGTAAAAATTGGGTCATAGGCTGAACCTTCAGCTAACATACCGCCATCAGAATGCGTCATAGAACCAAATTCAGTTGCACTCGCATACCCATATCCACCAGCATGTTCTTTTCCAAAATATGCTACATCGTAGCCTGCCATCTTGAAAGATTTACCTAATGTTGGTGTGGTTTTAGATCTTTCTAAGATGGAGTCTCTTCTCAAATTAAATCCAACATCGTTGTTATGTGAATATAATCCGGTAAAAAGACTGGCTCTAGCAGGTGTACAGAGCGGATAAGTAGAGTAGGACTCTGTAAAACTAATTCCCTGTGATGCCAAAAGATCAAGAGACGGTGTCTCTATTCCGTTATCATAATCACCAGAACCGTCAGAAACTTTTACAGACCATTGATCTGAAATTATCAGAATTACGTTAGGCGGTTGATTGGTCTTTATTGGATTTTCACAAGAAATACATATCAGAAAAAATAAATATACTAATGTTCTATTATCAATCATGATTAATTTCTTACCAATCCTTTGTAACTAACCCAATCGAAGTCAGCATAATTGTTGGATTTTTGACCATTTGAAGTTGCATAAACTCCCATGTTGGCTCCAGTATACATCATGCCAAGCAAAATATTATCAGGTGTTTCACCAAGTTTTTCATAGGAGCTACCACCATTGACTGAAAAGTGGTATACATATTTACCATTTTTTGATTGAATTTTTAACAAAATTTCACCATTGTAATTTGACAATTTCTTAGACTTAAATGCCTCTACATTCGTATCTCCAATAGTTGTGCTTGACAAATTAGGATTTTTATCCCTTTTTTCACTTACAGTCAACTTGATATAGTTTTCCTTTCCAATCCTTTGAACAGTCAAATTAATGTAATTTAAATCTTTTTGATAAACACTTATCCCGGCTTCTTCCAGATTCTTTTTGGGTCTGAATTTCATTTTTGCTTCAAACTCAAAATCACTTTCTTTTTGTGTAAAACCAACCACATTATACCTCCCTCTTAATGAAAATGTTTCCGGCTTGAGGTTGAGCCTCAAGTTTCCTTTGTTTGCTGTTAACGAGTATGAATTTGGTAAGGGTACTCTTCTAAAAATCCAGTCTGGTTTTAGCTCTTTTCCATCAAAATTTTCGTAGAATGCATCATTGTAAAATTGGTGCCTGTCTGTAAAGGGTAGAGGATTATCAGTTCTTTCAACTTTTCCAGTTTCAGGTGCTGCAACAGGAAATTTTACGTGCCTGGGTTCCCATTTTGTTTCGCTAACCTGTTCCCAATGAGTGATTTGATCTTCCCATATGATTGGAACCATATGCGTTTCTCGTCCCATGTTTGAATGACCATCTACGTCATTTCTTTTACCCAGTGCAACCATAAACCATCTTCCATCTTCAAGTTCTACTAGATCAGCGTGTCCTGTACTGTGCACCCAGTTGAATGTTGAAAGATGGCGCGAAGTAAGAACAGGGTTTCTTTTAGATGGTAAATAAGGTCCAAATACATCATCACTATAAGCCATCATTACAGCGTGATGATGACCAGTACCTCCTTCAGCAACTAAAAGATAATATACTCCATTTACTTTGTAAATGTGCGGACCTTCAGTATGGCTCTTATCACAGGCACCTTCCCACAAAGAGTATCTTTTACCAACTAATTTCCAATTTTCAAGATCAAGTTCTTGAACCCATATTGCACCAATTCCACTTTTGTACATGTCTCCGGGACTGTGGGTGCCAACAAAGTAAACCTTTCCATTGTCATCAAAAAATAAATCCGGATCAATTCCAGGGGCATTTTCAATTACATAAGGTTCTGACCACGGTCCAGCTGGATCTTTCGCAGTTATTATGAAGTTTGTGTTTGGAGATTTCGTTCGATCATTTGGATCAGCGTACATGTTTGTGGTAATGATATAAAATGTCCCATCATTGTAACGAATTGTTGGGGCGTGGATTCCGCCATTTTCATTTACATCAACAAGATTTACTGCACCGGAACCTTGACTAGGTCTATGTAAGCCATTTCCAATTAACTTCCAATTAACTAAATCCTTACTGTGATGAATTGGAAGCCCTGGAAAATATTCAAATGATGAATTCACGATATAAAAATCATCACCTACTCTACAAATTGATGGATCAGGATATCCTCCAGGTATTATAGGATTTGTAAAAGTTTTTTGTGCAATTAAAGAATGACAAAAAAGTAATAAGATTAAGGATTTGTAAATAAAACGCATTAGAGGGTAATTAAAAAACGGGGAAAATAGACTTGATCTATCTTCCCCGCTTAGGTTAAACATAACTTTAAAACTTATTGACAGTTTGGAACAAAAACAATGTCAGTACCAAACTCAGGGTTTTTCACAACTACAGAGCCATCTGGATTAGAGAAGTTAACGTGTAGTTCTGTAATGATGTTTCCATCAGCAACTCCGAAAAATCCTGGAGGCCACATGGTTACTGACCATATATTATTTCCAGTGAGAGTCATTTTGGCTGCTGTTCCTGCTACTATTGTACCATCAGCAAGCTTAACTTTTGCATTAGCATGTACTTCGTTGGCATTGAATAGAGCTGTATTTGCACCATCCTTTCCTTCTTTGGCGTCAAAAGTTAAAGTGACTATGTCATCAAACATAAATTGTTCAGGTGCCATTGAAGCAGTTTTTGTTGGTGCAGGACCTAGAAGATCCGTTGAATCACTTCCGGTTCCAGTGACGGCTATATTTGCGTAAAAGGTATCCCAGAATCTAGATTGCACATCTTTTCCTGCATGTGCTTGACCTGCTGGGACATCTTCCTTTTTGAATCCTTGATTATGAACAGCAACTACATATCCAAGTTGAGCAGCGGTGTGACCATCTCCAACTTTGAGGGTAACTGTGACAGTCCCATCAAATGTAATCTGTGAAGCATCAATTTTCTCATCACTTCTCCATGCTACCCATTCTACCTCACCATAGTTTTCACCAATTGGCAGTAAAGCATTCATGTCTTCAGTCCACGTATTTCCAGTTTTTTGTCCATCAAATCCACGTGAACCATTGGCCCATGTGTAAGTGGCTGTAACAGGGTCAACAGACATTGTACCATCAAGTGGCATCGCTGCATCGACATCTGCAGATGGTGAGTCATAACGAACTGTTGCATTTTGAGCAACTTTCCAAGATTTAGGTGCAAGCATTCCAAATACCAAAAGTCTATGTTTCTGATCTGTGCTTTCAGAATCGTAGTTAACGTTTACTGTAATAGTAATTGTATCACCAACTTTAGCTGATGCTGGTTGAGTAACACCAGTTATATCGAAACATGATGTAACGAATAATAATAAGAGAGGAAGTGAAATAATTCCTGCTACTATTTTTTTAACATTTATATTCTTCATGATTTATTATTTTTTAAAGTGGTACGAATATTTAACTGACCCGCATCCTAAACTAAATTCCAGTCCCAGAGAGGTATTATTTTTTCCATACAATGGAAACATTAGATTAACTGGCACAACATCTGTTCCATTTGTAAATTGGATTTTTGTAGGCTGATAATCATCATCAAATGACCAATTTCCAGTGCTGAAATCTGCAACAGTAGTGGTCATAGTTGGAAATGGCATCTTGGCATCACTTAAGGAAAAGGTCCCATCAGTAATTGTAAGTTTTAAGTTCGTTCCATGAACGGCACTTAAATCAGTTGAGCCTCTTGCGATACTGTACAAGTTCCACTCTCCGTTGATGTCAGTTTTGTAATTAATTAATGCATCTTCTCTCACATCGTAGGAGTCAGCATCATCACAAGCAATTAAAAATGCAAGTGAAAAAAATGATATAAAAAGTATATTTCTCATAGGGTTTAGTTTAATTTAATTTAAAGTTATGTTATCGTTTTAAGTTGTGTATATCTATTTCAGATTGTGGTATTGGATACACTAAAAGTTCATTGTAGGTAGAGTGGGGAATGGTTCCATTTCCTCCCTCTGCAACAATATCCTTTTTCAATCGCCTGGTATTTAAAAAGCGATCTCCGTATTCAAAACACAATTCAATTGACCTTTCTTTATAAATCATTTCAAGCATATCTGCTGTTGATGGGGTTCCAGAAATTGAGGTAACACCAGCTCTAGCTCTTACCATATTTACATCAGAAACTGCAGCAGCAGAAACTGAACCACCAACCATGATACTGGATTCAGCTCTTGTTAAGTACATTTCGGGAAGTCTTAAGACTATATAGTCTGAATCTAGTGATGGGTATTTTTTATCAACGTATACTAGACCATCTTTAGACGTAAATAGATCTTTAAGCCTTTTATCGTTTGGGTCAGCATTTCTCAATTGAGCTATTAAACTGTTAGGGTTTAATGATGCAACACCTTTATCTTTATCAGCTTGAAAATTACTATTTCCAATTGACTGAGGGCCGAATCCGTTTTCAGTTCTGTTTGTAATTATAGCGTAGATTGCTTCGGTTGAGCCAGCTCCTTTGGTATAAATATCTGCGACATTAGCTTCAAGTGAGCTAGTGCCAGAATTTATAACTTCATTAGCTCTTTCATATGCAAGGTTGTATTTTTCATGAAAGAAATAAATTCTTGCTGCCATCGCAGTTGCAGCAGAGTGAGTACTTACTCCGTTAGCAACCTTAAAGTGTTCTCTAGCTTTTTCGATGTCAGACTCAACTTGAGCTTTAATTGCAGCAGATGTAGCTACACTGACTCTGTCATTGGTTCCAAGTACCGTAGTAATTAGAGGAATAGAATTTCCTGTTGATGGAAGTGTGTAATACATGTTGAGCTGGAAGTAAATTGCAGCTCTTAAAAAATGAGCATCTCCCAAAACCTTACTTTTTTCAGCTTGAGTACCATACATATCGTCAATATTAGCGGTCAGTACAGTATTGATTGCATTTAGAGCTCTCATTCCATTATTGTAAGAATTACCTGAAAACATTTGGGGAACACCACTAACCGTCCATTTATAATATGGTGTCCAGTTGGCTGAATTTCTAACTATATAATCTCTTACAAAGCCTGAGGTAATCATTGGCTGGTAGGCATAAAATCCTCTCATTTTATCATAGGCACCGTTAACTAAAGCATTCATGGATGCTAAATCAGTTAGCTTATCATCAGTTAAACCTATTGGGTCGGTTTCATCCAAAAAGTCTTCGCAAGCTATGAAAGTCATTGAAACAGCCATCAACAAAAAGCTCAATTTTTTTATATTAAAAATATTTTTGATGTTCATATGTTTAGAATTTAATGTTTATACCTAAGTTAACTGTCTTTGCTTGAGGAACTTGTTTCCATTTATCCATCAAATTAACATTCCCTGGTCTAATGTAATTTTCAGGATCATACATTGACGCAGGAGCATTGGTGAAAGTCAAGAAATTTGTAAACTTAGCATACAGGTTTACACTTTGCAAAAATGAGTCGCCCTCTAAGTTAAAATTGTATCCTATGGTTAGGTCTCTCATTCTAAGATAATCAACTTCGGATACATATTCAGATGTTCTTCCCCAAATAGTGGGAGCAGTTGTTACTTGAGCTACTCTAGTTACATCACCTGGGTTCCTCCATCTTCCTAATTGACTTCTCAGTGGAGTAACATCCATCGATCCAAAAGCATATTTACCTTGGATTTGTTCACCTGAAGCTATGTATGTTTGTCCAACTGCAAAGTTCCATAAAGTGTTCATATACCAGTTTTTATAATTCAAACTGCTACTAAAAGAACCAGTAAAATCTGGATATGGTTTTCCAAATGGAACTCGGTTTGCATTTAAGAAGTTGTTTAATGAACCAGCTTGAGCGGCAGCTTCAGCTACAGTATAATTATTTCCATCGAGACCCTGATAAATGTCTTGTCCAGATGCAGGATCCACACCAACCCAAATTGGTATAGTTTGTATACCCACAGGCTTGTTAAGGTAAATGGATGTAGTTCCAAATCCAGGAATATTAATTCCCTCAGGATTTCCTCCTAAATCAGTAACCTTATTTTCATTGTATGCATATGACAAATCAACATCCCAGGTAAGATCTTCAGTATCAAACAGAGTTACACCAAGTGTAGCTTCAATACCTTTATTTTCAATTTTTCCTAAGTTCGTTGTAACACTTGTTAGACCACTTACAAGACTTACTGGATAAGGTAAAAGCATGTCTTTTGTTGTTTTTTGGTAGGCATCTACATCAAGACTGAATTTATTATCGAACATTTGTATAGTAAGACCAACATTTGTTTGCTCTACAGACTCCCAACTTAGCTCATCATCACCAATATTAGAAAGGGTGATACCATTATTATTATTGTAATTGGCTTGACCATAGGATGAGGCATAAGCGTAATTACCAATTTCTGCATTTCCAGATTCACCATAACTCGCTCTAATTTTCATGAAGTTGATGGTGTTTTTTAAACCACTAAAAAATTCTTCTTCGCTAATGTTATATCCAACAGAGACAGCAGGGAAAAGACCCCATTTTTTATTTTCACCGAATCTTGAGGATCCATCTCTCCTAGCTGTTATCGATAGCAAATATTTGCTATCAAAATCATAATTGACTCGAGCTAATATGGATAGAAAACTATATGCGCTTTGGTTG
>MDTC01124325.1_pt1 | contig 10639 bp, 12 predicted proteins | sample 811181 | NCBI WGS metagenome assembly MDTC01 (sample SAMN05326644, study PRJNA326480) | marine metagenome | isolation source: seawater | place: Pacific Ocean: North | collected 2011 | reverse complement strand
TATGGAAATGAATTAACTTTCAATAATCAAATAGATATTGGACAAACTTTTCAGGGAGGTATAATATTTTACTTGGATGAGAACGGTGGTGGCCTTATTGCTGCTCCGAATGATCAAGCCATTAGTGCTGAGTGGGGGTGCTTTGAAACTGAGATTAATGGGGCTGACGGTGTAGAACTAGGAACAGGTTATCAAAATACTTTAGATATGCTTCAAGCAAATTGTCAGCCGAATATTTCAGGAAATTTACTAGCAAGTGAGGTATGTGAAAGTTTAGTAATTGATGGATATAGCGACTGGTTCTTACCATCAAAAGATGAATTAAATTTGATGTATAATAACATTGGTAACGGTAATGCTTTAGGTCTTGGAAATGTTGGAAATTTTGCTCTAGATTTTTATTGGTCATCAACTGAAATAAATAGCCATTATGCTGAAAAACAGCTTTTTAGTACTGGATTTCAAGGCAATTACTGTAAATTTGGTAAATATCATGTAAGAGCTATTAGGGCTTTTTAGCTTTTTTTACTTATTAATCGTCATTTTACTGTCGTCTTTTCAAGTATTGTTTGTCAAACAGTTTATAAAGTAATTAGTTTAAATACTATTTTTGAGGAATAATTAGGAAGTCAGGTTGTTGAACTTAAGTGAAATAGATATTGATAGAATAATTGAAATGGCATGGGAAGATCGTACTCCCTTTGAAGCTATTAAATATCAATTTAATCTTTCTGAAAAAGAAGTTATCAAGTTGATGAAATCAGAAATGACAGAAAGAAATTGGAAAAAGTGGAGAAAACGTGTTCAAGGCAGAAAGACTAAACACTCTTCTCTTAGAATCGAAGGGATGAATAGATTTAAATCGTCAAGACAAAAGACTATTTCTGGAAATAGAATTAGTAAAAGATAATTTTAAATTGTTTATGAAAACGTGTATTTTCTTGTTTCTATCATTGTTTAGTTTTTCTACTTTCTATCTTCAAGATACTGCTACAGATTTTACAGCTAGCGATTGTGATGGGATTATTCATAATTTATTTTCAGAATTAGACAGCGAGAAAGTAATTGTTTTGACTTGGGTAATGCCTTGTGGTCCGTGTGCTACCCATGCAATAAATGCATACTCAGCTGCTTCAAATTTTCAGACTACAAACCCTAATCGTGTAAAGTTTTATTTAATAGATGATTTTGCTAATACTTCTTGTCAATCTCTTTTATCTTGGGGAGATAGTTATGGATTAGATTCTGCAACATTATTTTCAAATCCGGATATTGACATGAACGATTATGGTCAAATAGGTATGCCTAAAATTGTAGTAGTAGGAGGGGCACAACATAAAATATACTTCAACGAAAATAGCTCTACTTTTGGAATTAATGTGGCTATTCAACAAGCACTAAATGATTTGCCAAATATGGTACCATCTGAGAGCGGTATTTTTAAAGCAAAGCTATTTCCAAACCCAGCAACTCATAAATTAAAATTTATCTATACAAATAAAGACCCTTTAAAAATTAAAATAGAAATATTTAATATGTTGGGGGAGCGGATTTTAAAAAATTATAATGTTAAAGACATATCTACAATTGGAAGCTATGAAATCGATGTAAGCTCATTTCATCCAGGCTCCTATTTATTGAAATATAGCACAACTAATCAAAGCAAAATAATTAAGTTTAACATAGTACACTAACGTCATGAAAAAAACTTATTTAACTTTTTTTTTACTATTTACATTAAAAGTGATGTTATCACAAAATGAGATTAATAGAGGATATAAAGTAAATATTGGAGATAAACTTCCGCAGATTACTTTGAATATGCTAAACGGAGAAAAATGGACAAACAAAGATTTTGAAAATAAAGTAGTTGTCATTCAGTTTACAGGTTCTTGGTGCAGTGTCTGTAGAAAAGAGATGCCTCATTTGGAAAAGAGAGTTTGGCAAAAGTTTAAAAATGAAAATTTCTTACTTGTTGGAGTTGACATAAAAGATTCCCGTGAGAGGGCAGATGCATTTGTTAAGCTTACTGGAGTTACCTATCCGGTTGCCCACGACCCTGAAGGTACAATTTTTTCAAAATTCACCTTGGAAGGAGCAGGAGTTACAAGAAATATTTTAGTTAATAAAAAAGGGGAGATAGTTTTTCTAACCAGACTTTTTGAGGAGGAAGAATTTGAATCCATGATAGCAAAAATTAAGGAATTAATTTAGCTTTTCCTCTAACTTCTTCTACTTCAATGGTAGCATTTACAACACAAACAATGGCAATTAAGCTAGCTATCAATCCACCAACAAATGGAACAAAGAAACATAAAGAAAATAACGAACCTAATCCACATGCAAAACCCTTGTGATTTCTTATAAATGCAATACTTTCTCTAACACTTAATTTATTCCTTTCATTACTGTAATCAATAAATGAAAAGCCATAAAAATAAGACGAAATTAAAAAATTACCTATCACACTAATAATCCAACCAATTATTGGAATAAGGGTTGTAAGCAAGAAGAAAATAGAAAAAAATAGTTGAATAATTATATTTCTAATGGCAATAATTACAGCTCTTATGGTGTCTTTTAGTAATTGTTTAAATTGAAATTTTATTTTTTTTCCTGTAATAATTTCTGCAGTTTTTTCAGAAAGAAGAGTGAAAACAGGAGAAAGAATAATTATCGTAAAATATCCTCCTACAATTGCATATATGTATATATATACTATTTTGGTTACCACCCAAATAGTCCAGTAAATAACACTATTTAAAAAACTACGCCATAGAGACAGATTCTCAAAGTTATAGTTTGATAAATTAATTACATATTCATTAATTTGATCAGAAAAAAAATCTATTATCCTTATACCTATTAAAAATAAAAATAAATTTAATATCAGAGGAAACAGGTAAAAATAGGATAGTTTGTTTTGAGAAATAAATTTTATTGCTTTAACATACCCTTTAAGACCCTTTTTAAATGAGGAGAAGTAATTTTTTTTCATATTTAAATAGTTTCCGGATATGTTAATAAAAACTCATTAATATTATTTCATGAAGGTTACATTTCCCTCAATATCGTATTTATCTCCATAGGTGATGTTAGGCGCTCTATCAAGGTTTTTAACATTTTCTCGTTGTCTTCCAATACCCTCTGGACGTAATGTTGAATTATAAATTCTCATTTTTAGTTCCTTTTTTAAAGAGTCGAATACAATCGAATAGCTGCTGTCTGAACTTAAATTATTTAACTCTTTATGATCATATTTATGGTCATAAAGTTCATAGGAAAAGCAATCATTTTCCTTCCATTGTGTAATTCTATATCTTTCTGTTTTTATTGAATATCCATTTCTCCATTTCGTTAGTGAGCTATTTCTTATATTATTTGCATTAACTTTAAATAAAGGAACTAGGCTCTTACCTACCACATGTTTAGGCGCTTCAATGTTAGTTATGTCCATAATTGTTGGGTAAATATCTATTAGCTCAGTTGGGCTTGAAGAGATTATACCAGTGTTTTTTATTCCAGCACCAGCAAAAATTAAAGGCACTCTAGTTGCATTTTCAAAAAGAGTTTGCTTTTGCCAGTGTCCATGTTCTCCTAAATGGTAACCATGATCAGATGTGAAAATAATAAGTGTATTTTTTTCTAATCCGCTCTCTTTGAGCTTCCTTAAAATTCTACCAACTTGAGCATCTACAAAGGAAGTGGTCGCATAATAAGCCTCTTTAATCTCTTTTGCCAATGGCAGTTCTAAATTAATTTGGTTTTTTTTAGCTCTTATTGATTTGGCTGCAGACAATGGTAGTGTTGCTAAATATTTTGGAGAGCTTTCATCAATTTCAATATTATTTCTATCGTAGAGTTCAAAATATTTTTTTGGAGCTACAAACGGTGTGTGAGGTCTGTATAAACCAACTGCTAAAAAAAAATTTTCTCCAGTTTTTGCAAATTCATCTAAATATTCTATAGCTTTTTTTGAACTAATTCCATCAGTTTGTTCTTCGTCTTCTCCTTCTGCAGCATACCAACTTAAAGTTCCTCCATATTTTCTTGTTTCTAGTGTATTAATTTTATATTCTTCTTTTTTGTCTCTTCCATAGGGGTTAAATGTTTGATCCCATGAGTATATATCATCGCATCCTGAAGTTCCTATGCTGCTAGGGTTATCATAATGAAAAATTTTACCGATTCTAACAGACTGGTATCCTTGTTGCCTAAATCTTTGCCCAAGAGTAATTACATCGGGAACGGCGCTTCTTAAATATACATTATTGGCAATAATTTTTGTTTGGTCTGCATACATTCCTGTCATGAAAGAGGCTCTTGATGGTCCACAAAGCGGGTACTGGTTGTGTGCATTATTTAGAACAACACCATTTTTACCTAAGTAATCAATATTAGGGCTTTTAACGGTGGAATTTCCATAAATCCCCAAGTCACAATTTAAATCATCTGCAATTATAAAAAGTACATTTATTTTATTGCTTTCATTTAATTTATTTGTTTCGCTCCCACAACTATAAAGTATGGAAATTAAAAGATAAAGAGACAATATATTTTTCATTATATTAAAAATAGGACAACAATTATTATAAAAAGTACTTTTAATTACATTTGCCATCTTTAAAAATAATAATTTATTATGTGCGGTATAGTTGGAGTCTTTGATTTAAAAGAAAAAAGTATAAATCTTAGGGAACAAGTTTTAAATATGTCAAGAAAAATCAGGCACAGAGGTCCTGATTGGAGTGGAATATATTCATCAAATAATGCAATTTTGGCACATGAAAGATTGGGAATTGTTGATCCAACATCTGGGAATCAACCAATATACTCAGATGATAAAAGGATTATTCTTGCTGCAAATGGAGAGATTTATAACCACCGATCAATAAGAAAAGATTTTTTGAATTATAATTTTACTACTGGTTCAGATTGTGAAGTAATTATAGCATTATATAGAAAAAAGGGAGTTGATTTTTTAGACGAAATAAATGGGATTTTCGCTTTTGCATTGTATGACGAAGTGAAAGATGAATACCTAATCGCAAGAGATCACATGGGTATAATTCCACTTTATATGGGTTGGGATATTAAAGGTACTTTCTATGTTGCGTCAGAACTTAAGGCTCTAGAGGGTGTATGTAATAAAATTGAATTGTTTCCACCAGGGCATTATTTAAGCAGTAAAAATGGAGAATTAATAAAGTGGTATAAGAGAGACTGGTTGGACTTTAATAATGTTTCTAAAAATTCAACCGATATAAAAACTGTTAAAGATGCACTTTGCAAAGCTGTTAAAAGACAATTAATGTCGGATGTTCCATACGGCGTATTACTTTCTGGGGGTTTAGATTCCTCTATTACATCTGCTGTAGCAAAAATATATTCAGATAAAAGAATAGAGTCTAATGATCAAAAGGCAGCTTGGTGGCCAACATTACATTCATTTGCAGTTGGGCTTGCTGGTTCACCTGATTTAGAAGCTGCTAAAAAGGTTGCAGACTATATAGGAACGGTTCACCATGAAATAATATTTACAATACAAGAAGGTATAGATGCGATTAGCGATGTCATATATCATTTAGAAACTTATGATGTAACTACGATAAGAGCTTCAACTCCTATGTTTTTAATGGCTAGGGTAATTAAGTCAATGGGAATCAAGATGGTTCTTTCAGGTGAAGGATCTGATGAAATTTTTGGTGGTTATTTATATTTTCATAAAGCGCCTAATGACAAAGAGTTTCATGATGAAACAGTTAGGAAATTAGATAAATTACATCAATACGATTGCTTAAGAGCAAATAAAGCTTTAGCTGCTTGGGGGATTGAAGGGAGAGTACCTTTTTTAGACAAAGAGTTTATGGACGTTGCGATGTCTATAAATCCTAGTGATAAGATGATTAAAGAAGGAAAGATGGAAAAGTGGGTGCTTCGAAAAGCTTTTGAGGAATTACTTCCTAAAGAAGTTGTATGGAGACAAAAAGAACAATTTTCTGATGGAGTTGGATATGATTGGATAGATACACTAAAAGAACTTGTAGAAAAGTCAATTAGTGATGAAATGTTTAAGCAGGTCTCAAGTAGATTTTACATAAACCCCCCCCTAAATAAGGAGGAATATTACTACAGGTCAATTTTTGAATCTCACTTCCCATCTGAAGCTGCTGCAAAGTCTGTACCATCAGTACCTTCAGTTGCGTGTAGTAGTCCTATTGCTTTAAAATGGGACGCTTCTTTTGAGGGAAAAAACGATCCTTCTGGCAGAGCAATAATTTCACATAATCAGAGGTATTAACTTCAACTAGATACGGTATTTTTACAATACTTTAGTACATTTAAGTTAAAATTGTACCATTGTCAAAAAAGAAAAAACTTGCGATTGCCGGAGCATCTGGCTTTATAGGCAGATGGTTTATTGAAAAGTATAAGGAGAATTATGATATTGTTGCACTTTCAAGGAAACGTATTGAAGGTGGAAGCAGTGTAGTTGAGTGGAGGTCAGTAGATTTATTTTCAATTTCTAGTAGCATCGAAGCGCTGAAAGGTGTTGATTATGCTTTATATTTGGTTCACTCTATGCAACCATCAACAAGATTAAGTCAAGGTAATTTTGAGGATACAGATTTATTACTTGCAGATAATTTCTCGAGGGCTGCAGAAGAGTGCAATTTGAAACATATTGTATACTTAGGAGGTATTTTGCCTAAAGATGACCGAAATATTTCTAAACATTTACGATCTAGGCACGAAGTGGAGCAGGTCTTAAGTTCTAGACAAACACCGTTGACTGCAATCAGGGCAGGGATAATAATTGGCCCTGGTGGATCGTCATTTAATATTATAAGGAAATTAGTCAAAAATCTTCCTGTTATGGCATGCCCAAGTTGGACAAAATCAAAAAATCAACCGGTAGATTTAATAACTTCACTCTTAAGTATAGATGAGGTATTAGGAGATAACAAATATTTCAATAGACATGTAGAGATTGGAGGTGCTCAAATTGTTACATATATGAAAGTTCTCCAACTTACTGCAAAATATATGAATAAGAAAAGATGGATTTTTTCAATTCCCTTTTTTTCTTTAGGAATGTCCAAATTATGGGTAGGTTTATTTAGTGGTTCTAGTACTAATTTTGTTTCACCACTAATAGAAAGCCTCAGACATGATATGACCTTAGAAGATAAAACATTTATGCAGAAGTTTCCAAATTTCACTCTATCACAAACAATCAAAAAGGCATTAGATGAAAATATTTTAATTCCAAAAGTGCCCAATGGGGTATTACCTAAGAAAGATAAAAATACTGTTAGAAGTGTCCAGAGAATTGCAAATCCGAAACAAAAATCCTCAAAGTGGGTTGCAGAATATTACCCCATATGGTTGAGTAAAATGTTTGGTAGGATTATTGAAGCCGAAGAAGAGGGTACGGTAATTAAATTCAAACTTCTAGGAATATGTTTGTTACAATTAGAATTTGTTGAAAATAGAAGTGATGTAAATCGACAACTTTTTTATATTACGGGTGGATATTTAACGAAAAGAACTAACCGTGGATGGCTTGAATTTAGATCCATTTTAAATGGTAGTTATATTATAACAGCAATTCATGAGTTTGTCCCAAGACTACCGTGGTTTATTTATCGTTTTACTCAGGCAAAGGGGCATTTACTTGTTATGAAGAAGTTTGAAAAGCAACTTTCAAAAATGGATTAAACAGCGAAGAATAGTATTAACTTTTTCAATAAACCTACATCTTGGTTATTAAACGGAGTATTAAAAATAAAAGCTGGGTTGAAATAATTAAATATAAATCGAAGGTGTAAAAAAGAGAAAATTAAACAAATCAATCAAAGCTTCTAAGAGTCTTTTATATTAGTGGATTCGAGGTTAATTTATTTAGTGATTTTGAATCACGCATTTTAGCTTACAAGACTAAGTCTGAAATATTATTAATAAATATTTAAATTTATTAACCACTGTAAGATATGCTAAAATTTTAAAAAAATAATGGTGACTAACAGTAACGAAATCTTAGAATTTTTGACAACTTATAATTGGGAGTTAAGGTCAAAATCACTCTACAATAAATATTTATTTCCTAATTTTATTACAGCGATAAAGTTTATCAATGAAGTCGCAAAAATTGCTGAAAAATACAATCATCATCCTAAATTGATAAATTCTTATTCATCGGTCGAATTATATTGGATTACTAACGATGTTGGCGAGATAACTCAAATTGATATTAATATGGCCAAAAAGTGTGAATTTTTATATTTAAATTACAAGAGCAAATGAATATTGTAAAGTATACATTATTAATAATATCTATTTTTTCTTTTGCCATTAATTGTGAGTCTCAAAAACTAAAAAGCACATCAAAAATGAATAATAACAATTATAATCCACTTACTAAAGAAGAAGAAAGAGTTATAGTGAACAAGGGAACAGAATACCCGTTTACTGGGATTTATAACAATCATTATAAACAAGGAACTTACATTTGCAAAAGATGTGACGCACCACTTTATCTATCAAAAGATAAATTTAAATCAAATTGTGGATGGCCAAGTTTTGATGATGAAATTGAGGGTGCTGTTAAAAGAATAACAGATTCTGATGGCTACAGAACTGAAATTCTGTGTAATTCTTGCAATGGACATCTTGGACATGTTTTTTTAGGTGAGGGATTTACAAAGAAGAATACACGTCATTGTGTAAATTCAGTGTCATTAAATTTTGTTCCTTTTGAAAAATAAAATAATATTATCAAAGAGTTTAATTGAGAAAATTTCAGTTAAGTTAAAAGAAATCAAACTACTAGTTGATTTAAATAGTGGTGAAGATTTAGAAATAATCAGAGATGAATTATTAAGTATTATTCAAGAAATAGATATTGAAAAACACCGTTGTTTCAACCATAATAGCTAAAAGCATTAAACTTACAATATTTCTCTTGTTTGTTTTTTTTGCTAATGTTATATCTATTTCCCAAGAGGTAAGTTTTTTATTTATGGGTGATATTATGGGACACGGTCCTCAGATAAGAGCAGCTTTTCAAGATTCGAGCAAAACATATAATTACAATGAGGTTTTTAGTCCATTAAAAGAACTAGCAAGTTCAGTAGATTTTGCTATCGCCAATTTAGAGGTTACACTTGCTGGACCGCCATTTGAAGGTTACCCTAAATTTAGTTCACCAGATGAACTTGCAGTGGCGTGTAAAAATAATGGTATAGATGCGTTAGTTACTGCCAATAACCATTCATGTGATAGAGGAGATGAGGGATTGATAAGAACAATTAATGTATTAGATAGTCTATCTATCAAACACACTGGAACTTTTAGTGATTATAATTATAGAGATAGCTTAAATCTTTTAGTATTCAGTAAAGATGATATCAATATTGGGCTTCTAAATTATACATATGGTACTAACAACATGCCTTTTAATTATCCAACATATGTGAATTTAATAGACTCAAGTTTAATTAGGAGCGATGTTGAAAAAGCTAAATCAAAAGATATTGATAAATTAATAGTATTTGTCCATTGGGGTTTTGAATACAATGATTTTCCAAGTACCTATCAAAAAAAGTACAATGAATTTTTTAAATCTCTCGCTGTAGATGTTGTTGTTGGTTCACATCCACATGTTATTCAACCAATAATGTATCAAAAAGGCAACAGGAAAAGTAAAGAATTCCTTTCTGTATACTCTCTTGGAAACCTTGTTTCTAATCAAAGAGATCGGAAAAAAGATGGAGGTGTAATGTTAAGGCTGTCTTTCAAAAAAGAATTTGAAAAAATCAAGATTAGTCAAAAAAATTACATTTTAACATGGGTTTATAAATATCAAAAAAACTCAAAAAATCATTATGAAATACTCCCTTGCACGCATGAAAAATACGATTCCAGTTATTTTGATAATCCAGCTCATTTTTCTAGTATGCAAACATTTATAAATGACTCAAGAACTCATTTAAAAAATAATAGCATTAATATTGAGGAAGGAAAACCTTATCCTGACCCATATTTAAATAGAATCCCACCCCAAAGAATTAAATTAAAGGCAAGTAAAGATAAGGTAAAGGCTCTGAAATTAAAAAACAGAAAAAGTATTTTCCAAAGAAGAAAAAGAGTTAAATGATTTTCAGAACAAGTAATTTTATCTCAATTTTAAAAAGAGTCTCTACTTACGCCATGTCTATTGGCTATGTTACTGTTGGATTAGGGCACTTTACAAACACTTCTTTTTTTTTAAAAATTATGCCACCCTATTTACCATACCATACAGAGTTGGTTTATATCAGTGGTTTATTTGAAATTATTCTTGGTTTAGGGTTGCTATTTAAAGCTCTTAAAAAATGGGTTGGTTGGGGACTTATTTTTTTACTGATTGCAGTTTATCCTGCTAACATATATTTAGCTTTTAATAAAGCACCTCAAGAAGCAATAAATATCACACCTTTTTTAGCATCATGGGTTAGACTCCCAATGCAATTTATATTTATTACTCTTGCATACATTCATACTAAATCGTAAATTATGTAATAGTAATTAATGGTTTATTTATTTTAAATTTTTAGATATTAATGAAAACAGAATTTATTTTATACAAGAATAACAG
>MDTC01196611.1_pt1 | contig 10640 bp, 1 predicted proteins | sample 811181 | NCBI WGS metagenome assembly MDTC01 (sample SAMN05326644, study PRJNA326480) | marine metagenome | isolation source: seawater | place: Pacific Ocean: North | collected 2011 | reverse complement strand
GATGTAGAATCGTTCTTTGATCAAGCTATTGGTGCTGCTGCTGGATCTGCACTTAGAACTGGCGATGCTGCTGCGGCTAGCTTGTTCGGTGCTGGTGCGCTTGGTAAAGGTCTACAGGGGTTACAGGGGACTGGTTTAAGTGACGCTGAAAATAAACGTGCTGCTCAACTGGCATTTGGTTCATTTGGGCTTGGAGGTAGAGCGGCAGAAGTATTTACAGGAACAACAACTGAAGAAGAAAGAATAAAAGCAGAGGGTCGTGAACTTTCACAATTGCAGAGTCAACTTGGTGATCAAGCGGCTAACATGGAAAGCATGGATGTTACAGCCAAGCAGGTTATCATAAATACTCAAGATGCTAAGTTTAGAGAAATTCAAAGTAGGGTAAATCAAAATCAAGCCTTATTAAGAAGCGGAGGTGGGCCTGTTTATGCCAGCAGAGGAATGTTTATTCCAAGAGGAACTGATACTGTTCCTGCCATGTTGACACCCGGAGAGTTTGTTGTAAATCGCGCTGCTGTACAAAGAGGTAATAATCTACAAATACTTAGATCTATGAATTCTAATTCTGCACCAATTCAGGCGGCTCAAGGTTTCTCGTCTGGCGGACCTGTTAGATACAGGGCTAACGGTTCAACTGGTCCAGAATCAGCGGGCGGCATAGACTTCTCTAAATTTGAAGAAATGGTCAATAAATTCCAAGAGGTCACAGATAAACTTGGTAATGTAAATATTAAACACATGTTTGAAAAACTTGGTACACTTGATATTAATCATATGTTCAATGGTAATATGCAGCAAGCATTTAAAGATGAAATTTTAGCAGAAGCTGGAAACATGATGTCAAGATCAAAGTTTAATAGCGATGGTAGTATAACAACTTCAGATCGTAGTGTATTAGGATAAAGCAACGAATGTCATATCTTCATGAATTAGAGTGTCACTGCGTTATTGGCGGTTCTGCTGATGTAGAATCCGTTGGCGCTATTGACGCTTTGATGTCTCTCGATCCAGTAAACTTTTCTGTAGATGCGGAAGCTCCTACAGCTTTAGCTTCTCGATGTAGATCCACCACGTCTGTAAATACCAGTGTCACCTTCACTGTTTTCGAGCAAATTTTCACCATTCCGGGTGACCCCAACAGGTATTCAGTCTCCATAGACTTTGAAGTAGAGGTTGGCGATAGTATAGTAGTAGTAATTGGAGACCAAGCGTCTGTCTATGAAGTATTTTCAACAACATCTTCTATCTACGGTACAATTTTAGAGCTTCAGAGTGGAGCGGACCTTGTTGTTGCAGAAACTTACACGGGATTGCTAACTGGTATTAGGTGTAATGATATATTACCCTATCTAAATACAAACTTTCATCATGATGTTACACTAGAAACGTCTTCCGCGATAGAAGACGATGATATTTTCTTACACTTATTAATAGAAACATTTAGTGAAATTGATGATGGCATAACAGTTGACTACAGTGTTAGCCAAGGGCTAGAAGCTGTCACCGAGATAGAGTCAGACTTTTTAGATAAATTCCACGGCGACTTCCCAGAATACTTTGACCTATCTAATTATACGAATAGTCAAAAGTTACATCCAAGTGGTGACATTACTGTTAGCGAGTTTGTTGGTGATGATGGCGGCACGTCAAACCTGTATTCATATATAGAAGAAGGTGTATTTCTAGGTAAGTATACCACACATAATGAGTATTCAGAATTAATTGCTGATGATATATTAACATATGTGACACCGTATACTAACCATACAGATGGCAATTATCAATTTAAGGTTTATCTAGACGAGTTTACACTAAAACCTTTAGACACAAGGTTGCTTCTTAGACTTTCTGCGCCTATTAATAATATTGAGTCAGAAATTGCCCCTAGATATACAATTAAAGATATCAAGTTTGAAGATCCTAGTGGCACTCTAGTTGTACAGTATGAGGATCTTATCTTCTTTGGTGATGCCAGCGATGACAGACATCCGGGTATGTACAAAAACTTTACCACGTATTCGCTGAAGCCAAGCAACAATGTTGTGGCAAACAAGTACGAGTGGCAAGATGGATACCCAGACCTACAACAAAAGAATGGCTACACGCTGTCGTTCAATGTTTTAGTAGAATCAAGAGATGACGCTTTTGACGGCGGGTTTACTGACGGGTTTATTGAAATAGATGCTGACGGAAATGAAGTCGCGATACAGCCAACCAACAACCTTAGAATATCCACAGTAGAAATTTGGAGTAGTGGTTTTCCGGGTATTGGTCCTAGCCCAGAAAACTACATGCCTCTAATCATGATGAACCCAGAAAAGGGTAAAAGGTTAGAAAGAAAGATACTACCCAAGTTGATACCAGCAAAAGGTTATGACACAACTATATTCCCAGAGTCTGGCAATCTTTTATGGACAGACCATGACGGTGAATACTCTAATATAGATGAATGTGATAACGCAAAGTTAATATCTTACATCACAGACAATAGTAATCAAACATATATAACAACCCATGATGTTATAAATGACTCTGGTAAGCTAATACTTAAATTTGGAACTGGCGCAAGCGAGGTTAGCGAAGTAACTCCGGGTGCGTTTAACATAGCGTTTAACCAGTCACTAAATGGTAAATGGACTTCTCCAACATTCTCTGATGGTAGATATCATCCATCTGGTGAGTTCAATACTGAAAATACGGTGGCGCTAAATCAGGTAGATAATATCTATCATGACATAGATTCTATTAGCCTTTCTGTTACCGCTAAAAAATCCGCTGGCGCAAGAGACTTTTTCTTAGACATTGTTGGATACAGTGATGATTGTATTTTAAATGTCACAAGCCCGACTGGTGGATTCTTACAGAACCCAACTGGCACTGATTATTATACGCCACCAACTGCCTCTGGCTTTGCAAAGATAGACGATCTTGGCATAGACGGTGAACCTATCTCTGACAAGAGCGCGTACTTTGAAAATCAAGCTAGCGGAGATCATTACGAACTTACAACGTATCCGCTTGTTGATAGTGAGGAGTTTAGAACATACGAACTACCACTAAAGATATTCCAAGACGAAGTTGAACTTGGCTTACCAAGAGATTATAACTGGAGTACTTTCTTTGAAAATCTTTACTTAGATATTTTCCCACTACCTAGTGGCGCTTCTATATCTGACATACATCTTATCGTTAGATACAAACCACAAAACGCATTTACGCTTGCAACTCAAGGTGGTGACATAGGTCGTGCGCAAGCTGGTAGAAGCGAAGGCGCTTTCTTCCCATCGGCTATGGCCTCTGGTGACGATTATCTAAACACCGGGTCTGGATTTCAGCCAATGTCTAGGTTGGAAGGTCTGCCCCATCAATATAGATCGCCTAATACAATTAAAACAAACTACGGTAGAAGGTGGCGAGGTATCAAAGGGCTTACATATGGCCCGTTCAATGTAAATGAGTTTGGATTTGGTTTTGAAAATCCACAGTTAGATACGCCACTTATTGACTGCCTAATTGATTTCAGTAGACGAGATGGCGACCTTTTCTACTCCAGATCAAATCCAATATCCAACGGCGCAAGTGGAGAGTTCACAAGCTCTCCATTACATTTAACACAAAACATTAGCTTGAGATTTACAAGTGGTACGCTGTTTGAAAGTTTATTACCCGGTTATAGTGGTGATTATCTAACTGCGGACTGGACTTCACTGGCTAGCGGTGCCAACAACTTCCAAAGTCATGAACTATACGGTCAAATATTTGATGGCTATGACAATATAGTTAGATTTGACAGAGATGATGAACTCACATTTTCTAATGTAGACCCTAGTAGCGGGATTGTACTTTATACTAGATTTATTCCAGATGCTAATGTAACCGCATCTGACTTTAATAGTAGCAGTTTAATTACAATAACCGATTCGCCAAGCTTAACAGGTTTGCATATTGGCTTTAGCGGTGGTTATTTGTTTGCTTCTGGCAATGGAGATGTTGGTCAGTTTATTCAAGACACTATACCATACAGTGGTTATCAATATCCTTTATCTGTTCTTGTTACTTATAACGAGAAGTATGATCAAAAGTTAAGATTATACACAGACAATGAATTACATAAGGGCGAGTTTACCAATCTAAGAGCAACTAGTAATTCTTTCCAATTATCTAACCTTAAAAATTCATTACAATTTGGGAGACCAAGCAATGGCAGTGGTTTGCCAATGCTTCTTGCTGAGATAGGCTACACAACACCGTTCACTGGTAGCGGTTCACACATTGTAGAATCTAATCCAGACAGAAACCTTAAAGAAATAACCGCAACTGAATTCTTTGACAATCAAAGGATGAAGTTCTTTGATCCAGAAGAATCTCACACCAACGACACCTTTAAACTTTGGGATTACGTAAACGAAGATAGTTATCACGACTGGACTATTGGCGCATTTAGAAACCCTATGTTTAGCCCTGCGTTTGACGGACTAACGAAGAGAACTAATAGAGATTTGATCTCATTCCACCTTGAAAACGACGGTGTGGCTTACGGAGAAAGAGTCAATCTAGATTTCCCAGAAAACGTAGACAGTGGCGTTTCTTATCACACGCAAGTTGAAAATGACTTTATTAGATTCCATCTTACAGACAGTCCAAATAATTTCTATGCTATCTACCCAAGAGTAAGAAAAGATTTACCACAAGGTTACAAGTTTACAGACAACGCACTGGTTGTAGATACCATACTTACAAACGATACAAGTGGCAATATACAGTGGGACAGATGCACAAGTGGCCCAAAGCTTATTGTAAGTCTTTACACTAAGAATCAAGAACCATATTGGAGTCCAGAGAATTACGGCCTTATAAATAGAAGCATACATTATATTGAGCATTGTCCTAGCTCTATTATAAAAATAGAAAGCTCATTTAGCCATGACGACCTGTGTGATGAATCTGAGCAGTGGGCATTTTTCCCAGATGAACAAAAAGCAAAAGACTTTGGTGAAAGATTGTTCTCTGCTGATGTTGACGATATGTTCTTACAGTATGATATTGTCTATCCATCTTCTGACGGTTATATATCAAAACTACAAATTCACACTGCGCACGTTAGAGCAGAAAATGTACTTGTAAATCCAGAACCCTCAAGTGGCGTTTTTGATCTATTTTCTAGCGGTGGCTTTGTAGATAGTGGTATTTTAGATTTATACACATTCGGCGTTTCTGGCTATGCAAGTGGCGATTTTCAGTTATACACAAGCGGCCAACTAGCCGTTCCCTATAGCGGCGAAATAGATCTATTTACTTCTGGCGCATTAAAAGTAGAAGAAAACCTAGATCTCTTTACATTTAACTCTGCGGAAGTTAGCGGGAGACTTAACCTTTATACATCTGGTCAACTTCCTGAGCAAGACAGCGGAAACTTTGATCTCTTTGTTCGGGGCTTTAGTTTAGCAACCAGTGAAATAATTGGTGGCGGTGCGGGCGGCAGCAATATCTTTGGTATGCCTTTGTTTGCTCGCAATACGCCGCCTAGCGGTGAGAACGCAAGTGGTTCTCTAAATCTTAATTTGATGACCTCTCTCAGTAGCGGCACTGGGGCGGATTACGGTAGTTTCTGGAACTTGATCGCAGCTAAACCGTTCGACTTAATGTTGTTTAATGACCACTTAGCTGGTAGCGCTAGCGCATCTCCGTTTAATAATTCGTTAGAACTATTTACTATTGGTGAAGAAAAACTACAGAGTAACTTTAGGGTTACCGATGCACCACTATTTATATCTGGTGATCAAAGGTTGTTAAGTAATGAAGATATGCCGCTGTATCTACATTCACTAGTAGTAGAGCCAGGAGATACATCTGGCTCAATGCCTCTAACTCTGTACAATGTTCACGGTATTGGTGGCGCGGCATTTAATTGGGATAGTTATGATTACGGCGTTGCAATTGACGCTAGAGACAATATTTATTCCAAACTTAGCTTGGATAATGAAATAAGAGGAGTAAACACTGTGGGATATGGAGCATGTGACAATGAGTGATAGAAAAGCAACTGATCCAGCTTTAATAACGGATGATGTTACTTGGAGGCCAGCAGTCTGCGTTGACGGTGGTATATTTAGAGCTTTTGCTACCTACACCAATCCAAGTGTCCAGAAGGCATTTAATGAACTTCCCGGTAGTTACTCTGGTAATTACTATGAAATAAGAAAATATAATAAACTTATTCCTAATGAATCTTATTTCATAACAATGGCTATTGAAACTGGAAGCACAAAGGGCATCCAACAACCTAGAGACTGGGAGGAGTGGGAATATGGAATTTGCGGAACTGGCACCATTGGCGACCAAGATCAACAAACCCTTAACTATTCTGGCATAAAGCTAATTAGTGATTACGACCCAGATGAAGTATTGACTGAAACAAGCAGAAATGAAGCTGCTGAGTACGGAAAGTCCGTTGCCGTGTCAGAAAATTTAATGGCAGTTGGCGCACCCTACCTTACTATTTACGATGAGTATGGCACCGCTATACCAAGCGGTGGCGCTGTATTCTTATACAGACGAGACGAAGATGTTGCTGGAAGAAAAGCAGATTGGGATTTAGAAACAAAACTTGTTTTACCAAGTGGGTTTATCAGAGACTATGTTGCTTCTACTCCTGCAACCGCAATTAAATATCCACAAAATAGTGCGAACACTCAATTCTCCATACCCTTCCAACAGTGGGATATTGGTCAGGAGGGCCGTGAGTTTGGCAGTAGTGTTGCCCTGAGCGCCAGCGGCCAAAAAGAAACCGTTGTTGTTGGTGCGCCTCATGCAGCTTGGAGCAGGCAGTTTGCTGATTTGAATGTTTCTGGCATACCAGTTTGTATGGCTGTGTTTACAGATAAGTTTCAAAATCAAGAAGATCTTATAAACAGGGTTGCTAATGAGGCTAGAGTATTTGACGTTCTTTACACTTATTTTGCAGAGCGTTGGGATTTACCAAATTTTGATTTTAACCCACGATTAGATATTAAATTGTTGATATATAACTTTGTTGGTCCAGATGTAGATAGAACACCCCACTTCATAAAACAAGATTTTCTTAAATTTTCTTATATAGATAAACTCTCTAATCCAGGCGCAACCGTTGACTCTGTTAGCGAGAGTATCAAGTCCTTATTCCTAGATGCTTTTAATGTTTCAGACGGCCCACACAGCGGCTTGCCGCCAATCTTAGGTGTATTTGCTGATAACAGTCCGTCAAGCCTTGGTGGTGAAGAAATTGATGAGCCTATACAAAACTTTATTAATTTCTATCAATCTTATGTTTACCAAAGTGGCGTTATCGACCCGTCAATACCTGTGCCTGACAGCGGCTATGTGAACAGAATAAACGGCAGGGCTGAGAAGTGGGCTGAAGTTTCTACATCCTTACTCAAGCAAACACTTGACAGTGGAAACCTTATTGACAACGATGCGCTTAAATATATAGCTAGTGGCTTTAGTTCTAATGCGAATCCCGCACTTGGTACATTTCAGTTGCCTCCTTCTTCTGGTGGTAAAGTCTACATCTTCGACAAAGAAGGTGATGATATCAACTTGGTTCAAGAGATTAAAACCTACAAAAGAAGAGCGTCTACATTAGCTCTTGGCGATGATGAAGAATATGATGACCTAATGAATCTTGAGTATGGCTCAAAAGACTATCACGACAGATTTGGTCACGCTGTTGACATAAGTAAAGATGGAAAAATTATTACTGTCGGCTCTCCGTTTACGCCAAGGCCATGTGAAGTCTTTGAAAGAGTGGATAGCGAAAATGAAAGAATGTATTCTAAGATTAGAGATTGGTTTGTTCATGCTAACGGTCGCCATGACTACAATGGATTAGACAATACTAGATTAGACTTTTCTGCAAACGTTGGTAGATACGATCAGCTTCTAGAAGAATCTGGTGTAACTGTTGCTCAACAACAATCTTATCTAGAACTAAATGCTTCTGATAAATTCTTTTACAGGACAGATGTTAGTTTCTGGGGTGCTACTAATACTATTGAGTTATACAAAAAGATATACGATTATAAATATACAGACATACCTTACACTGGAACTTGGGGCTTTTTACCCAGCGAGTTTGCTGGCACCTCAAGACTTGGGTATAGCTGTGCGGTTAGTGACACTGGTAACATCGTTGCCTTTGGTGCGCCAACAGATTCTTTTAACGAGTTCGACGACCTCAACGTTTGGTATGGAGGTACAACAGATTTAGGTTCTGGAAATAATCGTTGGGCATCTACAGCAAACGCTGGTGCGGTTAGGATGTTTGAATCAAGAAAGTTTTATCCTCACAGTGGCGTTGTAGAGTTTACTAGATTTGGAAACCTCGACAGAGCGCTTAACCAAAACAACGAAAACTTATCTTATGAAAGAATGGGCATTTATTTTGGCGCGAATTTGGTAGAAGAAGGAACTAAGCCAAGATCTTTTAGAAAGATGGCGTTTTCTGAAAAAACAATACCTCAAGATGCTGGACTTGCTTTTATCATTACCCCAGAAAGAGACGTTATATCTCAAGACGGCGGTGAGGAGGTGCTAGAAGGGATTAAGGAGTGGTTAGCTCTTGGTGATAGAACTTTAGTCCTCGTTGCTAACGACCCTAAATTTGAAGACGATGGAGCGTATGCAAAGTCTACAGATATTGTCAATACAATTCTTGAAAAACTTGGCTCAAGGATGGTTGTCAAACCAGCTAGAAATAAAGAAGAGGCACTTTTAGAATGTGCGGAAACGGATTCTTACAATGTAGTAAGAGCTTTTCAGCCAGAATATAACCACACAACCTTTGATGATTATAAATCTAGCATTAGCACTGATAACATTTACGCAAAGGGTGTTGGTGACATCAGAATGAGACTTAGAGACAGCGAAGTTTCTGTCTTTAAAAACTACGGTGTTCAAATGCCATGCAACGACCCGTTGAGACCGTTGAATCCAGAGCCAGAATTATTATTAAAACAAGGCGGCGACCTAAGAGCGCAATGGAACTCTATTTGCTCTGTATGCGGTCCAAACGGCTGTGCAGAGATAGAGTACAAAACAAACTGGCCTATGTATTTTGATAATCCAAACCCAAGTAGGATTTGCGATCAATACCCTCTTGCTGGAAACTTGGACTCTCCATACCAAGATCCCAGACCAATATTGACAGCCGCAAAGAAAACGCCAGACATAATTAAGATTATTCCAGAAATAGTTATCCCTGAACAATGTACATCTGGAGAGATATTTAAACAAGTTTGTTACGAGAGCGGCGTGTCTTTCCAAAGGCTAGCGTCAAGCCACATAGAAGAAGTTGCGTTTAATATTTACGAACCTTTAAATAATATTGGCGTTCCTAGTGGAACATATAATGCGTTTAACTTGGGAACTTTTTTTAATCCACAAACGCTTAATCTTAGAGATCCAATTTTACAAGCTAAGGGTGAGATTGGCGATCCAGTTATGGTTAGAGATGGTTTTGACGAACAGGTTGTTTCTACAGACAGTCCGCTCGTATGCCAAGAAATTCCTTCTTATGCTGGAAGCAACTCTAAAGTTATCATGATAGCTTCTACAAGGCCAGAGACTCGTTTAAACCTTGGTAACGATCCCGTCAATAGCGCTGGAGAAGATGATAAAAACCCAGCGTTCTACTCTAGTATTATAAAGCGAAGCTGTACAACTCCTGGGACAGTGTATCAAATTGGCGGCTGGACTGGAAGAGAGTCCTTTGACGACGTTATGTCTGACTTTGAAGAAGCTGGAGGCGGTAGAGATGAAACAACTAGATCAGATCTTTATAATCTATTAAAATCTCACAAGCACCAAGTAGAACAAAATGTAACTAGACACGAAGACTACGTTGTTGCAGACGTACTGTGGATTGCTGATCCAACTGGATACGATGAAGCTGATGTTCAAAGAATAAAAGATTACCTAGTAAATGACAACAAAACCGTTGTTATTACATACAACATTCAACCAACTATTTACGAAGAAGATAATTTTGGTAACATCACCAACGTTACATCTAGACCGTATGACACAATTGAAAACGTAACTAAAATCTGCTCAAAGCTTGCGTTGGATATGAGGCCAGCTTATTCTAGCTTGATAGGAAGTTACATGTCACTTCAAGCTAGCGACACCACGCCTCAAATAATTAATTATGATTATGATATAGTTAGTGGTTGTCCAAATGGGTTCTTGTGGTTAAATAATTACTCTTCTGATTTTACCCATATAAATTATCTAACAACATTCTTAGATGACATAAACGCTTCCAATAGAAGAACTGAGTTTGAAATTGTTCCGATTATAGACTGTGAGCCTAGCGGTCGTATAATTAAGTATGAAGAGGGTTTGACTGCAAAAAAACCTAGATACACAGAAGAGTCTTGGTTTAGGATGAACGCTAATTCATCTGTAACGTTCCCAGTTGTTGATGCGTCTGGATACAAAGTGTTTGTTAATTATGTGTCCGAGACTGAGGATGATAAAATTGACACAGGTATTACGATTTCCGATAACAGTATTGAAGATGGTAGTTTTGCTTTTGACACTTTAAATAAAACTGAGATTGGTGTTGTTAAACAAAAATCCTATACTATTGAGGTTGG
>MDTC01191452.1_pt1 | contig 10641 bp, 9 predicted proteins | sample 811181 | NCBI WGS metagenome assembly MDTC01 (sample SAMN05326644, study PRJNA326480) | marine metagenome | isolation source: seawater | place: Pacific Ocean: North | collected 2011 | reverse complement strand
CTTGCCCACTTAGCCCATCATCCGGATGATTTGGAAAGGCTTCGAAAGGAGCCTGAACTTGTTAATTGCGCAGGTGAGGAATTCGTGCGTTTTGCCACCCCCCTTACTCACATTGGCCGGAAATGCCCGGTCGATACCGAAGTACACGGAGTCAAGGTAAAGGCGAACAAGTTGATTTCGCTTTGCTGGGCCTCGGCCAACTTCGACGATACCGTGTTCGATAAACCATTGGAAATCAGGCTCGACCGGAAACCCAACCCGCACGTCGCTTTCGGAAATGGTGCTCACACTTGTCTCGGGGCGCCTCATGCCCGACTGATCATACGCACTTTTCTTACCCAGTTGACTGAGTTGGTTTCCTCGATCACTTACCTTTCCGGGCAACCTAAAATTGAAAAGACGGCGGATTACGAACGGGTTAATTCCTTTGATTCTCTCCAACTGAGGTTGAACGGATTATAATGTTATTTACCTTTTCCCAGATGGATGGAATTGCAATGATGATCCTTATTATCTGGATATGATACCTCCTCGTCTCAGCAGGTTTACAAAGCTTATGCCTTTGAAGCTTAGCTAACAAAAAGGCTCAATTGCTTGAGCCTCAGTGTTTTAAAATGGCGGAGAGAACGGGATTCGAACCCGTGGAGGAACTATTAGCTCCTCACCGGTTTAGCAAACCAGCGCATTCGACCACTCTGCCATCTCTCCTAAGGGAAATGCAGAACATACAGGATACCTAACGGGTAGGTAAACCTAAAAGATAAGCATCGTTCAAACAATCAATCCATTTCAGCAATATGGTTGGGTCTTGACCTGTACTTGGCTATTCTAAAAAAACTTCAATTCAAGTTTTACCCTATCCACCCTCAAAGCATTCCAACCAAGCTTTCCAAATTCAGAATCCTATGTCAGCAATCAAACAGTCAATCGATCGAATACCAATCAACGAAAAAGATATTTCCGAATTATTGGGTAGAACAATCAAGTCGCCCATTCGTTTGGCTCGGTTAAGCGACTTGGGTTTGGACGAGGAAGCTTTTCTAGCCGAACACTCCCCCTTCTTCGAAGAACTACCTTGGGACCAGTACGACGTCCGTAGGGAAAGATTGGAGATTTTGGAAGAAGCATTTCCTGAGCAAAAGGTCCAATTACATAATCTTTTCAAGGATTACTACCTTGGTAAAACCGATGAGAGCATTTACGAAGCCTGGACGCAGCAATTGGGAAAAGAGGATAAGAATCGCTTTGATCAAATTAAACCGTGGCGTCGCCGATCGGTCGCTACTTTTGAGGTGGATGAGAACAGCGTGGCTCGTGAACCGACAGCTGGCTTTTCTCAAGAAGTAGACGATTCCGACATTCGCTCCCTCCCCCGCATTTTTGAAGAATCCCCAAGCAAGCATGTCGAAAACAAGCACTTTATATCTTGGCTTCGCGGAGTTTATTCGTTGGTTCGGGAAGTAAGACCTGAAGCGCGGAAATTAAAGATAACCTCACATTTCATGAGTATCCGAGCATCTCATGGTTTGCCTGGAGAAAACTCACCCGAAGGGGCCCATGAGGATGGCGCCGACTATATAGTCTCAGCTCTTGTTGTGAATCGTATCAACGTCACCGGAGGAGAGAGCCAAATCATAGAGAAAGTAATTCCGGACGGAAACAAGGTAATGATCTATAACCATACTCTCCAACCCGGTGAGTTTGCCTTTCAATCGGATACCCGAGACGAGTTGATCCATGGGACCGACCTCTGGCATCACGTAACGTCGATAAGGCCTGCCGATCCAGGAGCTGGGGACGGATGGAGACAATTGATCGGGTTCGATATCAACGTCGTAGGGTGACTGCTCCTCTTTCCGTGTTCATTCCCCAAGGATGGAGGCAACCATTTTAGCATTCTTTTGAGCCAAGTTATCCCCCCGCTCGGATGCAAGGGTAAACCATTCAAGAGCCTTGCGGTTATCTTTTGGCACTCCTTTTCCCCTCAGATACATAATACCGAGATATCTGGCAGATTCTGCATCACCTGCATTGGCCGATTGTGTGAAATACCTTAAGGCAAGGCTGTAATCCAAAGACGCTTCGCGTCCAAAGTAATGTTTTTTCGCTACCACCCTATTTTGTTCGGCGGTGCCTGCAATAACCGGAGCGACCGAAGAAGGCAAGGGGGGAGGGTCCGGAACTAAAGGTGGGGAAGGCATGTACGAATTGACGCTTTCAGGTGGAACGGATGGCGGTGAAACAGCTGGTAATGCCGGGGTAATTACCTGATTCCCATAAGTTGGCGGCAATGCGGGATCGAGCCCCAATCCCGGACTTGGAACCCGGTTGCCAAGAGAAGGACTGGGTGGAGGTGCAGGCGGTATGCTTGCGGTGGGGGAAGGAACTAAGGGTAAAGGCGGTTGCAAAGGTTGATCGCCGCCGGCGATGCCCCTTTGGTTAAGAAGTCCCTCGAATTCGGCAATGTATTTTCGGGCTAATGTTTCCTGCTGCCCCAAGGCCAATCTGGCGTATCGCAAAGCAAGATCAATCTTGGGACTGCCAGTCAATCCGTAAGCATAAAAGCGCGAAACCGCCAATTGGGAATTTGCATACCCACGGTCAGCGGCGGCTTGAAAGTGGACCTCTGCCATTTTCAGATCGGATTCGATGCCAATACCTTTGAAATACGCGGTTGCCAAGTAGTGGTGGGCGGATGGCAAATTCGAACGACTTATCTCTTTGAGCAGAGAAACCCCGTTTGCCAAATCCTTCTCCACTTCAAAATCCTCATTGTCGACTAATTGAATCTTAAGAAGAGATAATTCAACGCAGGCAGGGCCATATCCGGCATTCGAAGCGACTATGTAATGTTTGGCCGCAAAAGCCAGATCAGGTTCAAGGGTCGGTTGGATTTCTTCCGTAGTGAAAATTTCAGCCAGTACGTAGGAAGCGATGGGATCGCCGGCAGCAGCGGCCTTGATTAATCTTCCATCGGGATCTTGAAAGGACTTTAGATAATAGCGGCCCAAGTCTCCTACAAATGCATCATCCGAAGGGTTGCGCGAAAGGTAGCCATGAACAAAGTAGCCAAGCCAATGACTGGACTGGGAAGATAGCGCTGACCACCTCCGAGCCTCGGAGTATGAAATATCTAAGCCCTTGTCCCCGTGCACGTAGAGTAAGGCAAGGAAACCCTGGGCATATGCATCGCCTCCTTCTGCCGCTTGACGAGTAGCATCCAAGGAGGACTTCATCCACTTTGGGCCCTCGTTTGCATAATGGGCTTGATTAAGAGCAAAGATGCAAAGAAAATATGTCAAAAACTTGGGTATAGCCCTTTTCATTGTTTTTTCAGTTATTACGGGATTGGCTATTTCTTGCAAGCGCGCAATCGAAACAAACCCGGTTTACCAAGAAAGAAAAACTCAACTTCTATCCTCTAAGAAACGATTACCATGCCCTTCCTGTCGTGACAGAACAAGACAACCCCATTTCAACCCTCCGCAATCCTGGTAAAGAGAAAATCCGGCAATTCGTCATATACGCCGAGAATAAAGTTGGTTGGCTTAATGATTTCATCGAAATGCTTCAGGCAGAGGATATTCACGTCATGGCCATATCCGTTTTGGATACCACGGACTCGGCCGTCATCCGTCTCATCCCCAATTATCCCAAAGAAACGGCAAGATTACTTAAATCACGCTCAATTAGCTTTACCGAACGGAAAATCATCGCCGTCGAGATAGGTGGGGAGGATTCGCTTCAGATGATCACCCAGTCTCTTTTGCACGCAGAAATAAATATTCATTACGTCTATCCCTTTTTATACCAGCCGAACCAAAAGCCGGTCTTGGCTATCGCCATGGAAGACGAAGATACCGCAGAGGAAGCCTTGTCGCGCCACCACTTGCGTATTTTATCGCAAGAGGACTTTGCCCGCTAAGGTAGATTTAGTAGAGCAAGTATGGACGAACGAGTGTGCGAAACCTCATCGACTCTTGCTCCCATTCCGACAGAAATGGCTCCACCTCTATCTTACCGCCATTACTAAGTAAAGCGTTCCACCACTGAATTGACCCCACATGTTTATTGAAAAGCGTTACTTCGGCTTTCGATGCCTCGGGAAAAGGACTTGGAGACTCCCAAAGGGCAGAAAGCTTCATCATGTAAAAGGGCAAATCGGTGGGCTTCCACGCCTTCCAGTCGGTGATTACAAGATAAACGCCACGCACTTCCTTCCCGGCTGAATTCAAAAGGGTTTTGATCCTGTAGGAAAGACCGGGAATCTGGAAAGACTCTAGGGCTCCCTTAATTTCCTCAGGAGATTTCCCCTTGAAGGTAAGAAAACGAAAAGGATGCTTGGTCCCTATTCCATGTCTGAATTGACCCAGTTGAGCTCCCAATCCGGTCATGGGATAACCTGCGACCGAGTCTAGGGTTGGGATATTGGGTGAGGTCGGGTGCCAGCGAAGCCCGGTTTCAGGCCAAGTCATATTCCTTTTCCATCCGATCATGGGCACGATGGTAAGCCTTCCTTTTTTTCGGAAATGTCGGGCCGTATCCAAAACGCCTTCCGTTTTTTTGGACCATAAGGCTATTTCGCCAATCGTCATTCCATGGACAAAAGGCATTTGGAAAGCCCCCACATAACTCATGCACTCTTTATCCATTGGGGGTCCAGCCACCTTGACCCCACCCAAGGGATTGGGCCGATCAAGAATGACAACTTCTACGCCAGCCTCGAAACAGGCTTCCATAACAAGCCTCATGCAACTGACATAAGTGTAGCAACGAACCCCGACGTCTTGAAGGTCAACCACCAGACAGTCCAGACCGGCAAGCATCTTGGAAGTTGGTTTGCGGAATTTTCCGTAGAGGGAATAGACCGGTAGCCCCGTACGGGAATCAACCTTGTCATCAACGGGAACCGCTGCCTCCTCGTCTCCATAGATTCCATGCTCCGGGCCGAAAAGGGCAGTAAGATTAACCTTACTTGATCGGGACAGAACTTCGACCGTGCTTCGGCCAAGACCATTTTTCCCGGCCGGATGAGTTAACAAACCGACTCGCTTTCCATGCAGAACCTTGAATTCGGTCTCCTCAAGATAATCGATTCCCAACTTGATACTAGCCTTTGCTTCCACGAGAGCCGGCAAGGTGCAAAGAATAGTTAGCAGAATCAAGAACGTAGATTGCCTTCCCCATTGAAACGAGACAAAGAAAAGAGTTTTTTTCGTAAAGATCATAATCATTTGAATTAGGTAATTGGCGTCTTGTAAAGCCTGACCAATCCTTTGTAAAGGAAGACCGCCAAAACCCCAAGGGAAATGCCTATTACAGAACCTCCGATCAACATCGGCGGGAAGGTATCAATCAACTCCCAGACATCGGATAATTCCATTGCTCCCCAATCAAATTCCGCAACCAGAAGCCTGTTCCTTTCGTAATTAATGCCCAAAAGTTTAAGTAAGATCATACCGATCTCATAATCCGCAAAGTAAATAGGCGCCATCGTCAATGGATTGGAAATCCACTGCAAGGCGACGATAAGAGGAAGGTTTGCCCGCACGAACAAGGCAACGAAAAAGACAACCAGCATTTGAGCGCCGACAATAGGCAGCATGGATATCCAGATTCCCCAAAAGAGAGCGGCAGTGATCGCATTACCCTTGAATGACCAAAGGTACGAGCGCTCATAGGCGGTCTTTGAAAACCATTTCAAGACTGGATAACGATGAACGTTCGAGCGACGGGGTAAGGGTCGCATCCAACGCTTCAACCTCCGAATGCGCTTGAATTTAATCTCCTTGTCCCTCATGCCCGGGCTCTTGTCCTCACTATTCACGGCCTCTGCATTCTCAACATGAGTAAAACTCCATCATCACTTCATCGAGCTTTGCTAAAAATAGTTCTTCCGATCGAAGAAGGTTTTCCTCCAGGGAAAGATCTTGCCGGCCAAAGGCGTGAACCTCGATCAAAGGATTTTCCTGCCGAAAACGCAAAGCCGCTTCTTTCTCAACCGAGCCAGCAAGCAAAATCCCCCTCTTTTGATGCTTTGCGCCCAAACGGAGAATTTCACAAGGACCCTTGCCCTGCAAAGAAGTACGATCAAATCGCCCTTCTCCACTTAAGACTAAATCTGAATCACTAATTTCTCTTTCAAGTTCAAACCATTTGGATACGAGGGAAAAACCACCTACCATCGATACTTCAGAAGCTAAGGAAAGACCAAACCCAATTCCCCCTGCAGCTCCCATTCCTGGAAGATTTTCAGAGCCATTGCATTCAGCGAAGGAGTCCTTAAGCAAAGCTGCCATGGAAACCATTTTTTCTTCCAGTTGCTCCTGATCTTCGGTCTTCAGGCCTTTTTGAAGTCCGAATTGCCAAGTTGCTCCGTTCTTTCCCAAAAGTGGGTTATTTACGTCGCAGGCAATCTTAACGGGAGGCAAATTAATGAGCGTGGAGCGATCGATCGTCTTGATGAAACCCCACTGACTGGGTGAAGGGAAATCCAAATCTCTGCCATCACCGTCGAGAAAACGAACACCCAATGCGCCTAATGCCCCCACGCCCATATCGTTTGTCGAACTGCCTCCTATGCCAAGCAGGATTGCTGAAACGTTCCAATTCAAAGACTCACGCAGGCACTCTCCCACTCCGAAAGTACAAGTTTCCCATGGGTTTCTTTCCCTCGGTTGCAAATCAGCCAAGCCGACTATCGATGCCATCTCAATCAAGACAATACGACCCGAATCGCCTAAGCAAAGAAAGTCACGTACCTCTTGGCTTAATGATGCGGCATCAAGTAGACCGACTTCTATTTCCCTTGAGCGGCCAAGCGAATCAAGCACCCGTACGGTTCGCATTTCACCACTTCCGGAGCGAGTCAATATGGAGGCAAAGCCTTCTCCTCCATCCGTCTGTGGAATCTTGCGGACCGTAACTTCTGGAACTCTGCTTTTTATTCTCTCCTCAGCAAGAGAACATAAATCATCTGCGGATAGAGAATCCTTGCATTTGTCGAAGGCGGCAAGTATGCGCATGGCTTGGCAATCAGAGAATTTCCTTACCGGTTAGTTCGTCGATCAATTTGTAATTTTCAACATGGTAACTCTCAGCTGCCTCAAAGGAAAGCTTCACGTCGTAGTTTCTCTCCATAAGGTCCATTAGTTTGGAATCAGGCCCCCGTAACCGCCTCAAGGCACTCGGATGCAGGAATATCTTCAAGTTGAGATTTTCTTTTCCCTCATCCATCCGGAAACGCCTGACCATATTGGTGATCTTTCTTTGAATTTCGATGCTGACTGCCCGAGGTGACTTGACGATGCCCCGACCCATGCAATAAGGACAGGGTTCATATACGCCACTGGAGTTACTCTCATCATGGCGTTGCCTGGTGATCTGCATTATGCCGAGCTGTGAGATGGGTAGAATGTTATGCTTGGCTTTATCCTCCGCCATTGCCGTCTTCATTTTGGTGAAGACCTTTCTTTGATCACCTTTGTTCTTCATGTCAATGAAGTCGATAATCACCAATCCTCCGAGGTTTCTAAGGCGCATCTGGCGAGCTACTTCCATGGCCGCCTCTACATTGGCTTGCAAAATGAAATTCTTTCCATCCTTTCGATCGCCTTTGTGACTTCCCGTATTAACGTCGATTGAGACCAATGCCTCGGTTTCCTCCATTACGATTTCTCCACCGGAAGGTAAGAGCACGCGTCGCATGAAGGTTTGCTCGATCTGCCTTTCAACATTGAACCTCTCGAAAATGGGAATTTCCTCATCGAATAAATTTATTTTTCGACGCAGCTGTTTGACGTGAGTTTTTTCGATCAACCGGTTGTAATCATCTTTCTTGTCTACTTGTACGCGATCAATGTCATCGGTAAGAAAATCACGAGCCGTCAACCCGATAAGGTCCGGTTCTTGGTATAGGAAGGCCGGGCTTTGCTGAGTTTTTATTTTCGCTTCAATTTCATCCCACTGTTGAAGGAGCATATCGAAGTCCCGCAAGAAAAACTTATCATCCTTACCTTGACCCACAGTTCGAATGATTACACCCATTCCTTCCCGCAGGGGGAGATTGCCGATCATTCTCTTTAATTTTGCCCGCTCGGCCTTGTCCTCGATTTTGCGGGAAATGCCACATTGACCCGAATAAGGCATGAGAACCAGAAATCGACCGGGAAGAGAGAGATTCGTCGTCGTCCTCGGTCCCTTGCTTCCGATCTGGGCCTTGGTAATCTGTACGACAATTTCCTTGCCCACCGGAAAGGCACGGGGAATGTCTTTGACTGACTTTGCGTCATTGCGGGAGGATTTGGACTTATTTTCCCTGACAATTTCAATGGAGGGATCGTTATTTGCTCCGGGCAGCATATCCCAGTAGTGAAGAAACGCGTTTTTCTCCTGGCCAATGTCTACGAACGCAGCTTTTAGACCTGCTTCAAGATTTTGAACCTTTCCTTTGAATATCGCGCCAACCATTCTATCCTCGTCCAGGCGCTCGACTTCAAATCCCTGTAGGATGCCGTTCTCCATTGTGGCAACCCTACGCTCCAAGGCTTCGGTATTGATAATCAACTCCTTGTAATCCTTGTTGGGCTCCCGACGAAAAAGAAGGGCAGCTATGCGTTCGCGGATAGGACGGTTCTTGGCGCGCAACTCGGCAGCTTCCCTTAACTCCCTCTTATCTATGTGGATAGGAGGGGGCTCCACGGGAGGGGACGATAATCCCCTTTCAGGCGTTTCAGGTTGAGAAGGTTTGGTTTTTCTTCTCCGTTTTGAGTAATTTGGGCGACGCTTGGTATTTCTGGCCATTTTTATTGGTAGTGGAGAATCCACGACCCACGACTGACGCAAAAGGGATAACGACTGAGCTCACGAAGCTCATCTGAAATCCTTTCTGAACCGGTAAACACTCTGAACCATTCCAAGCATGATAAAACAGGTTACTATAAAAGATCCCCCGTAGCTAAGAAAAGGCAGGGGTAACCCCGTTATGGGAGTAATCCCTATAGTCATGGCTATATTGATGAAGACATGCATCATCAACAAGACTGCAACGCCTACGGCTAGCATGGCTCCAAAGCCATCGGAAGCCCTACCGGCAACCTTCAGACATCCAAAGATGACGAGGGCGAAAGCGGTCAAGGCGAGCAGACAGCCAAACAAACCTGATTCCTCTGCCAAAACGGCAAAGATAAAATCATTATGGGCGACAGCCATTGGAAGGAAGCCAAGTTTGGCTTGCAATCCATCCCCCAGACCCTTTCCCGATAGTCCACCCGTTGCGACGGCGATCAGAGCCTGGTTGCGGTTCCAATTGGAACCGACCCCGGTTGGATCTTCGACTTCAGGTGCAAGAAGGGAGAGTATGCGTTTACGTTGATAGTCTTTGAGTAGTGGGTTGGAGAGTGTCGTTTCCTCATAAGCAACAATGGCTTCGGAGGGACGTGGATTCTCGAGTTTATATTGATAGTAGCGAAAGACGTCATAACCGAGCAAACCCATCAAAACAACGAACACGATGAATGTTGTTAAGAAAAAACGAGCAGGTATGCGGGCGACGTACAAGAGTGAAAATGCAATGGGTGGAAAAACCATTGTCGATCCTAAGTCAGGTTGCAGGAAAATCAAGAACATTGGGAGAGCGAAACAAAAAGAAAGCTTCAAGATACCTTTGCAGGAATCTCTCACACTTCCGATTTGGGAGCGGGATAAAATACTTGCGCCGAGAATAAGAGTTGCCCATTTCGCCGCTTCCGCCGGTTGAATTTTGAAAGGGCCCAAATCAATCCATCTTTGGGCTCCGTAGAGAGCGGGACCAAAAAACACCAGACAAAGAGCCACAACCGCCAAAAGGTAAAATAAATGAGCAAATTTCATCCAAAAGTGATAATCTAGAATTGAAATGCAAAAATAGAGAGAAAAACCGATGACGCACCAGACAATTTGCATTTTCCAGAGGTTGCCGCCTACATAGGCTTGCGCGGAATGAATGAAGACGACACTCATCACGCAAAGAACAAGAAGACTGATCGGGGTAACAAAATCCCACCTCTTTTCCTCCGCTAAAAAGGGCTTTGCTTCGCTTGGATCCGCGGACGGGTTGGTATTGCTACTGTTCTGCACAAGCTATCCGCCAACTTCGTTTTGGTTTTCCAGAAAAAAAGTAACCATTTCGCTCCATTCCTCCTTCAGGTTTTCATTGGACTTGACCGGTTTCCCTGCTCTTCGATACCAATAACCGGCATTGCCCAAGTCCCCCTCAACCCGGTGAAGGTAAGCATGAATCCAGTCACCTTCACTCGAACCAGCTTCCTGAGCAATATCATGAGCCGTTTCCCAGTCCCCCTTGCCTTCCCACCAAAGAGCTTGCAAAGGCGTTGAAAAGTTAGCCTTCGGGCGATCGTTTTCCTCAATATCCGTCAAGAATTCATTGATGTCATTCATGGTGGATTCTTCACTAGAGCATTCAAGATGCAATCCTTCTCCATCGGGATCCCAAAGAAACCGAAAACTGAAACTTCCTGCGATGTTCTCTTATCACAAAAGGCATGTCCAACCTTCGTTCGAGTTCAAAATTTTTAGAGAGAATACTTTTCAGAGCTTCCATGGAATCACCCGAACCAAGCCATTTTTCCCGACGCGTATACT
>MDTC01104854.1_pt1 | contig 10641 bp, 10 predicted proteins | sample 811181 | NCBI WGS metagenome assembly MDTC01 (sample SAMN05326644, study PRJNA326480) | marine metagenome | isolation source: seawater | place: Pacific Ocean: North | collected 2011 | reverse complement strand
TCTTCATCTAATCCTTTTTTAAATCTTCCGGACCAAGTGGAGTTTTTCATAATAAATCTCTTGAGGTTTTAATATATCTCTTAATGCCAGTATACTATAACTGAAATTTTGGTAATGCAATAATGACTAACAATATAATACTTGCTACTCGTAAAAGTCCTCTAGCTTTAGCTCAAGCTAATATGGTAAAAAAGTTTCTAATAGATAACGGTGTTTTTGATAAAGTTGACCTAGTATCTATGAGCACATCAGGGGATACAGTGGATAATAAAATCTTCAAAAAAGAGGGCGGCAAGGGCCTTTTTTTAAAAGAACTTGAAAACGCACTCCTAGAGGGAGAGGCTGATATAGCTGTTCATTCTATGAAAGATGTTCCTGCAAAGCTTGATGAGAGATTTAATATAAGCACCATTATGGAAAGAGAGGATCCAAGAGATGTGTTTATCTCAGATAAACACAAGACTTTGTCTGATGTTGAAACTGGCGTTATTGGTTCTTCCAGTCCTAGAAGGCAGGCAATAATAAAACATATGAATTCAAATATTAAATCAAAAGAAATAAGAGGTAATATTCAAACAAGGCTTCAAAAACTGAAAAAGGAACAGTTGGACGGAATAATTTTAGCTAAATCTGGACTTAGAAGGATGGGACTGGATCATGTCGTTACAGAGAGTCTTGATGTAAATGATTTTGTGCCCTCGCCAGGACAGGGAATTTTATGTATAGAGTGTTTATCTGAAAATGATTTTGTTATCAAGAGAATTAAAAAAGTAGTGCATGCAGATACCGAAATATGCGGTAATGCTGAGAGGATATTTGCTAGAAATATGGACGGTGATTGCTTATCGCCAATAGGTGCATATGCTGTGATAGAAAAAAATTTACTAACAATAACAGGTTATGTTGCATCTATTGATGGAACAAAGTTCATTAAAAATAAAGTATCTGGTAAAAAAGATGCTTATGAAGAACTTGCTGAAAATCTATCAGATGTTTTTATAAAGATGGGTTCTAAAAGGATGCTTAAATGTTAGATATAATCCTAGTCTCAAACTTTTCAATGAAAGATGAACTTGCAGAGATATTAGAGCAAAAGGGGCATGCATTTCATGACATGTTAATACAAGATATTCAACACATTGAGAGATATCCTGTAGATGATGAATATAAAACCATTATTATTCAAAGTGCTAATGCTATAAAAAAAATAGACTCAAGCAATAACCATATCTACAGTACTGAACGAATTTATGGAATAGGCCCTAACTGCAAAGCATGGGTTGATAAAAAATTTGGAATAAACTGTTTAATACCCCAAAGCGAATATTCGAGCTTAGGGCTTATAAAAAAAATTGATGACGATAACTATAATCTGGGAAGAACTCTCCTTCTTAAAGGAATAGGGGGGAAGAAAACAATAGAGGAATATCTAATTAATAAAGAAATCGATTATAAAAAATGTGATGTATATGAGCGTATACTTAATAAAGATAATTTAGCTAAAGTGAGCCAGATGGTTAATCAAGGGTGTATCATTATTGGGTTTAGCAAAAGTAGCATAGAGCCTCTTATGGGAAACCCTGATGTTAACTTAGAGAAAGTACACTTTTTTTTATTAGATAAGTCTGATGAAAATATTATTATTGATGAGGATGTCGCATCTATAACAAAAATCGAAGATATATATGATATAGAAACTTTAGCTTTAAAAATAAACCAAATAAATGAATAAAATTTATCTTATAGGCAATGGATATGTTTCTGATTTTATAACAGATAAGTATAGTTGTGATTATGAGTTTGTTGGAGTTTGTAGGTCAGAAAAAAATAACTGCAAACATAACTATTCCATAGATATCTCTGTATGTACGGATGAACTAGATATGGTGTTCAGAGATAAGGGTGATGTCGTTTATTTAGCTGCGCCACAGGCAAGTGGTAATGAAGATCATACGCTTAAAAATTTCCTTTCTAGTGTAGATAAAAGTAAAATAAGTAGACTTGTATATATAAGTACTAGTGGGGTATATGGCGACAAGAAAGATCAGTTAGTAGATGAAAAATCAAAGTTAACGCCAATGACCAATAGAGCCAAAAGAAGAGTTCATGCAGAGAATCAAATTATTAATAGTAGTATTGATTATACAATTCTTAGAGTGCCAGGGATATATGGACCAGGAAGATTACCTATGAAAAGAGTGGATAGTAATTTACCATTGATTAGACAAGATATCTGCAAACATACAAATTTAATAAATGCTAAAGATTTAGCAAAAATTATAATCCAGTGTTTAATACATAAAGAGACCACAAATATAGTCATGAATGTAAGTGACGGCACTCCAATTAAAACTACTGAGTACTACCTCCATATCTATGATGCGCTAAAACTCAACTACCCAAAATTTATAGATTATGAAGAGGCTAATGAGCTATACGATGATAAACGAAAGAGTTTTATAAATGAATCGAGGATGTTAGATGTGTCATTAATGAACAGAATCTTTCCAGGTATCATAGAGTTTAAAGATGTTAGAAAAGGCATTGAAGATAGTCTAATTTAGAAAATTACTTTTTCTTTGACTGGAGCCAAGATAGAAGAGGCTTCCATTCTTCTCTGTCTTGAGCAGTCATTGATTCGCCCATTTCGAATATACCGATACCTTTTCTAGCTGAATTAATATAATTTGTATTATCTCTAAAAGCTGTAACATATCTAATGCCTTTTTCTTTTACAAGATAATCATCTAATTCTTCAAATATATTTGTATTAGCTCTGCATCTATTTGCGACCAAGCATATATCTGTTCTATTTCTAACTACGCTACCTAGGTTTCTAATAGACTTAAGAAAGTCTTTGGCGGCAGCCATGTCTATGGGTGATGGAAGAACCGGTATTATAATTTTTCTAGCTTTTTTTATATAGGTCTCCAGCCTTGGGCCATATATAGCTGCTGGAACATCAAAAATTGTAACGTCATTAACCTTTCTTGATACCTTTTGAGGAGGCAATGATGATACTCCTTTAATTTTAGGTTTAGTTATTGGCCTTGAGGACAGCCAGTTTAAAGAAGAATTTTGAGGATCTAAATCAACTAATGTTACATTGAAGTCAGCATTGGCATAATAAGCTGCTAGATTAGTGGATATTGTTGTCTTACCGGAACCGCCTTTAGCGTTTATAACCATTATGCTAGTCATATATTTCTCTTATCACAAATATATCAGACTATGGTTATTAGTCTAGAAATCTTTTAAATCTCGATCATTACAGGCGCATGATCTGAGGTTTTAGGTTGTTCTGGACACCAAGATTTGTGTCTAGTATCTTTATGGACCTTATATCTCTTAAGTAATTTATGTGTTTCACGACTTGCAAGTAATAAATCTATTCTATAGCCAATATCTCTATGGAATGCTCCGCCTCGATAATCCCACCAGGTAAATGGAGATTCTTCATTAACGTTGGTGTAACAATCTGTCAGTCCTAAGTCTAATAAGGATTGTAGAGCGTTTCTCTCTTTGTCTGAGCAAAGTATATCTTCAGATGAGAAGTTTGAAGCATCGTTCTCGTTTGGAACAATATTAAAATCACCAACAACAATAAGCTTAGGATATATTTCTAGTTGATTAGTGATGTACTGTTTAGCTTTTAGAAGCCATTTAAGTTTATGCTCATACTTATCTGAGTTTATCGCTTGACCATTGACAACATAAAAATTAATGATTCTAACGCCATTATAAGTCCCAGCAATAGATCTTTTTTCGTCAGTAGAGATATAGACGGGATTATCAGTTACGTCATCTCCCTGTACTTTAGAGATAATTGACACACCGTTATAGGTTTTCTGACAAGCTTGTTCTGTAAAAAACCCTGCTTCTTTTAAAGCATCAAATGGGTATTTGTCAGACATGCATTTAAGTTCCTGAAGGCACAAAACATCTGGCTGATAATCATCTAAATATTTAAGAATATTTGGTAGGCGAACATTTATAGAATTAACATTCCAAGTAACAACTTTCATTAAATGTCAACGTGGTCGATTGTATTGGCAGAAGAAATTATAAAGTCTTTTCTCTTTTCAACATCCTCTCCCATAAGCGTATCAAAAATACTGTAATCATCATCAGGAATTTGACTGACCTTGAGGAGAGATCTAGTATCAGGATTCATGGTAGTTTCTGCTAACTGAGATGGATTCATTTCACCTAAACCTTTATATCGTTGAAGAGTGATAGACTTTCTTGCGGACGCAAGTGCTTCTTCACACAATTTATGAATATATTTATAAACTACATCACCTGAATCTTGTTTGAGTATAATTTGTGCGCCATAGTACCCATGTAAATTTAAAGAAATAAGATTTTGATATGTTTGTGATGAAAAGAACTTTTTATTTATGGGCGCTATAGTTGGATCAATTATACCGTTAACTTTTTTAACAATATTTATTTGAAATGACTCATGCTCAAGCTTTTGATGAGAGAGGTTGTATGAAATATTTATTGGTGACATATCTTTTAACAGTTCAGACAATTTAGTTATATAGTTATCTAAGTCTTTAATACTACAATTGCCATTATCAGACAAAGGCTCTAAAAAGGACATGCAGCTGAGAATTGTATTGTCTTTAGATTTATTGGTGTGTTTGATAATAGAATTAATTTTAGAATAGCTTATAAGTAAATTAGAGCATTCTTTAGATTTAATCTTAGCACCATTGAAGTCAATAGACTTGCTGTCAAAATAACTACTCGCAAGGAATCCATTAAGCTCTTCGTCATTAGAAATATATTTCTCTATTTTGCCTTTTTTTATTTTATATAATGGAGGTTGTGCGATATAGACGCGGCCATCATCAAATAAAGGCTTGAGCTTTCTCGCAAGTAAAGTAAGTAAAAGCGTCCTGATGTGTGCGCCATCAACATCAGCATCAGTCATTATAATAATTTTACCATACCTTAATTTTTCTAAATCAAAATCATCAGACTCATGATTGAAACCGCATCCCAATGCAGATATAAGAGAACCTACTTCAGAGGATGATAGAATTTTATAATCTTGGGATCTCTCACTGTTTAGTATCTTACCTTTCAGTGGTAGAATAGCTTGAGTCTTACGATCGCGTGCTTGTTTAGCAGAGCCACCAGCAGAGTCCCCCTCAACAATAAAAAGTTCACAAAGTTCTCTGTCTTTTTCTTGGCAGTCAGCAAGTTTACCTGGGAGATTTGCGATACCTAATGGATCTTTACGTCTAATCAAATCTTTAGCTTTGCGTGCTTCTTCTCTAGCAATAGCAGCTTGCTGGATTTTACCAACTATTAATTTTGCATCTTTTGGGTTCTCTTCAAGAAATTCAGAGAGTTTAGAAGATAGAGTTGTTTCTGTCAGAGATTTAATTTCTGAAGAAACGAGTTTGTCCTTTGTTTGGGATGAAAATTTTGGGTCTGACATCTTTATTGATATTATTGCAACTAAGCCTTCTCTGCAGTCCTCACCAGTGATCTCATATTTTTGTTTGCCGAAAGCTTTATTAGAGTATGTATTGAGTGTTCTCGTCAGAGCAGATTTAAAGCCGCTCAAATGAGTACCGCCATCTTTTTGATAAATATTATTTGTGAAACATAATATTTGCTCGTTATATGTTGTTGTCCATTTCATAGACAACTCTATAGAGTTAACGCCCTTAGTATATGGGTCTATATAAATAAGCTCATTATGTATTTCTTTTTTTGTGTTAAGTATCTCTGCAATATATTCTTTGAGACCCCCTTCATAAAAGTAACTAACTTGTTTTCCTGTCACATCATTTTTAAAGTTAATTCTTATTCCTGAATTAAGAAATGCTAATTCCTTCAATCTTTTCTTTATAATTTCATCCTTATAACTAATATCTTTAAAATATTTCTTGCTGGGAAGAAACTGAATACTACTTCCTGATTTCTCTGTACTACCACATTTTTTTAAAGGTTTTATAGGAACACTATCTACATAATCTTGTTCATAGACAAAACCATCTTTATGAATTTCTAAAGATAGCTTTTCAGATAATGCATTTACAACAGAGACACCGACTCCATGAAGGCCGCCTGATACTTTGTAAGAGTTATCATCAAACTTCCCGCCAGCATGTAAGGTTGTCATGATTACTTCTGCAGCAGATTTATTTTCATCCTTATGTATATCTACAGGTATGCCCCTACCATCATCTACAACAGTGACTGAGAGATCTTCATTTAACACAACATGTATGTTTGAACAGTGACCAGCGAGAGCTTCGTCTATAGCATTATCTACTACCTCATAAATCATTTGATGTAGACCGCTTCCGTCATCTGTATCACCTATGTACATGCCGGGTCTTTTTTGTACGGCTTCTAAGCCTTTAAGCACCTTTATGCTTTCTGACGTATATGTACTTTTTGTCACTAAAATTCTCCTGCATTAATTAACTCTATTTCATCGTTCACTGAGCTAATTTTTTCTAAAATTTCTTTGTATATATTGGGCGCTGATACCACAATATTACCCTTGGAATAGATAAGTAATTTTATCACAGTATTAAGGTTTTTATTATCTATTCCAAAGAATAGATCGTCTATTAATAATACTGGTTTATATCCATGTTTCACGTGGAACACGCTGCTCTTAGCTAAGAATATTAATATACATGCGAGCACCAGAGTCGACATAGAACCTGACTCTTTCACAGGTTTATTATTTGATGTTATTAAAATATCACTTCTATGTGTACCAATTGTTGTATAGCCAACACGTTTATCTTTCTCATATGTATCCTTAAGCTCTTTCTCATAGCTCTCACTATTCCAACCCTTGTAATAAGACATATCCAATGACCCTATCTCATTATATAAGTCAGGTATTGTTTTTTTTATTTCTGTAATAATTTTATTAAATTCATTGGAAAGCTTTGAATAATAGGAATTTCTATAGTAATGGAGATCTGTATTATATTTTACAAGCTCACTGTTCCAGAAATTAATATCTTTGTAGTGTTTAGTTTTAATTAAGTAATTCCTCTGTTTAAGAGCTTTATTAAAAGATGCTGAAATAGCATAAGACTTTGGTTCCACGTGAAACATACCAGAATCAATAAAGTCTCTTCTATAACTAGAATCATTTAACAAAAGATTATTAAAACCAAAAACAAGCGCATAACAAGGAAAGGAATTGTTTAACGATTTCTTTGTAATTTTTTTAGTATTATAAAGACATTTAGACGATTTTAGTGATTTTTCAATATATATTGATGAATTTAGATGATTTTGTGAGCATTTAATAGAAATTTTAAAAGATGATGAAGAGCTCTTAATTAATTCATTATTAGGTATTTGTTTGAATGATTTTAGATTCGAGCAAAAATATATAGCTTCAAGAATCGTTGTTTTACCAGCATTGTTGTGACCATATATTATTGATATGTTTTTTAAAAATTTTAAATTTAATAAAGAAATAGACCTAAAATCTTGTATGGAGACAGACGATAAACGCACTATTACACACGCATAGGCATAATAACAAAGACAGATGTTGGTTCTGAATCTCCTAATAGAACACATCCAGAGTTTTGGTCATTGATACATACATGTATATTTTCACTAGTTAGAGTATCTATCACATCTTGAATATATGAAATGTTAAAACCTATGGACAATTCTTCTCCATCATAACTAGCATCAATCTGATCCTCTCCCACCTCTGTCTCTGTATTGCTAGATATTAGATGAAGAGAGTCCTTGGTTGGAGTCAACTTAACACCTTTATATTGTTGGTTAACTACTTTAGAAATTATATTTAGTGAATTTTTTAATATTGATTTTTCGATGATTAACGTAGACTTTGTTGAGTCTGGTATGACTTTGTTAAAGTTTGGATAGTTACCTTCTATTAGCTTAGATATTAATATGTAGTCGTTTATTTTTAATGTAATTGAGTTTTTATTGACATGAAGTTCTGTTAACATCTCGCTATTGTCGTTATTACCTCCTAAAATGCGATTTATTTCTAATACACATTTACGCGGTATAATAATTGATATATCAGTGTCACAGGTAATTGTGGATGTATATTTAGCAAGCCTATGACCATCTGTGCAAACAGAAATTAATTGCCCATTACTATTGCAAAGGTGTAATCCATTAAGGAAGTGTCTCGCATCTTGATATGCCATTGCAAATGATGTTTTATTCATAATATTGAAGAGCTCGTCATTAGGTATACTCATTACATTACCATTTGTACTATGATCCATTATTGGATAATCTGTTACCGGTAGTATTTGGAGTGATACTTTACTTTTACCTGCTGTAAGATCGGCTTTTGAACCAGTAACTGAAAGTTTTATCTCGCTGTGTGCTGAAAGTGCATTACATATCTCAAGCATCTTCTTTGCTGGAATTGTAAAGCTACCCTCTTGATCCGATACACACTTAACCGTTGTAGACACTTCTATTTCAAGGTCAGATGCTGTAAAAACAGCTTCAGATGTGCTTACCACAACCTTCATATTACCTAATATAGCCAATGTTTGTTTAGCCTCTGCTGTCGGTGCTATGTTCTTAATCTTATTAATTAAGTCTTTAGTATTAAAGATAATATTCATATTTATATTATATGTTATTTTTATATTTTCTTTTTCATTATTTTCCTTGCGGAAGTATCAGCATTACTGGTTAGTTATTTGTTAATTTGTATATATTCAGTACTGTATAAATTGTGGAAAAGTTATGCTTGAAAAGTTATCAACAAGTTTTACCCATTATTTAGTATATGCACAATGTTGTTTATGTCTTGAGCTATCTGGGAATCTTCTTTCTTTAGCTTTAGTATTTTTTTATTTGCATGCAGAACAGTGGTATGGTCTCGACCCCCAAAACCATCTCCAATTGTAGGGAGACTATTATTTGTAAGCTCCTTACAGAGAGCCATTGCAACATGTCTAGGTAGCGTATTCTTCTTATCTCTCTTTGATGATAGTATATCACTGACCCTTATTTTATAGTATGTTGCTGTTACTTTCTGTATCTGCTCTATAGTAATCATACGCTGATTTAACGACAGCAAATCTGCTAATGTTTCTTTAGTAAATTCCAGTGTTATAGTGCATTTTTTAAATCTCGATGTCGCTATTACTCTTCTTAAGTTACCTTCTAATTCCCTAACGTTTGAATTTATATTTCTAGCTATAAAAAAAGCAACGTCTGTCGTAATGGGCATATCCAACATTTCTGCTTTCGTTTGTAGTATCGCTACCCTTGTTTCTAAATCTGGAGGATCTATTGATACATTCATACCCCAAACCAATCTAGACTTTATCCTATCCTCAAGCCCATTAACTTCCTTTGGATATTTGTCACATGTTAATACCACCTGCTTTTTATTTTCAAATAAAGCATTAAATGTATGAAAGAACTCTTCTTGAGATCGTTCTTTGCCAGCAAAGAACTGCATATCATCTAACAATAGCACGTCCAGGTTTCTGTAGAATTTTTTAAACTCTTCCATTTGATTATTCCTAAGTGCGGTAACCATGTTCTGTACAAATTTTTCAGAATGTAGATACACAACCTTCTTATTTTCGCTACTCATCTGATTGCCTATTGAATGAAGTAAGTGAGTCTTCCCAAGACCTACGCCACCATATATATAGAGAGGATTAAAAACCCCCGGCTCATTTATTACAGAAAGACAAGCTGCTTTAGCTAACTGGTTTGACTTACCCTCAACAAAAGTATCAAACGTCATTTCTTTACTTAGATTAGTTTTAAATCCAACGGGCAGCTCTCTTGTAATTTCCTTGTGTTTTATATTAGTGCCAATTCTTAAAGTAACTAAAATATCACCATTTATTTTACCGAGCGCTGACAATATTTTATTAAAGAAGTTTTTTTCAACCTCCTCCTTCACAAATTTATTAGGAGCATATAGTTTTATCTCATTACTATCATGCTCGACCTTGAGAGGTTTAATCCATACTCGCATGTCTTTCTCGGTCAAAGTGGCTGAGAGTTCTTCCAGGCATTTATGCCAAATATTTCTGTTGTTGATCATAATTGGATTATTAATATCTCATGAAAAAAACTAAATTAATATATTGACATAAAGATAATATGGAATCAGTATACAAACCTATGAAACGTACATTTCAACCGAGCAACATAAAGCGCAAAAGAACACATGGTTTTAGGGCAAGAATGAAGACCGCTGCTGGACGCGCCGTATTGAGTTCTAGACGAGCAAAGGGCAGAGCAGTTCTTTGTCCATAACTTGTTTACCTTTAAAAAAGACCTAATTACTATATCAAACAATACCATTTCTTTTTTTAATACTGGACCAAGTCTTTCTGGTAGACACATGAAACTATATTATCATAAGCACCCAATCCCAATGTTAGGCATCAAAATATCTAAAAAGTTAGTGCCCTTGGCTGTTTCTCGAAACTCTCTAAGAAGGAGGCTGAGAGAGGCGTTTCGGAAACATTTGTTTGTTAATAATCAATATGCAATGCTTTTAAGCATATCTAGTAAAATTCAAGCTGAAAAAAAAGATATTAATGATATTCTATTGCCTGAATGGAAATCTTTATTAGACCAATTACGCTGATATTTATAGGAGCAGTT
>MDTC01061025.1_pt1 | contig 10641 bp, 9 predicted proteins | sample 811181 | NCBI WGS metagenome assembly MDTC01 (sample SAMN05326644, study PRJNA326480) | marine metagenome | isolation source: seawater | place: Pacific Ocean: North | collected 2011 | reverse complement strand
TTGAGTCAAAAGGGTGACTCAGATGCTTTCAATGAATTGGCAAATAGATACTGGAACCGTGTACAAAGCTTTTTGATGATTATGTTCGATCAGGCATCCGCATCCGATGTTACTCAAGAATCACTTTTGCGAGCTTATCATAAAATTCATCTTTATAATCCTCAAAAATCATTCGCACCCTGGATCTTCACCATCGCTCGCCGGGTTGCCTTAAATGAGACATCTTACCAAGAACTACGATTACATTATGCTGAAAACCTTTCGATTCGGGAAATCGGGCAAATTATGGGAAAAACCGAAACGGGGATTAAGGTTACTCTTTTCCGAGCCCGTCAGAAAATCCAAAAGGCTATCGGCAGAGGCATTTCACTATGAAGAAAATTCTTAAAATCCTAGGAAATCAGGCAGTTGATCCGGCAGACCAAATCATAATTGATGCTCTGAGAGAGGAAGTGAAAACAGAACGATTAAAAGATAGAGATCATACAGGCTTTGATCATAATCTGATTTCGCACACGACATCCGCTGATCAGAAGAAATACAAAAAGCAAAATACAATCGTCCGCCCCCAATTGATTTTTGCATTCGGCGGCATTTCGATGATTGTACTTTGCTTATTAGTGAACCCTTTTCCTATGCTCAAACTCCTCATTCCCGGTGAACAGGAAAAATTAGAAAGTCAAATGCAGGTTTTAGGTGAGGTTAAGGAAACACAACAGCAGATTGAAGCGTCCCTGCATAGCTTGACTGAAACACTAGCCCAAAGGAGTGCACTAAATTTAAAAAAAAGAATGGGTCGATTCTATTCCGGGATATCAGGCACTGATATCTTTTGCGGCAGTTAGAGATGAATTTCTCCAAGTATCCCCAATTAATATTTTACCAAAGCCTCACAACAGTGATTTTAAATTTCTTTATCAAAAAGAATTAAATCTTTTAAGAGAAATATTTTTGAAAAAGGATACTGAATCCTGAATCAATCCTTAACCGCCCATCTTTTGGGTTGCACTTCGCCGTGCTTAGCCGTTTTGTGCGGATATATGTCGGACCTATCGGACTTTGACGCACCCAAAAAACCTTGGCTTACCGCGTTGGTACCAGCTTTGGTAATCTTTTTGGCGGCAGGTGCTTACTGGGCGTTTACGACTGGAGACGGGGATCGAAATAATCTTCAACAGATTGGCACACCTGCTCATAGCGGAGACAAACTTATATCAGGGAAGTCCTACTATCTATACGCTTCTGAAATCGAACTTTATCCCAACAATCAGGAAGGAAAGCCATGGGACCGTGGAGAAGATGGTCCAGATATAAAATATCAAATTAAATGGCTTGGTAATGAAATCTTTGAAAGCACGGTAAAGGATGATTCCTTGTTAGGTAACTGGTCGGGGTTACAGATTGATTTGAAGTGGAGTGATTTGCTTGGAAAAACGCTCTCTCCAAATGAAGCAATCCAGGCGGCAAGAATCCGCTACGAAACCAAGTCATCGGTTGAAATTGTCGTTAAGGATAGCGACTTGGCCAAAGATGATTTAGCAGGCAATATTGAAATTGATCTCAAATCCTTGCGGGTTGGAAAAAATTTACTGAAATTCCCCAAAGATTCTAAGAATTCTGTGCGAAACATCATCATTACAGTCTTACCAATTGACTCAACGATCGATGATCTTGCTCAATTTATGAGAGAGTAACTGAGTGGCAGATGACAAGACCCCTGATTCTTGTAAGCTCTCTTTTATTAGGGATAGGTTTGGTTGCCCCGACTATGACCATCCATCCGAAGGCCGGAGAAATCACCTGGCTAATGGAAATCATAGACCCGATAAGTATGGAGCCTGTTACGTACTCGATTTTAGGGATTATTCTGGAACTGGCTGAAATGAAAGATTGGTTTATGGTTTCTATATTATCAATCTTTTCGATTCTTTTCCCTGTCGGAAAATTATGTGCTTTTTGGTTATATTCTTTCTTCAACCAAGAACAACCAAAAGCTTTTTCAATTTTCAAGATAGCCAAAATACTCGGTAAATTTTCAATGGCCGAAGTCTTTGTCTTATCCCTTTTTTTAATTAGTATCAAAACTTTACCAGGAGAGACTCAAGTGCAATTAGAATACGGTTGTGCTATCTACTTCCTCTCCGTAATTTTTTCTATTTTATCGTCTATGCTTATTCAAACTTCAAGAAGCGGGATTGAGCAGTAATTGCACTATTCTATCAATATTTAACTTTTTCCGATGTTTTCCTTGACGAAATGATAAGTAATCGCTGTAAATAATAAATCTAATATGCTCATGATCGAATATTGGCTAAATATGGAACCTGCGATGAAAACATTCGTCGCCATTGGAGTGATATCCAGTTTAATCCTTACAATTCAAATGGTACTAAGCTTGATCGGGGGAGCTGCAGAAGGTGTAGAAGCCGACTTTGATATCGGAGACGGCGGAGAAGGTGGGGCGACCGGCATTTTGTCGATACGTTCAATCGGTGCTTTTTTCACAGGATTTGGCTGGGCGGGTGCAGCTTCTCTGCAGAATGGACTGGAAACTGGAGGAGCCACATTCATCGGAACAATTGTGGGCAGTATTTTTCTTGGTCTAATTGTTTACCTAATGAGCTATCTTCACAGCTTAAGGGAAGAAGGGACCTTGAACTATAAAAACTGCATTGGTGAAGTCGGTTCGGTTTACCTTCCCATTCCTCCTCAGCGAAAAGGAATGGGGCAGATTGAGGTGATGGTTCAGGGACGCCTGCGGATCGTTAAAGTAGTGACAGACCATAAAAAGAAAATCGCCAACCATGCTGCAGTGCGGGTAATAGAACTCGTTGACCAGCAAACACTTTTAGTTTCACCTCTGGAAAAAGAATCCACTCAAGTCGAGATATCTTAAATATATTTTTTTCTCCTAATAATAATTAAATAATAAAATAACATGGACTTCGTACTTATCGGAATCGTTTCTCTCATAGTTGTCGTTCTAGGAACGCTCGTTTTCTTTTTCAGTCGTTACAAAAGGTGTCCATCGGATAAAGTACTGGTGATTTATGGTAAGACAGGAAGCGGTCGCTCTTCCAAGTGCGTACACGGTGGAGCATCCTTCGTATGGCCCCTTATTCAGGACTATCAGTGGCTCGACCTTACACCCCTCCCCATCGACATTGCCCTACAGGGTGCTCTTTCTAAACAGAATATCCGGGTCAATACGCCTTCCACATTTACAGTGGGTGTATCCACCGAAGCAGGAGTAATGGAGAACGCCGCTGAAAGACTGCTAGGATTGAACATGCAGGCAGTTCGTGAGCAGGCAAGTGACATCATTTTTGGACAAATGCGGGTGGTTATTGCCACCATGGATATCGAATCCATCAATGCTGACCGGGATCTGCTTATCGAAAAAATTACCAACGGGGTTGAGGTTGAACTAAAGAAAGTGGGTCTTCGACTTATTAATGTTAATATTAAGGATATAACCGATGAATCTGGTTATATCGACGCTCTTGGTAAGGAAGCGTCTTCCCGTGCGATCAATGAGGCCAAAGTTAGTGTGGCTCAAAGAGAAAGAGATGGAGAAATTGGTGCAGCTGAAGCAGAAAGGGAGAGAAGAATTAGTGTGGCCAGTGCCCAAGCAGAAGCCACTGAAGGAGAAAATTTATCAAAAATCAAAGTTGCGCAATCGGACGCAGCCAGACGCGAGCAGGAGGCAGAAGCTGAAAGATTAGCCGTGGCCGCAGAAAAAGTAAAATCAGCCCAGGCATCTGAAGAGGCCTATGCCGCTGAAACCAAAGCAGAGGCAGCACGTTCTGAGCGAGAGAAAGCTAGTCAACATGCTGATATTGTAATTCCTGCTCAGATCGAGAAGTCTAAAATTGAGACTTTAGCGGAAGCCGATGCGGAAAAAACAAGACGCCTGAAAAAAGGTGAAGCAGATGGTATCCAGTCCCTGATGGAGGCGGAGGCGAAAGGTACGCTTGCGGCACTTCAAAGCAAGGCGGAAGGTTTTGCTAAAATTGTTAATTCAGCCGGAGGTGCCGAATTAGCAAGTACATTGCTGGTGACCGAGCAATTGCCGCAACTCGTAGCGGAGCAAGTAAAAGCTATCTCGAACCTGAAAATCGATCAGGTTACTGTTTGGGATTCAGGAGGAGGTAAAGATGGAAAAAACGACACCGCCAACTTTGTATCTGGTCTGGTAGGAGCCCTCCCTCCCCTTCATCAAATAACTAAAAATGTCGGAATCGAATTACCTGAGTTTTTAGGGAAATTAACCGAGGATCCAGCCGCTGCAGCCAAACTTCTGGAAAAAGGGAAAACTCAGGAGGAAAAACAAACGGGTGACAGCTAGGTAAGCCCAGGCTTAATAGAAGTCGAAAACATCAAAGACAGGGACTTATTATCTTGCTATAATTGAAGCTAATTTAGTTAGCTCAATTCATGGAAGTTCTCATTTTCCCTGACGCCCAATCTCTTGCATGTAAAAGCGCGGATCTTGTAGAGTCCCAAATCAAGACTTTTCCTGATTCCGTAATTGGTTTAGCCACGGGTTCAACTCCTCTGGGTTTGTACGAGGAATTAATTCGTCGGCACAACGAGAATGATTTGAGTTTCACCGGAGTTAAAACTTTCAACCTCGACGAATATGTAGGGATTCCAGCAAATCATCCGCAAAGCTACCGTACCTTTATGGATGATAATTTCTTTTGTAAAATAAATATCGACTCATCCAATACTCAAGTGCCTAACGGTATGGCAGAGAATCCCCTCGATGTGGGTCCTGCCTATGAAAAAATGATCGAAAAAGCAGGAGGCATCGATCTGCAGGTTCTAGGAGTTGGTACGGATGGTCATATCGGCTTCAATGAACCGACCTCAAGTCTTGGCTCGATGACGCGGGTCAAAACTCTAACCAAGCAGACAATTGAGGATAACTCCCGATTCTTCAAACCGGATGAATTCCAACCGAAACTCGCCATCACTATGGGTATAAAAACCATTCTTGATGCCCGACGCATTCTGCTTCTTGCCCATGGAGAAAATAAGGCGGAAGCCGTAAAGGATATGGTCGAGGGTCCTCTTTCCGCAATGTGTCCGGCCTCTGCCCTGCAACTTCATCAACGTACCACGATCCTTGTCGATGAGCCGGCAGCATCCAAGTTAACTCTGAAAGGTTATTATAAATTCGTGGGTGAAATGCAGGACGATTTGGTACGAAAACATCGCCCCTCCGATTGGATTTCAAGATAACTAAAGTTTTTATAAGCCATGACTGATCAAAAAATTCGTGTCCTTGTTGTTGGTGCAGGAAATATGGGTAGATCCCACGCCCTCGCCTACGCTTCCATTCCAGAGTTTGAGATTGCCGCGGTTTGCACGCGTAGTCCGGATTCCCGTGCAAAACTGATGACTGAACTCCCAGACGGCACTGCAGAAGCGAACGACTACCAGGATGCATTACGAGAACTTCAACCGGATGCCGTTTGTATTTCCACATACCCAGACACTCATTATCCATTTGCCAAACTTGCCTTGAAAGCGGGCTGTCATGTTTTCACGGAAAAACCACTGGCAGAGAATGCGGAGCAGTGTAAGGAATTGGTCGAGCTTGCCAGATCTAAAAACAAAGCCTTGGTTGTTGGTTATATTTTACGCCAGCACCCAAGTTGGATCAAATTTGTGGAGGTTGCCAAAACACTGGGTACTCCTCTCGTCATGAGGATGAATTTGAACCAGCAATCCTATGACAAGAATTGGGAGACGCATAAAAGTCTGCTTTCTTCGATCTCACCGATTGTCGACTGCGGGGTTCACTATGTAGATGTCATGTGCCAAATGACCGAATCCAAACCAATTCGGGTGTCAGGTGTTGGTGCACAACTGACAGATGAATTGCCTCAAGATAAGATCAATTACGGTCACCTACAGGTCACCTTTGAAAACGGAAGCGTCGGATGGTACGAGGCAGGATGGGGTCCGATGATGAGTGAGACTGCTTTTTTCGTTAAAGACGTGGTTGGACCGCTTGGCTCCGCCAGCATTGTCGCGGCAGAAGCTGGCTCCAGGGGTAAATCCTCGGATGTGGATGCTCATTGTCAAACCGAACGGATTCTTCTTCATCGAAGTCAAAAAAATGAAGCGGGAAAACTCGAAGCTTATGACGAATTTATCGATTTGGAAGATGAGCCAGATCACGATGAACTTTGCCGCAGAGAACAACTATTCTTTCTCGATGGAATTACTGGAAAAGCGGATCTAAACGAACATCAAAACAGTGCAATCCGAGCAAGCGAGATCGTCTTGGCCGCCGATGAATCTTTTCGAAGTGGTAAAACGCTTCAGCTTTGAACAAAAGTTCCTGCATCATGTGCTGGAAATAATCAATAAATTCTAGCGTCATAAAGTTTCATCTTTCGGTATAAAATAATAGAATGCCCACCCCTGATACGGAAAGTTTATTTGTCGCTGAGCTTACAAAAGCCCAGGTAAAAATGAGGATCTATTTGGCCAAGTTACTTGCCAACTCTCCTTCGACAGACGATGTATTACAGGAATGCAATAAAGTTCTCTGGGTCAAAAGGAAAGACTGGGACTCGGAAACAATCTTTCTTAAATGGGCTTATCGTGTTTGTTATTTTCAGGTTAAAGCTTATTTCCGTAACCAGAGCAGAGAAAAACTAGTCTTCAATGATGAACTCCTTGATATCCTGGGAAAGGAAGATCCGGATCAGAACAATCCTAAGGAACGGGAAATCGCGATGAATCAGTGTTTAGGAAAACTGGATAACCAGGACCGTTCGTTGCTCCTTGAAAGATACCAGGGAGAACTTGGTGTGGATCAACTAGCCCAAAGGGAAGGCATTAGCCCAAACACTCTTTCGCAAAAGCTTTTAAGGCTAAGGCACCAGCTATTGATCTGCATTCAGGCAAACCTAAAAACGATTTAATCCATTTATGAAAAACTATGAAAAACTTGTTTGGAAACTGATAGACCGAGAGATTTCCGATTCTGAATTTAAGGAACTTCAATCTGAGCTTCAATCGAATCCGGATCTGCGAAAGTATTATCAGGAATGCTTGGAAACCGAATCAACTTTAACCAGCAGGCATCACAGTCCATTCCTAGGGTTTCAAGAGAAGAAAACCGAGAAAAAGATCCTCCCTTTTATTACCTATGGTGGGTGGGCAGCTGCAGTAGTAGTTCTGTTTTTAGCCTTCTTCTCCTCACATCAAGAACCATACGCACTTCTTGTCTCTTCAGAGGGTGCAGACTGGAGAGGAATCTCAGTAAGCGATGGAGACAGCATGCCGACTGATATGTTGCATTTACAGAGAGGTGCCATTGAAGTTGATTTTTCATCTAAAACAAAGGTCGTGATCGAAGCCCCAGCCTATTTTCAGATTAGTAGCGGAAACTCAGTAACTCTTGGCCAGGGAAAGCTTACCGCCACACACGAAGGAAAACCAGGAAGCTTTTCCGTCCAAACTCCGGTAGGTTCATTTTTTGATTTAGGTACTCAATTTGGGGTTTTCGTGGATCACACGATGGAGGAAGCTACCGTGATCACGGAAGTATTTGAAGGAAATATTAAATTCGAAGGTTTAAATAAAAATGACTCTCGATTTCTAAATGAAGGGGAAAACGCAATTATTAAAGGCAACAATCGCAAGGAATCTTTAAAAATTATCGCCAATCATCCCTACGCACAGCTCTTTCCCCGACCTAATCTTAAAACCAAATCCCCCTCATCAGTAGAGCAAAAAGAATCATCTGAAGTACCATTCGCAGATACCCGTAAATCGAAATCTCAGGATATTGACGCGATTGACATAATGCTTGATGGCAATTTGCGGGCACAAATAAATTATTCCATGGTTAAAGGGATCGCTACTGCTCTTGATCAGAAAGTCAAAATCATGGAGAATGCAAAAAATAATTACACTCCATCTAACGACATAACTTTTGCGGAGGCTGCGATGAGCCAAATTGAAGCTATGGGACAGTCTATTGTAGAAAGCTATGTAAAATTCCCCGAAATCCGATACTGGGAAGCATGCCAGACTGCAGAAGTGATTTGGGATGAACAAAGAAATGCAGAAGGACAGATAACTCATCGTATACCCCATGCCCAAAGACTGAAACAGCCCCGGGAAGGAAATCGTCTATTAAAGAATCTTGAGACAATCAGAGAATGGATCACTGATGTGCACCTCATCCACGAAAATAAAGGAATGGGATGGGCTTCCAAATTTGGTTGCCCCGAAGATGGAAAAGCGATTTTTGATAAAAGAAACAAAAACTTGCTAGCGATCACCTATGCCATTGATTCGATAAAATCAAATCTTGATTGATCCCCATAATTTCCACGACCCTTTCAGGTCTTGAAAAGTCATTTGTCTCGATGAACATCCCAGTCCTCTAATTACCTCCTATAAAACAATACAGGCAGCGAAGTTTGAGTAGTCATTTTTCGATCCTTTCTGAATGACCTAACCAGGGGGCTAATTTTAAGAAAACAATTAACTTCAATTAGAAATATTCTATTTCTTCTACTTCTAGCATTGTTTTAAATTATCACAGTGCTAAAAATTTTGATATGAAGCTCAATTGCCTAATAAAAATTTTGTCCCTTCCATTTTTGTTCAGCATAGCTTGGAAAACTGTTTATTCGAAAGTAGATTTCACCAATGAGGTTCGTCCCATCCTTTCTGAGTATTGTTTTCACTGCCACGGTCCAGACAAAAGCACCCGGGAAGCAAATCTACGACTTGATTTATCTGAAGGTGCACACAAAGACCTAGGTGGATACTTCGCCGTCGTCCCAGGGAAACCAAAGGATAGTGAGTTGGTATTTCGCTTACACAGCGATGACAAAGATGAATTGATGCCACCACCGGAAACTGGCAAACGGCTATCCCCAAAACAAAAGAAAATCCTTGAAGATTGGATAAAGCAGGGAGCCGAATATGAGGAGCATTGGTCTTTTCTTCCGATTATCAAGCCTTCCGTCCCTACAAAGACTAGCAAGACCAAATCCGCACATCCGGTCGATCGTTTCATAGCCAAGAAATTAGAAAATGAAAATTTTTCCTTTGCAGTGCCATCTGATAAAAAGACCCTGCTTCGTCGCCTCTACTTCGACTTACTGGGCATGCCCCCCACCCCAGATGAAGCAAAGAAATTTTTGAATGACCAGACGGAGAGTGCTTACGATCAACTAGTCGACCGTTTATTGGCTGACCAAAGGTTCGGGGAACGCATGGCTTTACATTGGTTGGATCTTGTCCGATATTCAGATACGATCGGATATCACAGCGATGTATTCATGGAAGTATCAGCCTACCGCGACTATGTAATCGATGCTTTCAATCAAAACATGAGCTACGATCAATTTGTAATCGAAAACCTAGCCGGTGATTTACTTCCTGAAGCGAGTAAGCTGCAAAAAATTGCGTCCGGCTACAACCGCTTGCTTCAAACAACTGAAGAAGGCGGAGCCCAGGCAGCCGAGTATCTAGCCATCTACCAGGCGGACCGTGTTCGCAATTTCGGGGTAGTCTGGCTGGGTGCAACCACCGGATGTGCACAATGTCATGATCACAAATATGATCCTTTTACGATCAAGGATTTTTATTCCCTCGCTGCCTTTTTTGCGGATATTCAGGAAAAACCCGTGGGAAGAAGAAACCCCAATCTTTATCTGCCCACTCCTGATCAGCAAAAGAAATTAGAAGAACTTGAATCAGCCAAAAAAGAGACTGAAAAAATCAGAGACAAAAAGAAATCAGGTCTTGAAAAAGAAAGAAAGAAATTGCGAACACAACTTACTCATAAGTCATCCAGTTTTAATTACGATGAACCTTCAAATAGTGGAATTGAAAATAAGGAAAGAATATTTGTCGAAGACGCCGTCCCAACGAATGCCGAACTTCACGGCGAATGGAAACTTGCTCATGATCCGGTCTTTTCAGGTTCAAAATCATTTGTTCGAACCGGTGTAGGAAATAATCAGCATTTTTTCTACAAATCAAAAAATCCTCACCAAGTGAAGAATGATCAGGATGAATTTTTTGCATATGCTTTCCTTGACCCCCAAAATCCACCCAAACAGGTTATGTTGCAATTCAATGACGGAACTTGGGATCATCGTGCCTACTGGGGGGAATCCCTTATTCCCTATGGTCGAGAAAATACTGTATCAAAAGTAAAAATGGGACCACTACCCGAGTTGGGTAAATGGGTTCGTTTGTCGGTCAATGCAAAGAAAATTGGTCTTAAACCCAAAGCAAAAGTAAATGGAATGGCATTTACACAATGGGATGGAACCATTTACTGGGATAAAGTTGGCGTTCTTAGCAAAATGGACCCTCGGCAGGATCCTGAGCTTTCATTTAACAAATGGATCGCACTCGCCAAAAATGATAAATCTTTACCCGGGAATATCCAAAACCTTGCCAAGAAAGCAGAGACGGATCGTAAGGATAGTGGAAAAGATACCCTAAGGTCTCACTTCATCCAATATATCTACTCAAAAGCGCCTGCTGGCATTTTAAGTGTAAGAAAACAAGTTAATGAATTGGATGGTAGGATTAAGAAACTGGACTCCGAAATTAAATCAGCAGTTGATGCCATAACCAATTACA
>MDTC01212386.1_pt1 | contig 10642 bp, 8 predicted proteins | sample 811181 | NCBI WGS metagenome assembly MDTC01 (sample SAMN05326644, study PRJNA326480) | marine metagenome | isolation source: seawater | place: Pacific Ocean: North | collected 2011 | reverse complement strand
TTACGTAATGAGAAACGTATGCTTCAAGAAGCTGTTGATTCGTTATTTGATAATTCAAGAAAATCAAATGCGGTTAAAGCGGAAGGTGGACGTGCATTGAAATCTTTAAGTGATGTTCTTAAAGGTAAGCAGGGTCGTTTCCGTCAAAATTTATTAGGAAAAAGGGTTGATTACTCTGGTCGTTCTGTAATTGTAGTAGGACCTACATTGAAATTGCATGAATGTGGTATTCCTAAGGATATGGCAGCTGAATTGTTTAAGCCATTTGTAATTAGAAAATTAATTGAAAGAGGTATTGTAAAGACAGTAAAATCGGCAAAGAAACTAGTTGACAAAAAAGAACCTGTTATTTGGGATATTCTAGAGAATGTATTGAAAGGTCATCCTGTTTTATTGAATAGAGCCCCAACATTACACCGTTTATCTATTCAGGCATTCTTGCCAAAGCTTATAGAAGGAAAGGCAATTCAATTGCATCCATTGGTTTGTACATCCTTTAATGCGGATTTTGATGGTGATCAGATGGCTGTTCACGTTCCGTTAAGTAATGCTGCAATTTTGGAAGCACAAATGTTAATGTTGTCTTCACATAACATTTTGAACCCACAGAACGGTACTCCAATTACGCTTCCTTCTCAGGATATGGTATTGGGCCTTTATTATTACACTAATGTTCGTCGTTCTACCAAAGATGAAAGAGTGAAGGGTGAAGGAACTGCTTTCTACAGTGCTGAAGAAGCTTTAATTGCCTACAATGAAGGTAAAGCTGACTTACATGCATGGGTAAAAGTTAAAACTAAAGTTCGCGAAGGTGATGAATTGGTATATAAAATTATTGAAACCACTGTCGGACGAATCATGTTCAATCAAGTAGTTCCGGAGAATGTTGGTTTTATTAATAGATTGTTGACCAAGCGAGCGTTGAAAGACGTGATTGGCGAAATTATTGATTTGACGGATGTACCAACTACAGTAAAGTTCTTAGATAAAATTAAGGATATTGGATTTAATTCAGCTTTCAAAGGTGGGTTATCTTTCAATATTGGCGATGTAATTATACCTGTAGAAAAAGATGGTATAATTGATAAAGCACAAGGGAATGTTGACAATGTTCAAGATCAATATGGTATGGGATTCATTACGGATCGAGAACGTTACAATCAAGTAATTGATATTTGGACAAGAGCCGATAATAAGTTAACTACTACGTTGATGGATCAATTAGCTAATCATAAGCAAGGATTTAATTCTATATTTATGATGTTGGATTCTGGTGCAAGGGGTTCAAAACAACAGATTAAGCAGCTAGGAGGATTAAGAGGATTAATGGCTAAGCCAAGAAAGTCTGGCGCTAGTGAGGGTGGTGATGTAATTGAAAACCCAATTTTAGCAAACTTTAAGGAAGGTTTGTCTGTATTGGAGTACTTTATATCCACTCACGGTGCGCGAAAAGGTTTGGCAGATACAGCACTTAAAACAGCAGATGCGGGTTACTTGACTAGACGTTTGGTTGATGTTGCTCAAGATGTTGTAATTTCTGAGGAAGATTGTGGAACTCTAAGAGGAATTGAAACATTCGATTTGAAAGACAATGACGAAGTTGTAGAGTCATTAGAAGAAAGAATAGCTGGTCGAACAAGTTTACATGATGTGTATCATCCTGAAACTGATGAGCTAATTATCAAGGCAGGACAAGGTATAACGAGATCATTAGCTAAAGCTGTTACGGAAGCAGGTATAGGAAGTGTAGAGATTCGCTCTGTTCTTACCTGTGAGTCGACCAAAGGTGTTTGTGTCAAATGTTATGGTATAAACTTAGCAAATAACAGATTAGCAGAAACAGGTGACGCAGTGGGAATCATTGCTGCACAATCAATTGGCGAGCCCGGTACACAGTTGACACTTCGTACTTTTCACGTAGGTGGTATTGCTGCAACTTCCGCTACTGAATCACAAGTTAATACTAAGTTTGATGGTGTGGTTAAGTTTGACGGAATTAGAACAGTTGAATACACTAATAAAGACGGGGACAAAGAACAAGTGGTCATCGGTCGTACAGGTGAGGTAGGGATACATAAGAAAGGTTCGACTAAGTTGCTAATTAGTACGCACATACCTTATGGTTCTATCTTGAATGTGACGGAAGGTCAGCAAGTTGAAAAGGGAGATTTGATTTGTAAATGGGATCCATTTAACAATGTAATTATTTCAACGGTAACAGGAAAAGCGGAGTTTATCAATATTATCAATAATATTACTGCTAAGGAAGAAACTGATGAACAAACAGGATATAAAGAAAAAGTAATTATTCAATCTAAGGATAAGAAAAAGATTCCTTCAGTTCAGATTGTACCTAAGGGTAAAAAATCTGAGCCGATGAATTATAACTTACCAGTAGGTGCGCATATTACTGTTCAAGATGGTGATGAAGTTCTTACAGGACAAGTTCTAGTAAAGATTCCTCGTCAGTTAGGTAAATTGAAGGATATTACAGGTGGTCTTCCACGTGTTACTGAGCTTTTCGAAGCAAGAAACCCTTCAAATCCGGCAGTGGTTTCTGAGATTGACGGTGTGGTATCTTTCGGTGGTATAAAGCGTGGTAATCAAGAGATTATCATTGAATCTAAGGAAGGAATTAAAAAGAAATACTTGATCAAATTATCGAATCACATTTTGGTTCAGGATAATGATTTTGTGAAAGCTGGAATGTCTCTATCTGATGGAGCAGTTACCCCGCTTGATATTCTTAAAATTAAGGGCCCACAAGCTGTTCAACAATATCTTGTTAATGAAGTACAGGAAGTATACCGTATGCAAGGTATCAAGATAAATGATAAGCACATTGAGGTTATCGTTCGTCAAATGATGAGCAAGGTTACTATTTTAGATCAAGGAGATACGAGCTTATTGGAAAATGAGAATGTAGAGAAAATAGAATTTATTGCTGAAAACGATAAAATCTATGACAAGAAAGTAATTGAAGATTCAGGTGATTCAGAACATTTGAAGGCTGGACAAATCGTTACGCTTAGAAAAGTGAGAGAGGAGAACTCTTCTCTAAAGAGAAACGATATGAAGGTGGCAACCTATCGGGATGCTATTCCTGCAACGGCTCGTCCTTTGCTACAAGGTATTACTAAATCATCATTAAGTACATACAGTTGGATTTCAGCTGCATCTTTCCAAGAGACAACTAAAGTATTGAGTACAGCGTCTATTGAGGCAAAACGAGATTACCTAGAAGGCTTGAAAGAAAATGTTATTGTTGGACATAAGATACCTGCTGGAACTGGAATGGAGCAATTCAATTCAGTGATTGTAGGCTCTCAAGATGACTATGATGCAATGAAAAGCAAAGCAGCTGCTCCAGAAATGGAAGCGTAATAGATTTTTATTATAATTAAGTAAAAAAGCCCTTGTAGTTTTTAACTATAAGGGCTTTTTGTTTGTAATAGCAATAGTTGTCTTATTGGCAATGTGCCCTCTTTATTGAGAGCGATTGAGCTATCATGACATAAATACTAAGCCAAAAATCTATAATTTCTTACTGTTAATTTTGCTGGGTTTTGGATGATTCTTGAGTAAGGTGGTTGATGGCTTTCAACTCTTTCTTACTTAGATGTCTCCATTTTCCATCAGCCAAGTCTAAAGAGATATTCATAATCCGTACACGCTTCAATTTTTCTACACGATAGTACAAATGCTCGCACATTCGCCTAATTTGCCTGTTTAAGCCCTGTGTAAGAATAATCTTAAACTCATATTTGTTCATTTGTTTAACTATACATTTATTGGTGATGGTGTCTAAAATAGGAACACCGCCGCTCATCGCATTTATAAAATCTCTTGTAATAGGTTTATTGACTTTAACAATGTATTCTTTTTGATGATTGTTTCTGGCTCTTAATATCTTATTGACGATATCTCCATCACTAGTTAAGAAAATTAGGCCTTCGCTAGCTTTATCTAGCCGCCCAATTGGGAAAATGCGCTTAGGGTAGCCAATGAAATCAATAATATTATCTTTTTCTACTCCAGTATCGGTTGTACAAACAATCCCCACAGGTTTATTAAAGGCTAAGTAAACATGATCTTCCTTGGGTCTAGAAACTTCCTTATCATCGACACTAACAATATCATCAGTAGATATTTTAGTGCCCATTTCGGGGACTTTGCCATTAATCTTTACCCGTCCTTGTTCAATAAGTTTGTCCGCGGCTCTTCGTGAACAATATCCAATCTCACTGAGGTACTTATTAATTCGGGTTAGATTTACTTCATTCATTAGCATTTAAAATTACAAATATTCAGTATTAAAACTAGCTTATTAAAAAATACATAGAAATGAAATGAGCAATGCTTCCAGCCATTACGAAAAGATGCCATATAAGGTGATTTTGTTTCAAACTTTTCCAGAGATAGAATACGATGCCTGAAGAATAAAACGCTCCACCTATTTTTATCCATTGCATAGAATCTAGCGGTATATTTTTTTCTAATGGCTCAAAGATGAAAATAGCCATCCAGCCCATGACCAAGTATGCTAGGGTAGAAGCCAATTTGAATTTATGCGTTAGGAATAACTTAAATACACTTCCTACAAAGGTCATTGTCCACAATATGGCTAATACGGTATACCCTTTATCTGTTCCTAAGTACATTAAAATATAGGGAGTGTAACTTCCTGCTATTAAAAAATATATACTAATGTGGTCAAAAATACGCAGTTTTCTTCTCAGGCTTAACTGATATGCACTATGGTAAAGGGTGCTGCTGGTATAGACCATTAAAAGGGAAAAGCAATAAATAAATACGCTAATAAATGCATAGTTTATATCACTTTTAGCGGCTAAAAAAAGTAAAAATGGACTAGCAATTAGTACCATTACCCAACCGATACCATGGCTTATCTGATTGGCCAGTTCCTCGGGTATACTCTTGATATCATTCTTGACATTATGAGGAATTGACCTTGGTGTTTTAAACAAATTCATCATTTATTTAAATCATTAAATTGAGTAAAAAAAGTGTCTATGTTACGTTTATTTTTACCGAAGTCTAAAAACTGTGCAGGAAAAAGACATGTACTTTTTACTAATATTTCTGTTTCTCCCACATAGATTAAAATCCTTTCAGCAAAAGTCAACATTGTTCCTTGCGTTCTATAATCAAAAGCGTCTTTCATATATCCTATCTCTATCCATGGCAAACTAGCTAAAGCATCCTTAACGATTGCCTCGCAGTCCGTCTTTAACATTCCGTGTTTTTTACGTACTTCATGAAATGCGGGTAAACCAATAGCCATTATACGACGAAATTAACGTTTGATTTAAATATTTTAATCGCTATTGCTAATAGAATTACTCCAAAAATTCTTCTTAGTATTTCAAGCGTACTCGGTCCCATTTTCATTTTCAAAAACTTACTTGTTTTCAAAACTACATAAACGAATACCAAATTACTGACAATTGCTGAAAAGATAACCAAGGTATCAAACTCTGCTTTTAAAGAAAGAATTGTAGTAAGCGTCCCCGCACCTGCTATAATTGGGAAAGCAATAGGCATAATGCTGTGATCACTCGCGTCTTCATTTCCAGCCTTGAAAATATTTATACCTAATATCATTTCTAAACCAATTATAAAGATTACAATACTTCCTGCTAATGCAAAACTTTGAACATCGATACCTAACATCTTTAAAAGGGCATTGCCAAAGAACAAGAATGCAAACATAAGTATACCAGCAAAAAGAGTGGCTTTTGCAGATTGAATTTCACCTCTTTTTTCTCTTAAGTCTAGTATAATGGGGATAGATCCAAGTATATCTATTACAGCAAATAAGGTTAGAAATGAGGTGAGAAATGCGCCGAAAGTCATAATTAAAATTTTTGCAAATATCTGATAAACTTCTGCTAATATGGAATAAATATTGTTTTTGTTGAAGTTAAAGTTGTAATTTTAATGGTAAAATCAGTTGAATATGGCGCGTTATCATAAATTAGGAAAAATACCTCAAAAAAGACACGTTCAATTTAGGAATTCGGAAGGTAAATTATACTCGGAAGAACTTATTTCTACTATTGGCTTTGATAGTGTTTATTCATTGGTTTATCATTGCAATATACCCACCGCTGTGAAGGAAATTGAAGAACCTTATTCAGTTGCACCTGAAATAGCACACCCTGAAAATCTTAAATCAAGAAAATACTTTGGATTTGAAATCAAAGCAGAAGATGACTACTTGGATAGTCGCAAAACGCTAATGGTTAATAGCGATTGTCAAATTTCTTTGGCGGCTCCTAGAAAAAGCATGAAAGATTACTTTTATAAAAATGCTACTGCGGATGAGGTAATATTTGTGCATAAAGGAGGAGGTGTAATGCACTCTTTATACGGTGATTTGCCTTTTGTAACAGGCGATTATGTTGTTATTCCAAGAGGCACTATTTATCAATTGGAATTCAATAGTGAAAATAACAGACTATTTATTGTCGAGTCTTCAAGTCCGGTGGTAACTCCTAAAAGATATCGAAATGATTTCGGGCAATTACTGGAGCATTCTCCATTTTACGAACGTGATATAAATCCACCTACAGATTTAAAGACCTACAATGAGGAAGGTGATTTTAAGATTATGATTAAAAAGAATGATTATATGTATCCAACAACATACGCATATCATCCATTTGGTGCTATTGGTTGGGATGGTTATTTGTTTCCATACACTTTCTCTATTCATAATTTTGAACCAATTACAGGCAGAGTGCACCAACCACCCCCAGTTCATCAAACTTTTGCAGCTGCAGGATTTGTCCTTTGCTCATTTGTTCCAAGGAAGTATGACTATCACCCGGATTCGATTCCTGCTCCTTATAACCATAGTAATGTTGATAGCGATGAGGTCCTCTATTACGTTGAGCCTAAGTTTATGAGTCGAACAGATGTAGTGGAAGGTATGATAAGTTTACATCCGTTAGGTATCCCACATGGGCCACATGGTGAAGCGGTAGAAAAAAGCATCGGAAAAGAAGAAACAGAGGAGTTAGCGGTAATGGTCGATACATTCAAACCTTTACAATTAACTAAATTTGCAGCCTCAATAGAGGATGAAAGTTATTATAAATCCTGGGTGCATTAATAAAAAAAGATACGCTTTTATCTTTTATTGTGTGTTAAAAGAAGATGAGAGAAGTTTGATAAATGCATATTAAAAAGCTTGAAATTCAACAAGAGAGCTAGCAGATAGACTCAATTTTGTATATGCGCTTATTGAAATTTATTTGATCCCCTACAGTTTTATCCAAGAAAAGTCGACCCAAAGGAGAGCCAATGGAAATCACCAGGTAGTCACCCATTGGAGAATTTATTTCGCCTAGTCCAATGCTAAGATAGATGACTTCATGATTGCTAAAAATCATTGCTCCAGCTGATACCTGCTGTTTTATTCGTGCGTTTTGGAAGCGCTTTAACTGACTCAATAAGTTGTTTTGTTGCATGAGTTGCGTTTCCAATTGTTGTTGCGCAATTTGCATCATTGCTCGACCTGTTTCATATTTGTCGCCTGCAGAACTCTTGGACTCAGCATCCCTTGAGATAATAATATCATTGAGTTCGTTTTTTAAGCGAACTATTCTTTCTTGAATTAAATTTTCAAGATAATTATACAGCGCCTTTTTTTCTTCGAGTTGTAAGATGGTTGGAAATTATTTAAACTAAGTTATTGCTTGAATTCTAAATTGGAATTGTTGATTTTTTCAAGTTTTAAGGAAATTGTATCTTTTATATAATTTTGATGTACTTTCCATGGCTTTTTAGACCCCTGTTTAGGTAGATGTTCCAAGGCCCGTTTTACATATCCTGCGTCAAAATCCAGCAATGGTTCAGAACCATATTTGTCAATATCAAATCTTGGGGTTACAATCGAAGTTTGACTTTTCTTCATATGATTTAATAATCGGGTCACAAATTGACAGTTTAAATCACTTTTTAAGGTCCATGAAGCGTTGGTGTAGCCCACAGCAAATGCAAAATTTGGAATATCACTAAACATTACCCCTTTATAGCTGTGCAAGGTGCTCGGGTCTATTTTTTTATCATTCACAGTAACACTCATCCCTCCGAGCAACTGTAGTTTAAGCCCTGTGGCACTGACTATAATATCAGCTTCAATGAATTTACCTGAATTAGTCTGAATTCCCTGACTAGTGAATTCTTTGATTTGATCGGTTACTACCTCCGCTTTACCCCCTCGAATAGCTTTGAAAAAATCACCATCTGGGACAAAACAGAGTCGCTGATCCCATGGATTGTAACTGGGTTTAAAGTGACTATCTAGTTTATCTGTTTTTAACCCTCGATGAACACCCTTCATAATAAACGCCTTCATTGATTCTGGTCTTTTCTGACTATACTGATACAAAAACATTGCAAGTAGTACATTTTTCCATTTGATAAGTGAATAGGCAAAGTTGCTTGGTAGCCACTTATTTAGCAAATTAGCAAACACATCTTCACTTGGTAAAGACATAATGAAAGAAGGCGAGCGCTGGAGCATAGTCACTTTCTTTGCTTTTTTAGCCAATTCTGGTACGAGCGTAATTGCTGTTGCACCACTACCAATTACAATAATATTTTTATCCGCATAGGAAAGATTTTTATCCCACTTTTGTGGGTGTATGATAGGACCCTCGAATAGATCACTCCCCGGAAAGCTTGGCGCATAGCCTTGCTCATAGTTGTAATATCCACTCGTCATAAATAAAAATTTACACTGATATTCGACGAGTTCTCCTTGCGTATTAATATTGATTGTCCAAAGTTTATCCTTAGCAGACCACGAGGCCTTTTCGACACGTTTATTGAACTGGATCTTTTGATCAATCCCAAAATGAGCAGCTGTTTCTTTGATATATTTTAGAATTGAAGGACCATCGGCAATCGCTTTCGGATTTTTCCATGGATAAAAAGGGAATCCCAAGGTGTACATGTCTGAATCAGAACGAATACCTGGATATTTAAACAAATCCCAAGTCCCCCCAATAGCTTCCCTTGCTTCAATTATGGTGTAAGATAAATCAGGGCAATCTGTTTGAATTCTATAAGCAGCATCTATTCCTGACAAGCCTGCTCCTACTAGGATGACATCATATAAATTGGACATAATTCTAAACTAAGTTAAACGCTTTTAGCAACATTAAACATCCAAGGACAATTGGAAGAAAACCATAGAAAACAAAGTGAATCATCTTTCCTTTATCCTCTCCCCATTGCTTTTTCATGGCATTAAGTTTGGTTGAATCTGCGGCATTTGCTCTAATAAATATAGCATAAAGCCCAAAAATAATCGCTAAAATTCCGACTATCAATCTAAACCAATCTATTTCCATATGTTTTTGTTTTGTATACCGTGAAGTTAGAGAATACGTGGCACATAAGATATTCAGTTGAGAAATCTATAAATTAAAGGATTGCAGATAGGCTAGACATATCTTAAATTTAACTTATTTCACTTTACTGTTTAAATTGCTTAAACCTTTGATTATAAATAATTTACATTCCCAATAAGATATCTAAAGGATCTGCTCCCAACAACATGGTTTCTGGATTTTCTAGATAATCTTTTACCGAAACTAAAAAGCTTACTGATTCTTTTCCATCAATGATTCTATGGTCATAACTTAAAGCTAAATACATCATGTTTTTAATGACGACTTGTCCATTCTCAGCCACAGGTCTTTCTTCGATTTTATGCATACCTAAGATGGCACTTTGTGGTGGGTTGATAATAGGAGTAGAAAGTAATGACCCAAAAACACCACCATTGGTAATTGTGAATGTTCCTCCGCTCATTTCATCCATCGTTAATTGTCCATCTCTTCCTCGCACGGCCAATCGTTTGACTTCTTTTTCTATTCCATCCATGCTTAATGATTCTACATTGCGTATAACTGGAACAACTAATCCTTTTGGTGTAGAGACTGCTATTGAAATATCGACGTAGTCATGATAGATTACATTTCCCTTGTCAACATCAAGTTGAGCATTTACTGCTGGAAATTTAGTTAAGGATAAGGCTACGGCTTTACTGAAGAAAGACATAAAGCCAATGCCTACTCCATATTTCTTATAAAATGGGTCTCTATATTTTTTTCTTATTGCTAAAATAGGTTCCATGTTAACCTCGTTAAACGTGGTTAGCATGGCTGTTGAATTCTTCGCAAATACTAATCGTTCGGATATAGTTTTACGTAAACGCGACATTCTTTCGGATCGCTCTTCTCTTGAAAAAGATTTACCTGACCCTAGTAAAGCAGCAGCGCCTTGTTGGATAGTTGCTGTTCCGTTCTCTATAGCTTTTATGACATCTGCTTTCGTAATTCTTCCACTCGGACCTGAACCAATAATGTTTCCCGTATTTAAATCATGTTCAGCAGCTATTTTTGCAGCAGCAGGAGACGTATGACCAGATACATGACTTGGCGGCGATGTTTTTGTCACTGAGACTTTCTTCTCTTCTTTTGTGACAGGCGCAGCTTCCTCTTTTTCCTCAGCAGGAGGAGCTTCTTTCTCGCTTGCTGTTGCTTGAACAGAAGTATCAATTTTGCAGATAAGTGCACCAATTGCTAAGTCTTCTCCTTCTTCA
>MDTC01133315.1_pt1 | contig 10643 bp, 7 predicted proteins | sample 811181 | NCBI WGS metagenome assembly MDTC01 (sample SAMN05326644, study PRJNA326480) | marine metagenome | isolation source: seawater | place: Pacific Ocean: North | collected 2011 | reverse complement strand
TTGTAATGTGTTTTTTGTATAAATAAGAGTAAACAAGTAGGAAACTATGGCAGCATCATTTGAAACCACCTACGTAAAAAATGTAGGAAGTACAGAGACTGTATTATATACTGCGCCGCCAGGTTTAACTGGCCGGCATTTAATTATTAGCATGGTTTCTACAAACATATTTGGTTCGGCAATACCTATCACCGCTAAGTTAGTTAGAGGTTCTGATACGGTTTATATTGCTTATAATAAAAGAGTTTTAGCAAATGATACAGTTGATTTGCTTATAAATAACTCAAAGATAATGATAGAAAATGGTGACGAAATTAGAGTTTCTGCACCAGTAGATGATGCGTTTAGTATGATTATGACTGTTGTAGAGGAAGTTGAAACATGAGTTATGGACACGACAATGAAGGCGGTATATACACTGGCACTTCATATAGTGACAAGACTTTTTACGGGTTTAGGCTCGATAGTACCGGCGACCTAACTTGCACAGTTATACGATCAGATGATAGTGATGTTGTTGAGCTTCCATCAAGGGCTTCAGCATCTTACTTTGATTCGACGGTCGATTCATTAGGAGTTACATTTGCTGACCCTGATGAATATCGTGCACACTTTTGGTCAATGGACGCAATAACATTTAGATTTAATCAAAATAACGGCCACCTTGAAATGGTTGTATTCTAATGATTCGGAGTAAATAATCTATGGCAACAATTATAGATCTCGGTAAATTACGATTTGAGTATCGTGGGGAGTGGTCAAATTCCACTACTTACGAAGCTAATGATGTTGTCAAGTATGGTGGCAACCTTTACGTATACAAATATGGTTTAAAAACTTCAGGTAATATCCCACAGACAGCTTCCCTATATTGGGACTTAATGGTAGAAGGCTTTAAGTTTGAAGGTGCATATGATTCTGATACAACATATAATGTTGGCGATGGATTTTCATATGGTGGTATTGTTTATATCACAACAGCAAATAGTGTACAGGGCCAACGCCCTCCTCATGCATCTTATTCTACATTTAACGATGGAATTCAATACGAAGGAGTATATGACGCTTCAACCCAATATCAAAAATCAGATATTGTTAAATATGGTCCAAAATCTTATATTGCAAAAGAAGATCCTACAATTGGTCAAAACCCCCTAGTAGCATTAAAGTGGGATGTTTTTGCTGATGGACTATCTTTTGATAGTGCATACGATTCAACTCAAACATATAAACCAGGTCAAGTTGTTAAATGGGGTCCTAACTCTTATATAGCTAATACTGATGTTGCTATAGGAGATTCTCCAAACGTAGCAAATAGCTGGAATTCTATAATTGATGGTCAAGAGTGGAGAGACTCATATAGTGCTTCTACAAAATATTATAGAAATGACATTGCAACATTTGGTGCACGAACATACAAATCAAAAAGAGATAATGTATTAGGAGTTCGTCCAGATTCTGATCAAACATTATGGCAACTTATAGGAGATGGATTATCTTCTCAAGGAGCTTATAATGCTGGTACTACATATTATGTTAACCAAGTTGTAACATATGGTAATGGCTCATATAGAGCTAAAGTTCAAACTTTAGGGAATACTCCTGATGCATCTACAACTCAATGGGAAAGAATCGCTGAAGGTACAAATGCCCGTGGTAATTGGGCAGGTAATACGCTTTATTATCGGGGTGATATTGTTGTCCATAATAATAAATCACACATTAAAACTGGAACCTCACATACATCAGCTGTTACGTTTGCTTTAGACTCAGCTAATTGGACACAATTAACAAATGGCGTTAATTATCGATCAGGTGGATATGATAGTACTGGAACGTACGCAATTAACGACATCGTACAATATAGTACAAGTTCTTATATAGCATTACAAGACTTTACAGCTTCAGGTAATTTTGGACAAGAAATTACAGACGGTAAGTGGGAATTATTTGCTGCTGGCGGTGGTTCTGTTTTACCTGCAATTAGTGCTGCAGAGAGAGGCAAATTTTTAGGAACAACAGATGGTGTTTCTTATAGTTGGCAATATCCAGGTAAAGCTGAAAAAGTTTACTATGTTGCAAAAGGTGGTAATGCAGATTCTGCTCTTGGTCAAACAATTGATACAGCTTGGGGATCAGTTAAATTTGCGTTAGATAACGTAACAGGTCCAGCTACAATTTATGTTAAAGAAGGTTCTTATCGAGAAAGCTTACCTATGACGGTAGGCGCTGACATAACACTTAGAGGTGATGGTCAGAGGAATACTGAAATTGCACCAGCTGCTGGTGATTCAAATAAAACAATGTTCTTTGTTAATAACGGAACACTTATCGAGGAATTTAAATTTTCTGGATTGACTGGTTTTGCACTAGATTCTGCTGGTGGTAATCCACATGATATTGAATACGCAACAATCGGTGGTGTTTATTTTAGATTAGATCCTAACGCAGTTATTACAAAATCACCATACATTAAAGAATCAACTGCCTTCTCAAGTGGTGGTATTGGTGCTGTTATTGATGGTGGCTTAAATAATAATGCTTATAATAATGGTTCAATGGTTTTCCATACATTTACTCAGGTTCATGACGGTGGTGCAGGTTTCTGGGTACGAAGAAATGGTAAATCAGAAATCGTTTCTTGTTTTACTTACTATTGTGATTTTGGTCTTGTAACTTCAAGTGGTGGTAAAATTCGAGCTCTAAACTGTAATAACTCTTATGGTACATATGGTGCGGTTGCTGAAGGATTTGATTCAAACGAAACTGCTATAACAGGTAATATTAGAGGTCAATCGCTTCACTACGATGGTAATACACTTACAGGTGGAACTGAGTTTTCTGCTGGATCAACAATTACTGGTGCAGCAAACGATAACAGTATTAATAGAATGACACGTGCTGCTAACGTGTCTTTCCATTCGCCTAATCACGGTTTATTAACAGGTGAGAAAATTTCTATCTCAGGTGTGGCGCCTGCAACATGGGCCTCATTATTTACAGCAGATAGTTATTGGGTAACAGTCACTGACTCTTCTAACTTTATTCCTTACACCGATTCAGCTAGATCAACAGGGATTGATACGCAATTAGCTGGTGGAAGAAACACAGTTACAGCAACGATTACAGATATCGCTCGACAGAATCCTGCTAGAATAACTGTTACAACAGCTGCTAACGTTGATTCATATGCTCCACACTATATTCAAAGTGTTGGCGGTATGACACAAATTAATAACATTTGGGCTACATTTGATAGTGGTGCTCAAACTGCTGCTACTACTTTGTATGCAAGAGAAGCTGAAAATGAAAAGATTTTTGTTCAGAATGATCCAACTGGAAATAACTCTCCTGGTCCAAGCTTTTTAGCAACAGTCGGTGGACAATCAGCGGTTGGATTCAGTGATATAAAACCAACACTTACGCTTTACAGAGGTTCAAGATATAGGTTCGTTCCTAGAACAGTTGGTACTACTCCTTTTGCTATGGCAGGTGGTCGTTTTTATCTATCAACATCTACTAACTGGGATTCAAGTAATTTTCAAGATGAATATACAACTGGAATTTTAAATAGTAGAAACTCACTGGATGGTGATTCAACTCTTGATAGTATTGTAGACGGACTGATCTTCGAAGTTGGACCTACAACTCCATCAACATTGTATTATAACTATGATAGTGCTGACTCTGCTTCACAAATGAGAGGACAAATTAATATTGTTAATCCTCCATTTATAAATGCTCAGTCATATAACGTTTATACTTCTGGTGGTCAAATCAGATTGATGGACTCAGGAGATTACTTTGACTCTGCTCATTGGAATGCTGAAGCACCAAGTGCTACTGTAATTAATACACAACCATCTGAAGATAAAATCTATGTTGAAAATACAACATTCCCTGGATTTGTTGGCGGTGAAACAATTACTCAAGGCGCAGTAAGTGCAAATCTTGTAAATAGTAATTTTGTTAGAGGTCAATATGGATATATTGTTACAGTCGACGGATTAACAGCTGAGCCAAAACCTGGTCAGTCTATATCATTTGCTGATGATACAGATAGCTCCGGCGGATATAGAGCTTATGTGATTTCTACTGTAAGCGGATACGGTGGCGGACAAGCAACATTGACGCTGTCACAACAAAAATTAGAAACTAATGCTTCAGCTGATGATGCTGCTGTAACAATTAGAACTAATTATTCACAAGTACGATTAACCGGTCACGATTTCTTAAGTGTGGGTACTGGCGGGATAACTACAACAAATTATCCTGGAACTCCAACTCAACCTGCTGCTCAAGGTAACGAAGTTATTGAGACAGCTCCAGGTCGAGTTTATTATATTTCGACTGACCAAGATGGTAACTTTAGAGTTGGTAATTATTTCAGAATCGATCAGGCTACTGGACGAGCAACATTAGATGCATCAGCATTTGATCTCTCTGGTTTGACTAGCTTGAGACTTGGTTCAATTGGTGCACAAATTGGTGAATCAATTAACGAATTCTCATCAGACGGAACAATGTCTGGTAATTCAAACCTTGCTGTTCCAACGGAAAAAGCAACAAAAACGTTTGTTGAAACTCAAACTACAATCATAGCACAAAATTTCTTAACTGGCGCCTATGACTCTGATAATACAACCAGACAGGCTGCAACTTATGTAGGGTCTGATTCAAATGTTTTCTTTATAGATTCTGCTAGAGATTCTGGTGGACTGAGGCCGCTGTCATTTACTTCAGGTAATTTTGGTTATTCAAATATTACATATGACAGTAATTCTGGTCAGATAAATAGCTATAGAGAAACAACTACTATTGGAGACGTTACCGTGACACAAGATGTAGCAATTGTATATAACAGTGACGGAACGATATCAACCGTCACGACAACGGGAGTATAACGATGGCAGTAGACGTATTACAGTTTAATGCGATAGCTAAAAAGGTAGAGATTAAAAGAAATCTCTTAAAAGAAAAAACAAAATGTAGAGATTCTGCCGCTGCTGCTCAAATTGCGTATGACCCTCTAATTGCGTGTTACGATGCACTTATCGATAGTGCTGATTCATACATACAAAATGCCGTACAAAATTATGGATTTACTCCAGACTCAGATTATTATACATTTTATAACCATATGTGTCATTGTCGTGGATATGCATCTATTAAAGATTTAGATGATTATGCTACTTCAACTACTACAATTTGTGTATGGGATAATGACGGAAATAGGTTTACAGGCGGTTGTTCTTGTCAGATTAATAATGGTGGTCTTCCTGCAGGAACTACTAGATTAGGTATTGAAATCATAGCTCCTGGTGGACCTTCTAGAGGTGTTAATTGTTGTGGTGGAACTGGCTTTGCACCAAATGGTGCTTTTATGGCTATTCAGTTTGTTATAACTGATCCAGCAAATACTTGTTTGATTGCTTGTAGCGGATGCGCATGTTGTTGTAATCCGTATTGTTCTATATGTGGTTCGGGACTTTATACTCCAGATCCAGCATATATATGTGGAACTTTGAATGGTAATACTTTTTGTATAAGAGCAAATTCACCATATGCAGTCTCATGCGGAGAAATGAAATCTAGAAGACGTCAATCAATGGGTCAAACAAGCTATGGTTGGTGTAAACAAGATATGTGTAGCATAAATAGTACTGTTTATCCTAGCGGTAACTGTTCTGGTTGGGACAATTGGTGTATGCAATGTGATCCTGGAAATTCAAAACAAAAATATTGGTATAGTCAATGTGCTTGCGGATCGGGAGCATACAGTTGTGGTAGTTCGATATGTAATGAGAGTTATAATACTTGTTACTTAATTCAATGTCGACATAATCAATGGGGAGTTAGTTCAGTATTTTCCATGGATATGCCACATGTTTTTAACTGTGATGAAAACCAGCCAAATTTCTGTTTACATTATAATGGAACTACCACATATCAAGAAGGTGAAAGTCCTTTCGGAAGTGCTGGCATGGTAGCAGGATCATGTTTTGCAGTTCCAGGATTATATCCTGGTGGTAAAGGTTCAAATAACTGTTATTGGATGTGTACTCCTGGTTCTCCTTTCTGTAGAGGCGAAGGTATGTGTTGTAAATGTGTAGAGCAGTGTTGCCCTGCATATCTATTTAATCCAAATAACTGTTCTACTAGAAGAATACCAGGACTTGGAGCAGATCCACATATGACATGTGGCGGATATACTAATATGACAGGTGGCCGAGGTAGAACTGGCGCCGTAAGAGTAAAATATTGTTAGGAGATAACTAAAAATGCCGAATGTTACCGTAGAATTTTCGTACAAAAGGGCCGACGAAGATTTCTTATTGGAGCCAACTTTTGTAAATAACAACACGTTGTCTCTTAAATATAAAGGTCCAGATGAAATAAAATGCTGGATTAATCCAATGTATGGAGAAGTTGTCTTTACAGACGTTTCACATCCTACTGAAGAAGATCGAGCTCAACAGATGAAAATTATAGGAGATCTAAATCCTTCTGAATTAAAGGAAATGACTGTAACTCCTCAAACTGATGACATGCATGCAATGGCAGCATGGTTTCTAATGTTGAATCACTCAGGCGGAGATGCTAGAACGGCCCTTATGGCAGACGCAGAGCAGTATAATACATTAGAATACGAAGATAAATCAATGACAGTTGAAGGTCATGGTGTTGCTTGGAAAAACTGTACAAATCCAAATCCTAATGAATTTTTAAATTTTTATTGTAGAGAAAAAGAAGATAATACTTGGGAATTTGATTTTGAATATGTAACAAAAGGCAACGATACTGCAGGCGAAATTATAGCCAAAGACAGAAAAGCTAAAATAGCATATTATTTTAAAGAATATGATATGGGCGCAGAAGCTGATTCAGATGCTGCAGCATATCTCACAAGGGTTGATGAATTTTTAACAAACATTGATCCGCTAAGACCTTGGTATATAACTGATCATGATACTGGTACATGGGCACCAAAAATGCCAATATCAGTAGCTACTGCAGTAGCTTCGGCTAAAGAATCTGGAATGTCTCCAGTATATAACTCTGATACGGATGGATTTGACCCTGCAACCGGGCATGAAAATCCAGTAAGTTATAAGGATATTCACAGTGACTAATCCATTACTGTATAACGCAATAGATCAATATCTCTATATTGATACTCAGCTGGATGCCAGAACAGCTCAGGCAGCCAGAGAGGAATGTCGGAGAACACAAAAGGCACAAACAGTTGCTTGTTGCTTATGTTGTCTATGTTGTTGTAACGCTGCTGTAGCTCAGGCCAAAGAACCAAAAGCGGCCGATCTGCAAAATAAGATTAATCGATCGCCGTTTTGTTTAAAATATTGGGAAGAAATTCCTAATATGAATGGTACAGAAATCCACTGTAATGGTGGAGTAATGGCTAATATACCGCCTTCTACTGTAAAAACAATTTGGGTATGTGATTTTACTGGACCTCAGGGTCGTAATCACCCTAGTGGTTGTGGTTCATCATGTTCTGATCGTTCTGGATATACTGGTTGTTATTATCGTTGTGGTAGTTGCTGTAATTTTACTGTTCCAGCTGGTGTCACAAAAGTTCAGTTCGATGCATGGGGTCCTGGAGCGTTTACGGCAGGATCAAATTGTTGTGGTGGTAACCCCTTTGGAAGTACTGGTGCCTTTTTAAGTATGCAAATAGAAGTTACTCCTGGTGATTCATATTGTATATGCGCAGGTTGTGCTATATGCTGTAGTGCGCAAAATTACCCTAACTGGAGTTGTATGAATCAGGAATGGAGTTATCCTACTTGTATTGAAGGTCCGGGATTATGTAATGTTCGTATTGAAGCAGGTAATGAAAAAGCTGTGTCTCAAATATGGCTTCGAGGTACTAACCCTGGTTCTTTTATGGTTAACCAGTGTTATGGTAATGCACAAGGTGGAAGTGGACAATGTTGGTGTAATGCAAAGTATCACTGTTATGATAATAGTTGTTCTACATGTGGTGTTATGGGCGGTGTCACAAGTTTATCACAAGCATTTGGTTGTACATGTAAAGGATTCATGTATAAAATACCTGGAATGTGGGGACCATATTGTCTAGACACAAATAACTATGGTTATTATCAAGCTGCTCCAGTTCCATTATTTCAGTCTTGCTCTCAAGTATGTTTTCCATTTACCTCTAGTACATGTGGTGGCTGTAACTGTTCACAAACAACGAGCCCATTCTTGAAAATGCCAGGCGCTGGTGGACATGCCTCTAAAGCTATGGGTGGTGGATGTATTTGTGGTGCACGAGGTAATATGGGTGCGGTTAGAATCACATACGATACTGCATAAAAAAGACTTATATATAATTACATAATATTTTAAATAATTTCTTCAGTGAGGTGAACATGAAGACTGCCGTATTTATTAACGGTGGAGCTGGACGTGTACTATGTGCAATTCCAGCTCTAGAAGCATATCTTGAAAATAATCCAGATACAATTATAGTTACAGAAGCTTGGGCTGAATTGTTTTTAGCATCTAAGAAACTCAGAGACGTATGCTTTGTTCCAAATACAAAAAATCTTTTCGAAAATTATTTAAAAGAAAGAAAAATACTTTCGCCAGAACCATATAGGCAGCATGAGTATTTTAATCAAAAGTGCAACTTAATGCAAGCTTTTGATATGCAAATTAATAGTTTAGAAGAAGTTCGTACTCCTCCAAAATTAGAATTATCTCTTTCGAGACATCAACAAGTTCACGCCTATAATTTTTTAGAACAGGCTAAGAAAAATCTTGGAAAAGATAAAGTTGTAGTTTTTCAGCCATTTGGCCAAGGTGCTAATATAGATGGAAGATTCATTGTAGACGGTAGCGGTAGAAGTTTTGAGCTTAAACAAGTATTAGAAATTATTGAAGAGCTCAATAAAGAAGCTGTTGTAGTAATGATGAGTTCGTTTCAGATTCCAACAGAAAAAAATCTAGGAATCGTATATCCAGAAAATATGGATTTACTTGGATGGATGGGAGTAATAAATGGCGCAGACTATGTACTTGCATGTGATTCTGTTGCACAACATATGGCAAATGCATTTAGTAAAAAGTGCACTGTTGTAATTGGCGGAACGTTTCCTGAAAATATAACATACGAAAATAATCCAAATTTTACTGTTATAGATAATGGAAAGAGCGAAAGAAAATATAGTCCAATAAGATTGGTTTATGAAGTCTGTGACGATTTAAATAATGAAGACTTAATGTTATTAGATGATAAAACACTAAAACAAGTGATTGATAGTGTGAAAAAAGGATTAAAGAATGAGTGATGATGTATGGATTTTAGCCATTACTAGAGGACATAACGGCGGCGGATGTCTTTTAAAAAATGGTGAAATTGTATTTTCTTCTGAGGAAGAAAGATTTTCTAGGCAAAAATATGATGGTGGTCCATTAGCAACTATTGCAAAAGCTAAAGAATTTGTAGATAGAGTAGACTATTTAGTAATCAGCCATACAATGAACTTATCTGAGCATGATGCAGCTATAGATTATACAGGAGATAATTTATACGTAGGCTTTGCACGTAAAATAGGTTTAATTGACCGTATTCCAAGTAGAGGTAGTAGTCATCCTCAAGTAATTGATGTTGGACATATTCATCATAAAATGCACGCGGCTTGTGCTTTTTATAAATCTGGATTTGAAGATGCGACGGTAATTATTGTAGACGGTGCTGGAAGCTTTTCTCAACTATCAAGTCCTCAAGCGGGTCAAGTTTCGTGTTTTGAAACAGAATCTGTTTTAGAAGCTTCTTATCCAGCTAATTTTAAAAATATCTATAAGCATATGGGAACAAATCAAACTATTGGAACTGTTAGAACCCCATTTAAATTCAAAGATCATATCTTTGAATGGGAAGAAGAATATGAAATGATCATATCAGATAGAGCCGGTATTGTAAAAGCATATGAAGCTATTACAGAATATTGCGGTTTTAGTGCTATTGAAGCTGGTAAGACAATGGGTTTATTTCCGTACGGAGAAGATGGAACATATTGTCCTAGTTTTTATGAACAATATGATAATGGATATTTCTTAACTAACAGAAACTCAATTGTACCAAATTTTCCTTCTAGTGCAATTTTTAATAAAGAGCTATGGACTGATTATGGGTTTAGTTCACCTGGAAATAATTTTTATGATTTACAAAATAGAAAAAATGCTGCACATGGAATACAAACACAATCTCAAAGAGCTGTCGCCGATCTAATTAGAAGAGTGTATAAAACTACAGAAAATAAAAATATTGTATTGTCTGGAGGATATGGTTTAAACTGTGTAGCTAATTATCATTATAGAGACGTGTTACAAGATCTATTTGCTGAAGGAGTAAATTTATATGTTGAGCCTATATCATCTGATGCTGGGACGGCAATAGGAGCAGCATTATTATGGTGGTATCATAAAACTCAATCAGAAAAAATATACGGAGAACAATCTTTATATTTAGGTATTGATTATAAAATTACTAATCAAGACGTGTATGATGCTCAAAGTAAATATCACGTAGGCGTTGAGGTTAAAGAAAACGTAGAATTTGATGAAGCAGTTGATTTAGTTAAAGATAGAAATATTGTTGCTTTATTTCA
>MDTC01027746.1_pt1 | contig 10643 bp, 8 predicted proteins | sample 811181 | NCBI WGS metagenome assembly MDTC01 (sample SAMN05326644, study PRJNA326480) | marine metagenome | isolation source: seawater | place: Pacific Ocean: North | collected 2011 | reverse complement strand
ATGTTTTTCCAGTACCTGCACCACCTGAGAATAGCGCCCTAGGAATGTTTTTTAAAAGATCTAAATTTCTGTCTAAATTTTTTTCAGCACTTTTTATCTGCAAGTTAATTTTATCTACATAATCTTTAAAATTTGAATCAAAGGTAGGTTTAAATATCCTCATTGCTCTATTGAGACTTATATTTGGTGGTAAATGATTATTTTGTGGATTTGAGCTAGAAAGATAAACCAGTAAATTTGAAACTAGATTTTCCATGTCCTCTTTAAATAAAACTCTTGAATGAGCTTCTGCAGTTTCTAGTAAGTTCTCATTCCTCTGATTATCAGGAAATAACAAAACATCTATAAATCTTATTGGATACTTCTCAAAAGAAATATTCTCATCAATTTTCTGAAAACTGCTGTAGATCAGGTCTTTCACCTTGTATTTATTTCGTCTGCATTGAGCAAAAGGTGATTCTTTTAGAGGATTTTTATTTCCAGCTTCAAGAGTGGTTGTGAACCATTTTCCATCATCACAAGAAAGCAAACCTCCTTTTACTTCCAAAATAATTACACCTCTTTCTGACCAACATATAAAATCATTTTGTCCATCAAATTCTTTATCTTTCCAGTTTGAGATAAAGGAATTATCGTAAAAAATATTAAGGTTTATGCCTTCTTTTTCGACTTGATCCTTCAAGGCATAAAATACTAAAGATTCAGCTCTTAAATCTGGATTTTTAAGCAAAAAATCATCTTCTAAATTTTCAGGAACTATAGTTCCCATTCAATTATCTACCTCAAAATCTTCAAAAAGACCTTTAAACTTTTCATTTTCTTCAATAGAGAATTGATTTCCAACTAAAAGGGCCCTATCCAAAAATTTATTAAAATGGATGCAACAATTTTCTGGTAAAACAATGCAAGAGTGGCAAGCAGAATGATTGAATGGTTCAGTCAAAGATGAAATCTGATCAATGCAATTTGGGTCGTCGGAACATTTTTTTTGTGAATATACTGCTTCTTTAAATAAATTTTCAAATTCTTCCTTTTCAGCTTTTTCAGATAAACTTCCAAGAGTTCCCTCTGAGTCACTAGAAGATGTATAGATGAGTATGCCAGCCATATTAGATGAGTCTTTTTCAGATATATAAAGTCTCTCTTTTAAAGAAGAAACTGAATATCCACAGTCTAAAGCTAATTGATTCATTATTGCATGAGAAAGAGAATGTAGTGCAAGAAACCTTGGAGTTACGATAGGTTCTAATTCAAAATTTGATTTCTGATAAGGTAATAAATTTTCAATTGATTTTCTTTCGTGCTGATCATTTATAATCCTTGCCCTTCTCTTAAGGTACTCATCAGATTCCCATTTCTCCAGAAAATCGAGATTTATAGAGAAAAAAATACCTTCCCCAAATACTTCGATAGCTGGTAGCCAATGATTTTTAATGTATTTTGATATAGGAGCAAATCTACCCTTACCAGGATTTGAAGAGTTGGATGGTTCATTTATTCTTTTAAATCCTAACAAAGCTTTTATCTCTTTTAATTTGGTAATTTTGGCAATTTTTGCAATATATTTATTAAGAGATAAAGGGACATCTATCATGACTTTTTCAAAATCTCTGCTTGTTGAATCCATTTCTTCATCAGAAAAATCATCTTGAAGTCTTTCATATTCTTGCTCCAAGTAAGAGCCTGTAGTTCCTTCAAACCATTTTTTTCTCTCTAAGTATTGTTTCCAATAAAATTCAAAATCGCTTTCTTCCAGGTTTGGATTAGAATTTATTAATACATTTATAATCAATTTTGCTTCTTCTTTTGTGTGACTCAGAAGAACATCAAGACTAGTAGAGCCTAAAAAATCGCTAAAACCATCCTCATATGGAGGTATTGAAATAACTGATTCATGAACTGGAAAATAACTATTACTCGCCCCTTTGAGAAGACCTTTGATGCCTAAAGAGCAATCTTCAGGCAGTTGATCCTCTAAGTGAGGATGCTTTCCTTTACATCTAAAAGTTGACATGAAATCATTGCTAAAGAAATTCTCTAAAGATGCTCTAGATTCACAATCTCCACACTCTATTACTTGTCCTTTGAGTGATGAATCTCCTGGATTTTGTTTTAGATAAAGATTATTATGCTTGCAGCTTGTGCTCTTGCTTCCAAATTTAGTAAGCCAATCTTGCCAAGGAAAATCATCTAGATGTCCATTTTCGCAGGAAACCATAAATCTAGTTGGAATAACATAAACTTTTTTTCCACTTTTGCTGCATCTGTTACAACTTAAACTAAATGTATTTTCTTCTCTTGCCCAACTATTGCTTGGTTTAAGTTGATAACATTCAGGACACCAAAGCCAATTAGGAAATCTAAAAGCATTTAAAGCAAAATTAGTTTCCTTATCCTCAGATTCAACTGGAGGAGATCTAAAATATTTAATTTTAAATTCCGGATCTGGGTTTTCAAATCGTGCTTGAATTTTTATTGTCGCAAGTTTTGCTAATTCATTATTGTAAATAAAAGAAGGATCGTTTGGTTCTTTTGGCCAATCATCAATTCCACCTATAATGGCTGAAATTGGTGATTCTTCTGTTCTAAAATCAACAACAGCACCAGGTCCCTGATATAAAACTTGTGCTCTTCTTACCTTACCTAACTCTTTTGGCATTATAAATTTCTTAATTTAAAAATCACTGAAGGATCAATATTTCTCACTGAATTCGGTGTAGATTTTGCCTTTAGAGGTCTCTTCCCTCTTGCTTTTCTAGCTTCAACTAACTCTGCACCAGCTAGAAGGCCTGTATTCGCGTATTCTTCCATCGAGCTCCACCAAGTTTTTAATTCTGGTGAATTGCTTGCAGCTCTTTCAATCCAGTCATTTATGAAGTTATCAATCTCATCTTCTGCTTGATTAATAGCGTTAGGAGAAACATCCTCTATCCTTTTTAATATATATTTTTTAATGGCAATTATTTTCTTAAAATCTTCTGAATTTCTTTTTAGTTTCAAATCTACATTAGCTTTATGTCTAGCTAAAATAACTAAAGGTTGGTGGATAGCTTTTTGAATAGCTCTTGGTGAAAAAGGAGATGATGAAGTAGCCTCAACCGATCTATAAAGAGCACTATGCCAAGTTTGAAAAGTTTCATAATGTGACTTATCACGGACCCTTGCACTATTGTATAAAGTAAGTACCAATCCAGGGGTACTTCTACCAACCCTACTAGTTGCCTGAATATATTCAGTCATACTCTTTGGTTGTCCATTAACAGACATTAAACCTAATCTAGGAATATCCACACCTACACTAATCATGTTTGTAGCTAGGACGATTTCATAAGTATTAGGATTTGAGAATGGTAATGATAAATCATTCAGAATCTCATCGAGCTTGGTTGAACTAACTCTGCTTGTAAGTTCAGCTGGTATATTCGTATCTAATCTGAGTTCTGTTTCAGATCTGTGTGATCCAAAATTTGTGATAAATCCCTTTACTGCCTCTTGCATTCCATTAAAGGCACCTCCCAAGATTTTTAATGAACCAAAATAACTGACTAATGTGCTGTATAAATCTTTATTTTTTTCGTGTATGTCCTTATCAAAAAAAGATTGTAAAACAGATCCTGAAAGATATTCCCTTACCATTTTCTCTGTTGAGCCTTGAGTACAAATTCCTACATACAATCTTCCATTACCTATACTATTTTCCATTTTTACTGCGAAACCTGAATCTTCCGAATCTATGCAGGGCGGTGGAAATTGAAAAGAGGATCTGTTGAAAAGTCTTTTAGACTGTTTCCCGGCCTGGCGTATTGTAGCTGTTGATCCAATTATTTTTGGACGTACATTTTCCTTTGAACATAAATTGTCAATTGCTGTTTCTAAAAGACCAGTCATTGAACCAAGAGGTCCATTAATAAGATGAAGCTCATCTTGAATTATTAAAGAAGGTGGAATTTTTTTATTAAAAATTCTTCCAGAGTCTTTATTCCTTGAGAGTTGTGCAAATTTATCAGAAGTACCAAAAATTAATGATGGTGGTTCTTGATAAATATGTTCATCTATTGTTAATACATGAATGCTTGTATCAAAAATATCGCAACTAGAATTTTTGCAAATTGGTAAATAAGAAGAATATTTGTGTCCTTCGAGAATATAATTATTCCAAGCAAGACTGTTTCCACAAGCTGGGCAGAAATTAAGTTTCTTTGGGTTTCCTGGATCTTCCGGATTCCCGATTCTTTTTCTTGCCTCATAGAGTTTATTAGGAGTCATACTATCTCCAACCCAAAGCCCTATTGAAAATGGAGTTTTACCATACCTTTCAATCTTCTCTTCTCTGAGTTCATTACAAGCGCAAATTACTGCTGCTGCTCTTTGAAACTGTTGCAAAGTTAATGCCCTAAGAGTGTAGCGCATGATTACTTGCGTATGGTGAAAGTCTGATTCGCTTCCTTTCATAATTCGCGTCAAAAAAATCTGAAAAGCGATCAAAAGTAAGTAAGCCTCAGTTTTTCCTCCACCGGTCGGGAACCAAAGCAAGTCTAATAATTCTCTATCGACACTATTTTGGTCTCCAATTCCTTCAATAGTCAGCAGAGCAAATCCAATCTGAAATGGTCTCCAATTTAGATCAAAATTTTCTTTATCTAATGACTTATTTTGTTTTTTTTCTTCTATCTTTTTTGACCATCTGAATTGTTTCAACATAGCATTATTTGCAAGTTGAAATGCTTCAAATCCTTCCTTGGAATTACTTAAATAATTAATCCCTTTTTTCATGCGAAGAATCGCCTCTTCACATTTTGATATATTTTGGCGGGCTTGGTTTCGAAGAAAATCTTTTTCCAAAGAGGTTAGTTTAAGTTTTTCGACATTTAGCCAATTTTCATATCCATCAACAAGAGAGTTTAGAATTTTCATAACTTCACGCTGCTTTTTGAAAGCCAAATCTTCAGCTGATATATTTGAGTTACCAGTTTCATCATAAATTGTTTGCGAGATTATGCTTGAACCTTTAGCATCAACAGGTGCAACCTCATATTTAGGAAACCATTCAGTATTTAATTTTCTAATTTGATCTTTTGATTGGCTATCCCAACTGCATGAGCAAATATGCCCACTTCCATACTCGGCAGCATTTCTATATATCAATTTACTTATATTTGAATCGTCATCATCAGCTAAGCTTCTAATCTCTCTCTCAACAAAATATGAGTCATTTAAAGCTTGAATACTCATTTTAAACTGGAGCAGACTTTTACAATTTCTTTCCCAAAAGTAAGTTTCAGCTTCAGAAGTATTCACAAACTCTTTGTTAAGCAACTTAATCGTAGATGCAATTTTTTTTCCATTAGAGTTTTTAAATTCTTTTGAGTTTACAATTAAAACTATATTTTTCTTTTCCCCTTCTTCAAATTCATCGCTCAAATCGATAATGGAGGATTTAGAAATATCAATTTTTTTTGAAATTTCAAAAGGTTTTCTTAACCATTGCCGTTTATTAACCTCATCATTTTTTTTTGATAAATTTAGATCGAACTTCTCATGATCCTCACCAATCTCTGAGTAAAATGCAAAAGATAGATTTATTTCAACCTGATGTGTTTGTTCTGAGAAATAATGGAAGGATAAACCGGCGCACGAAGGTCTTTTTCTGTTGAAGACAGATGAAGGATTATCAATTATATCAATCTCTGCATCCTCTTGTATTAGACTGTCAGACTCTTGAAAATTTTCTTCCTCATCCTCAGCCCTTTGATCTAGCTTTGGCCAAAGGATGCCTAATAGATATCTACTGGTTGGGGGTTGATCAATAACTTCTGTTTCTCCGCCTTTTGGACCAAGAAGATCTTCTTCAAGTCTCCTTAAATAAATTTCTCTTACTTCGCTGGCTTTTTGAGACTCAGTCATAAATCAAAACCCCAACCATCTTGAAACATTGGAAATCCTGAGATTGAAGGAGCAAGCCAAAAGCAAGACTTCGAAAAAGGTTCATGTAATCTTGATACCCTTTCATCATTTGGTGAAATGGCTACAGTCTGACATCCTAAAAAGAAAACTTTTCCAATAGCTGGAGGAGGTTTGTATCTTTTGTGAGTGTTCACTGCATTCCAAACTTCACTTGTAAAGAAAGTAGACATCAAGCCTAACGAATGAATATTTGAGTTTTCTTCTTGATCAATAAGTCTAATTTCATATCTTCTATATCTAGGATCTTTCTTATCAACATGAATCATGTTCACCAAATTAAGCTTTTGTGGAGGTGAGTCAGGTCTTGTAGAATTTTTAATAAAATTTTGAACATTCTTTACATATTCAAAGTCAGAATAAATATCTTTGTCTACTAAACTGGTTTTTTCAATATCCTGCGAGAGTCCAGTTTCTAAGTGAAAATTTCTATCAATGTAAGCCCAGCGTCTGTTCGAGCCATTTAAGGAATTTCTTGGGTAATTAACAGAAGATTCTCCTAAATGTAAATTATCCCTTGGTCTGGATGCAGCAACATACATCACTCTCGCTTCTTGCAAACGATCTAATTCCTCTAACGATTTATTAGGTTTTGAAAGAAAATAAACCACGTTATCAGCCTCTCTTCCTTTGGATCCGTGAACCGTTCCAAGAATTGGCCCCCAGTGCCCTATGTCAGGATTAGTAAATTTTGTATTTACCCTTTCTGAAGAAAGAATTTGCCTTAATTTTCTTATGTCAGCAAATCCAGCTCTACTGTGAGGGACATTCTCTAATAAGTCATTCCAACAAATATCAACATCTGTTTCAGAAAGAAAAATATTCTCCTTATTTTCATGCCATATTTCTTTGAATTCTTGTTCTGAAATAAAATCTTCAAAGAAACTAGAAAAAATAATTCCTATCCAAGGTTTGATTTCTGCTTTTCTATTTGCCAATCTTAACTTATGCCTAATGCCATTATTCCCTTCTGATAAGAGTCTTGAAGCATCCAAGACTTCTACATTTTCTCTGAATAAAATAAGTCCTTTCATCATTTCCTCTTCCAGGTTTTTTATTTCATCAGCATTGAATGCGCCTATGTTGCTTGAGGAAAGATCTTTTATCTCCATGCGCATCCTTGCGAAGTCAATATCTGAAAAACTTTCTACTCTAAATGAAGCCATGTCATGAAACTTTTCAATAAATCTAATTAGATTTTGGTTTTCTGTTCTAAGAATTTTTGTAAGTTCATAATTTTGAAAACTTGGAATTTCTGAGTCTTCTTTGAGGCAATCTAAAAGGTTCTGTTGAACTTCTTTTGTTTTAAAGTCAGTATCATAAAGCGCTTGAGCTGGATCCTGAAAAATTGATATGCCACATTCTTTTGGCAAAATCTTTATAAAGGCCCTAATCCATTGAGCTCTAATACCCACAATGTCCTGAGCCTCGTCCAATACAATATGTTTTATATTTTCAAAAAAAGATACAGCATCTCCATTTCTACTTGGATCTAAAAGCAGATTCGTAGAAGAGATTATGTTTTCATCATAATTCCCGAACAATCTTGAATTATTATCAAGATTTCCAAAATTTTTAAGAATGAGAGAAGACTCGGAATCAATCGTTCTTATCTTAACCTGATGGTCGTAGTCCTTATCAACAGAGAGATCTTTTATTCTTTGCTCTAATTCTTTTATTGCTTGATTTGTAAAAGAAAAAAATAAAATTGAGCTTGATGGAATTTCATATAAATTCATCATAGTTGCAATTTTGCTGCAAGCTGTTTGAGTTTTACCACATCCTGGCATTGCTTCGATAATGGAGCATTCAGATGGATCCAATTCGATAACTTCTTTTTGCTCTCTAGTAGGTTTCCACTCCTCAGATATAATTTCTATTGAGAGATTCCATTTTTTTTCAGCCAGTTTTATATATTTTTTCTCAGCATCATCTATCTTGCCATCAGCCCATGCAACGTCTACAAGAGCTACTGCAGCTATTTCAAATAAATCTTCAGGTAAAGTTTCAAGAGCAAAATTAAAGATTTCTTCAACAGAATCCTCTTTAGTCAGAATTATTTTTTCAACTTTTTTTATGACATCACTACTAATTCCTTGTTCAATAAGGTATTCCTTTTCTTTGAAATGAAAATTTTTATCTATGTAACAAAAACTAATTAATAGGAGATCAAAGGAGTCCAACCCCTCTAAGCTCTCATAATACTTAAAATAACTCACAAATTTTTATTAAAACTACTTTACTTATCTTATTTTAGAAAGTGTATCAATAAAAACTTAGAAGTTTGTCGTAAGAAAATTTAGCAAATGGAATTCCGAGGAAAAATAAGAAAATACAGATAACTAAGTAAAGAAGACTATGAGACAAAAGATAATAATTGGAAATAATTAAAGAATAAAAACTCACAAATGAAAGACTAGATAGAACATTGCAAGCTATGAGTCTTTTGTTATTTTTATCATCTAAATCTAGCGGAAAGTGATCCTTTTCTTTTCCTTTAAAGGGCGTGTCTTCAGAAAGCGTCATAACGAAAGGAGTAGCTAATGAAGCAGCGGTTAAAACAGACATCTTGAGGTTCTTTGAAATAAAATTTCTTCTAGTTAGATCTATCACAAAAGATATTTTATGAGTTTTTAACGACAAAATATGTCGCGTAGTTAAGACGTCACATTTTGTCGTGCAATGTATTTAACATTGAAAAATGAAAAAAAATGAAGTTTTTCTTGAGAGAGAGCTAGAAAAGCTATTTGATAAATTTTCAAAAAAAAAAGATTTTCATCCAGGTGATTATTGCTCAACTTTGACAAAATACTGCATTTCTTTGAATTATTATTGCGCTGATAATCCAGTAACTGCTACTGGCTTTATCATGATGTGTTGGGCTCATGAAATGAAACTTTTAAATGATCAAAATGATTTCGATAAGTTATCCAAAAAAAAGAAGCCTTTAAATTAATCATGAATTTAAATAAGTTGGCATTAAAAGAATCTATTGCAGATACTGCTTTGGCTATGCCAATTGCTTGGGGTCTTTCATATTTATCTCTTTTAGTGCTGATGAGCATGGGCGTTGAAAATGCTTTCACTTTATCGATCTTTCAAACCATGATTTTAACGGTCGCTTCAGTGACGCGTAAATACTATATTCGTAATCATTTTTCTAAAAGAAACGAATTAAAAATATTAAAAAGCTTATGACAGACCATGAATTTTATGGAATCCAAATCATTATCCTTGGCGTAATGTATCTTTTTTATGTACATAGATACGATATCCGAAGTTTTTTGCGCTACAACTTTCCAAGATTATATTCTCGAACAATGATAAAGATGACTGAAGAACTCGATATTATAGGCCTCTTCTTTGAATCTGCATCCTTAGAAAGTTCAAAAGATCTCCCAGAAGGTTTTTTTGAGGTAACTTGGAATTTAGAGGGCATTGAAACTAACCTTGTCTTTGTAAAAATAAATGACCAGGTTTATTTTGATTTTGATATGCACCTAGAAGAAGGCGGAAAAAAATCCGATTTAATAAAACTCCTTGAAATCAAAGAAAATTTAGCTAGCTATCGCTGGAACTGATATCAAACAAGAACAGTTTTATTAACATCTACGTACCATTTTTTGGGTTCCTTAACTTCATCGATGAAAGCTTGATCTAGATCAAAAAAATCTATTTTTGGATAAGGTTTTTGATTAACAAATTCAAGAGCTTTTTGTGCAGACACAATGCCTACAGCCTGCCATCTTCGGAGCAAAGTATCTAAACCGTTAAATCGCTCCATAAATTCGTTGAATGATATTTTAGTGTAATCTTTTTCCAAGTAAGAAAAATAATCTTTGATGGAGCGTAAATGATCAGTGGTAGCATTAAACTCGAACTCTAAGTAATCTTTGGTTTTCTGAGACTTTAGATCAAAACCATCCTTAGCTAATTGATCACCAAGGTATTTTAAGTAACTGAGTTCTTTAAGCTGATCGTCGATTAAATCTTGGATGAGATGTCCAGCAACTACTATCTCACTAAATGCAAACCATAATTCTCTTTGCGGAGCTTCATCCATAAAGGTCAGCAAATTGATGTGTTTTTTATACCAACTGTTTATCCTCGTGCTGAATAAATTTTCGATATACCTTGGACTTTGCTCAGAAATAAATGGCTTGATTCGCTCCAACCATTTTTCTTCTTCGATAATGATATCATTTTCGTGACATTCTTTAATTTGTGCGATTTTTAGATGCTTGATATCTATGTTTGCTAATTGATCGGCTTTTTTGATCGTAATTACCGTATCTTCGTCGAGCAGATTTGAGTAGAGATGTGATTCAAAATTCAGTTGTCTTAATTTTTTAAGTGTCTTTGCTAAGGACTGAATTTCCTCGAGACGGTTCTTGAATTGCTGTTCAGATTTTTTTAATTCCTCGGGGAAATCCTCTCTTTCGATGAATGACCAGATGTCATTGATCAGCCAACCTAAAATACAGTTAAAGGCTAGCTGCTTGTATTTATTTATTCTTTCAGCAGTCATCTATACATCCTAAATTCTGCAAACGACACAATCAGTCGCACTTGAGATAGATCATGAGAACTTATTTGTATTCATGGAGTCAAAACTGCATGAAAAAAATAAAGATCAATGAAAATGCAAAAGTGCATTATGAGTCAGGAAATTATTTTGAACT
>MDTC01253595.1_pt1 | contig 10644 bp, 8 predicted proteins | sample 811181 | NCBI WGS metagenome assembly MDTC01 (sample SAMN05326644, study PRJNA326480) | marine metagenome | isolation source: seawater | place: Pacific Ocean: North | collected 2011 | reverse complement strand
GGTGGGTGGGTTTGTATAACCTCAAAACCTAATTCGGCCCGCGAAATTTTGTTACGCGAAAGCGGCCGGCCTGTTGATTATATTCGATTTAGCCGTTTTGGAATATGATTTCACCGTCAGGATGCGGTTGTTTTCGCTCAGTGATCTGCTATTGTCCGGGGCTCAAACGATATTTTTCCCTAATAACCCGGATTTTGCAGCGTGGCGCAGGCTGACAAAAGCAAGGTTGAGTTTTCAGCGAACATCCCGGTTGCGGCTGAAGCGGTTGATCGCCGCGATGCAGGCGACCGCCTTGCTGCGCTCTATGGTCTGACACTAAAGGTGGAAAGCGCCGTCATCGCAGCCATCGAAGCCGATGGAGATTTGCGTGTGCGGGCTCTGGTGGCACCACTGCACCCAGCGGACCAGGCAGATCTGATAGAACGACTTTCCAGCAAGCATGCGGCACGCCTTCTCCAAATATTGGGTGACGGGCTGGATGCCGAGTTGCTGACCTATCTGCATGAAAATACCCGCGAGGATATTGTTGATGTAATTGGCACGGCTGCGCTCGCCCGCCAGTTGCCCGATCTGTCGACCGATGACGCGGTGAATATCATCGAAGAACTCGAGCAAGACGATATTCAGGATGTTCTTGCTGCCCTGCCGGCCGAAGACCGTGTTCTTGTCGAGGAAGGCCTGTCCTATCCAGAGGATTCCGCCGGCCGGATGATGCAACGCGAGTTGGTGACCGTGCCGTCCTTCTGGACTGTGGGTCAGACGATTGATTTTCTTCGCGGCTCCGGCTTAGAAGACGCCGAATTCTATCTGCTTTTTGTGGTCGATCCGGCGCGTCACCCGATTGGCGAGGTGCAGCTTGGCAAACTGCTCTGCAACCAGAAGGCACGGCGAGTATCCGAAATCATGGATATGGATTTTCGCAAAATCCCGGCAATGATGGACCAAGAGGAAGTTGCCATCCTATTCCGCCGATATGGCATGGTTTGCGCGCCTGTTGTCGATGAGCATGAGCGGTTGATCGGCATGATCACCATAGATGACGTGATTAATGTGATCGATGAGGAGGCCGAGGAGGATCTAATGGCGCTGGCTGGGGTTGGCGAAGCCAATGTACGGTCTAGCCTCTGGGAAACCATGCGGGGACGCAGCTGGTGGCTGTTGGTCAATCTGGTGACGGCCATCATCGCCTCGGCGGTTATCGGCCTGTTTGATGCAACCATAGAACGGCTAGTTGCGCTGGCGGTCTTGATGCCCATTGTTGCTTCTATGGGGGGTAATGCGGGAACGCAGACCGTCACTGTGGCGGTGCGGGCACTCGCTTTGCGCCAAATTGACCGAGATGCCGCTTCCGGCTTTGTGCAGCGGGAACTTCTGGTTGCCGTGCTAAATGGCTGCGTTTTCGCCTTTCTTGCGGCAAGCATGTCATATCTGTGGTTCAATGATGCCGATATCGCCACTGTAATGGCGGTGGCAATGTTCGCCAATCTGGTGGTCGCCGGTTTAAGCGGGACAATTGTGCCGCTGGGTCTGGTCCGCGCGGGTGTGGATCCCGCAGTTGCGTCCAGTGTACTGATCACAACAATTACCGATGTTGTAGGTTTTTTTGTATTTCTGGGACTTGCTGCCCTTTATCTTATGTAACTGTTTTTTTGATTGTAGCCGAAGTCTGTCAGGAGACGGCGCACCGGCGTGTTTGACTGGGTTTTGCATGACCGTCCATCTGAAAAAACTGTCTGTCGGATCAGAGTCGCTGGCGAGGTTGCGCTACTTGCAGGCCGAGCGGGTGCGTAATGGCATGGAATTGATGCATGTCACGCGCAACACCCCGCGCCGTGTTGAAGATGTGCTGGATGGCGGATCAATCTTCTGGGTTATCAAGGGTGTGATGTGCGCCCGCCAGCCCATCACCGAACTGCGCAGCATGCAGCGTGCAGATGGCAATCCTGCTTGCGGCATTGTACTGGCTCCGGAACTGGTTGCCGTGGAACCGTTGCGGGTGCGCATTTTCCAGGGATGGCGTTATCTCGAAGTCAAAGATGCGCCTGCAGATATCCCCGTCGCGAATGATGGGGTTGATATGATGCCACCCGAATTGATCGCCGAGTTGCGCGAGCTTGGCCTTCTTTAGCAGGCAACTTTGTACGGGCCGATGCCCGTCAATTTTTGCTGCGCCAGTCCCATGGCATCTCGAACGGTCCCTGCCACATGCCTCGACCTGCAGCTGCCGCCCTGTCTTCGACATCGACATAATCTTCTGAGTAACGCCTGTACGCTACCGCCAGCCCTTTTGCGACAAGCGCCTGCGCAATGTCCGTTTCACCCGCAAAGCAGCGCATGACCAATCGGCCATAGCGGTCTGTATCCAGCAATTCGCAACGCAGGCGCGCGGTCCCGGCCACAATACCCCCCATTGCCGCAGTGGCCGCCTTGCCGCATGCCCAGTTGTTACCATTAGCCTGTTCGCAAAGCTGTCTTTGTTCCGGCGCATCAATGCCGAAAAGTCGAATCCTCAGCTTCCCGCTTTTCAGGGAGTCTCCGTCTGTCACCTGCGTGACAACCACCGGGCCGGCAATCTCGAACAGGGCGTCTTCGGCCAGAGTGCGTTCAGTCAGGGCGGGCGATAACAACATGATGCTAAGAACCAGACCAAAGGCGCATAGAGGATGGATGTGATTCATATGATTAAACTAATTTAATGATGAGCCAGACTCCACAGAGAAAAGTAGGAATGTTGCCTGTTCGCATCCTGCCGAATGACCATCCAAAAGGGTATCGTTTCTGCGCAGTTCCGTTGCTGGACGCTTCGGACTCCAACATTCTTGCACTACCTGTAATTGGTGCACATGCAGGACAAGCAGCTTCTGTGCAATCAGTTCACATAGGGGTTGTCGTGGAAGGGGTCTTCTTCCTCGGTAACCTCCTCGCTTGAAGGGATCCATTGCGTTTCAGGGTTCAGGGTAGCGGCAACCGCACTGCCAGATTCCGGAATGGCAACGAAAGGTCCCTGCGCCTCGTTTGGTACAGCGGCACGGCGTGTCATCCGGAAAAGAACGAACAGTGCTAACAGCACCTGCACGCTGGCAATCATAATGAAAAAGCTGCCAACTCCAAGATATTCGATTGCCATGGCGGCCATCGGCGATCCGATAACAGCGCCGATTCCGTTGACCATCACCAGTCCGGATGCGGCAGCTACCATCTGGCTGGGCGTCAGAAAGTCATTTGCATGGGCAATACATAGCGAATAGCTGGGAAACAGCGCGCCACCATAAATCAACGTGCAAAGGATCAGTAGCCCGAATTGCTGCTGTCCGAACAGAGTCGCAAGCCCGGCTGCGATACCGCCCATGATCGTTACTGACAGGATAACGAGGCGACGGTCGAACCGGTCCGATAACCGGCCGACCGGATATTGTAGAAGCAGCGCCCCCAGCATCGGTGCTGTCATGAAATAGCCGACCTCGGTATTGTCCATACCGATTGATCGGCCATAGACTGCGCCCATGCCGAACATCATTGAAACAGCAACGCCATTGATTCCCAACCCGATCACCGCCAGTGGCGAGACCTGCAAGAGGCGGCGCATGCTCATCCGTTCAAGGGCCTCAAATTCAGGGGCGCTGCCCGCGGTCAGCAGTATAGGCACGACGGCAATTGACACCATAACAGACGCAAGCAGAAAAAGGGTGACACTCTGCTCGCCGCCAAAGCCAACAAGCATCTGCCCGATACCCATGCCGCCCATCGAGACGATCATGTAAAGTGATAGCATCTGGCCACGTGTTTCATTGGTGGATTTGTTGTTCAGCCAGCTCTCACAGACGATATACATGCCGGCAAAGCTGAATCCTGTGAGGATGCGCATCATCGCCCATACAATCGGATTGAAGAAAAGTGCGATCACCAGCACTGCCGCCGATGCCAGCGCTGACATGGCGCCGAAAACGCGAACATGCCCGACATTGTTCAACAGCTTTGGCACTAGGATTGAACCAAAGAACATGCCAAGAAAATAGCCGGCCATCACAAAACCTGTAACAACGTTCGAAAAGCCTGAATCCTTGGCTTCGACACCGAGCAATACCACCTGCAGCCCGTTGCCGGCCATGATTAGCAACAGGCCAAAAAACAGAGTCCATGAAGCAGCAGCGGATCTAAGCATATCAGATCTACAGGTCCAAAAGGTGGCGGGTGCCGGTTATGTACCGGCGGACCGTTCGCCCGGATTTCAAATGTTAAGGAATAAACCTCAGCTTGCGCTGTATTTGGTTTCATTGAGCCCAAATAAACCGAAAGTCTGTCCAGAAAATTCCGTAAACGAGTCGTTTTGGCGACAAAGATATCTTTTTGCTGATCAGTTGTCCTGTGACGACAGGAACAGACTTTCCAACGCCGACATCACGTGGCCGCGATAGCCTTCCAGACGCGCATCCAGCGTCGCCGTATCTGGGCAATCGCAAGTGGTGAGGATGAATCGCATCGCAGCATCTGGTAGCGCCGTGCCATCGTCATCGCCGTTACCGCGTACAAGCCGCAACGCCTGATGCAGCAATTCAAAAAGCTGCTGCGCCTCACGAAGGCCAGCGGCCCTGTCTGCGGACATCTGGCCGGCTTTTTCAAGCGTCGTCAGGATGTGTTCCGGCGCGGTGCCGGCACCGTCAAACAGGCTGGCATGCTGCAGGCGCAGGCCTTGCAGCAGTAGATCCATCTCACGAATGCCGCCCGGCTGACGGCGCAGTTGCCAGGTGGGCGCGCTGCCGTAGCTGTCGCGAAAGCGTGCCACCATCTGTCGGGCTGCGCTGGCGATTGTCGGAGGATTAGGCGGTGTGGTCAGCAATCCGTCAATCATTCGCATGACGATTTTGCCTGTGGGCCCCGGCAACAGACAGCTTGCCTTTGCCAGTGCCATCCACTCCCATGTCCAGGCTTCCTCGCCGTAATAGGTGCTTAGTCGCTGGCAGGATTGGACGAGCGCGCCCTTTTCACCATCCGGCCGGAGCCTTACATCAACGCTGTAGAGGCTGCCTTCCGCGGTCGCGCCGCCAAGCCAGCTGACAAGTGTTTGGGCCAGGCGCGTGAAATAGGGTCGCGCCGCCAGCTTGCGCGCGCCGTCAGACACCGCATTATCCGGACCGTCCCAGACAAATACCAGATCGATATCCGATGCGGCGGTCATATTGCCTGTTCCGATGCGGCCAAGGCCCAGTACCGCAAACCCACCTTCGATTTTCCCGTGGCGCCGTTCCATATCGGCTGTCGCCAGCTTGGTGACGACACGAATGGCGGCCGCGGCGGTATTAGCGAGGGCCTGCCCCATTGCACGGAGGTCCGAAATCCCGCTCAACGCCTGAACTTCAGCCTGAAAGCGGCGTTCGCGGGTCAGGCGGGTGACAATTTCCAGCGCCTGCTCCACTGGGGCTTTGGTAATGGCGGTAAGCACATATTTTTCAAATCCATCCGCATTATCCAGCGGATTGAAAAAATCATTTGCGATCACCAGGTCAAACATCATCGGAAAGCGGCGCAGCTGACCCGCCAGACGCGGCGATAATATCAGAATATCGCCCAGCAACCGCCCCAGCTGGCGATTGTGATCGAGCAGCGAGAAAATCTGCACACTTGCCGGTAGACCTTCAACAAAGCCGGCGAAAGCGGCAAAACAGTCATCAGGATCTTTGGCTTGTGCCAGCTGGTCCAGAATATCGGGCATCATCCGGCTGAGAAGGGTGCGTGCACGTTCGCTGCGTGTCGTGGCGATACGGCCGGCCATCCAGCCGGACAGAGTATGGCTGATACCTTCCGGGCGAGAAAAACCCTTGCCGGTCAGCCATTCTTGCATGCGATCTTCGTCCTCCAGCGGCGGCGCTGCATCGCCTGTATCGCCGTCAGTAAATAGAGGGTGCGCGCTATAGGCCACAACCGCATCAAGTATTGTTTCGAGCTGCTGCAGGAAGACGGCAGTGCTGTCATGACCCAGAAAGGCGGCAAAATCGGCAATGTCATCAAGATTGCGCGGCAATGCGTGGGTCTGTGCATCAGATAGCATCTGGAGCCGGTGTTCGACACGGCGCAAATCGTTATAATGTGCGGCAAGGACGGTTTGCTGTTCGATGCTGATCCAGTCGCCGGCGGCAAGGCTGGCAAGAGCGTTTGGCGTTGATTGCTGGCGCAAGGCCGGTAACCGGCCACCACCGACCAGCTGCAATACATGGGTAAAAAATTCGATGTTGCGAATCCCGCCCCGCCCGGTCTTCAGATTGAAGCCGGGCCAGCCGCGTGTCGATGGCGGACGGCTCAACATCGTCGCCATGTCATCGATCACCGTATAATCTAGTGTCTTGCGCCAGATGAATGGCTTTAGGTCGTTGAGAAAGGCTGTGCCCATCTCGAGATCACCTGCCACCGGCCGCGCACGAATAAAAGCGGCGCGTTCCCATGTGCGGGCGATAGACTCATAATAGCCGATGGCCGCTTCGCGCTGGATACTGACGGCGGTAGCGCCCGGATCGGGACGAAGCCGCAGGTCAACGCGCCAGCCAATTCCGTCACGCGTTACGGTTGACAGCAACCTTACCAGACTGCGCGTCATGTCGACGAAAAAGGCCTGACTTGTCTCGGGCCGGGTGAGAATTCTGCTGTCGGGATCATGCAATATGATCAGATCGACATCGGATGAATAATTCAGCTCACGCGCGCCAAGCTTGCCAAGAGCAAGAATGGTCCAGCCACATGCCCTGTTGGCAGACCCTTCTGTTTTATTTATCTGGCCGCGTATTGTTGCCTGACGAAGCAGATAGCACACCGTACATGCAATGGCGGCATCAGCTGCGTCACTCAGCCAGCGCATTTGGATGGTGACGGGATGCGTATCCGCCAGATCGGCCAGCGCCACCGCCAGCGCGCTGCGCTGCCGCAGGCGACGGATAGCAGCCATCATGCTGTCATCATCATCCACCTTCTCAGCGGCTACTTGCAGCGCAGTAATGGCGTCAGCAACAATATCATCGCCCTGTCCGGAAAGAATCGGTGCAATGGCATCGTGCTGCGCGCGTGCAATGGTCTGCAAATGACGCGAATGGATCAATATGGCAGCCAGCGTATCGCCGGTATGGCCACTCTGTGTCAGCCCCGCAATCTGTCCGGCCCATGCGACAAGGTCGGGCAGAATGGCCGCATGCGCGGGCAGTGGGCGCGGCGGGCCGGCAACCAGTGATTGGCCGACGCTGGTTTCCGCTGTCAAAGGGGGACCGCCTGATGGGTCGGAACGTGGGGTTCGGTCGCTGTTCATCGTGTCAATATAACCTGCCGGGGTCAGGCAGACAAAATATGTCCGCCGGAACGGATACGATGCAATGCTAACACCATCCGCAAGGTCAAAAGCATGGCGGCAACGCTAAGCCCGATGGCAAGCCCCGACCAGACACCGACAGCGCCCCATCCAAGGGTAAAGCCCAGCAATGCGCCAAGTGCAATTCCCGGAATCCAGAAACTCACAATCGCGATCAGCCCTGGCAGCTTTGTGTCATTCACGCCGCGCAGGACAGATATGGCAATCGCCTGCACACCATCCGGCACCTGATAGAGGGCAGTCAGCAGCATAAGTGGCATGGCAACATGCATCACCTCGGCAAATAGCGGGTCATCGTGATCCAGAAACAGTCCGACGAGAAATTCCGGCCAGATCAGCAGAATGACCGTTGTCAACAACGTTGCCAAAATTGCAATCAGCATTGTGGATCCGGCGCTACGGAACAGGTTTCCGCGATCCTTTGCCCCAGCATAATGGCCGATGCGAATGGTGCTGGCGGTGGCCATGGCAATCGGGATCATAAAGGCGATGGCTGAAATCTGGTTGGCGATGGCGGCGGCAGACAGGGACGCAGTGCCAAAAAGTCCGATCATAAGTGTGGCGGCAATGAACATGCCTGCCTCGCCGACAATCGTCAGGCCGATTGGCACACCGATGCGCAAAAGGCGCAGGGTGATGGCCCAGTCCATGACCCATATCCGCCGGAAAGGTTCACCATCAGAAAAGGGTGAAGTTGTCCCGATATAGACCACCAGCCCGGCCGCCAGCAGGAAATAGCTGATTGATGTGGCCAGGGCGATCCCGGCAAGCCCCATTTCCGGGGCCGGTCCCAACCCATTAGCGAATACCGCATTCAACCCAATATTTATGATCAGGGTAATGATGACAGCGATCACCTGTGGCACGGGCCGCTCATAGGAAATCAGAAATTGCCGCAGAACGAAGGCAATAAACATGAAGGGCATGCCAAAGCCCGACCAGAGCAGGAAGGGTTTGGCGAGTTGGGCAAGTTCCGGGTCCTGTCCGATCAGGATCAGCACCTCTTCACCAACGAACAAGAGTGGAATTGTCGCCATGCCGAGCGTGGCCGCGATGACCAGCCCCTGCCGGAATGCGCGCCGTACCTGTCGTTGATCACCGGCGCCAAGCCCCTGTGCCACCAGCGGTCCAACGGCAAGTGAAATACCGAGTGCAAGAAAAAACATCGGCTGAAAATAGCGTGACGCAAGCGATCCGGCGGCAAGGCTAGTCGTGTCGAGGTTGCCCATCGCCACCACATCGCTTGTCCAGATGCCGATCGTGGCCAGTTGGCCAATGATCAAAGGAGCCGCAAGGCGCAGATTCAAAAGGATATGCGTGCGCCATCCCAAGTGTGCAGCGTTCATGTCAGCTGGTCTTTGGTATGAAAACGGCCCAGAAATGCAGGCAGGCAAAAAAACATGGCTTTATAGGTATCGTGCTATGTCAGTTGCGGCAAGATATTTGCCGTTTTCCGTCAAAACGGCTAGAAGGAAGGTCGACCATGCAGTGGCAATCGCTGCGAGTTTCGTGCGCCGCAGACGTCATATGCCACATGACCAGGCAAGAGGGAACGGCCAGAATGAATAAGAAACCGAAAGGCCGGTCACCTACACGTGGATCCTCGGGACGCAGCTATCGCAACGATACCGGACTAACGCGCCAGCCAAAAAAGATGCGGGGGCGTAAACCATCCTCGCAGCGCTGGTTGACACGCCAGCTTAATGACCCGTTCGTCGCCGAGGCAAAATTGAAGGGCTATCGGTCCCGTGCCGCTCTGAAGCTTGCACAGATTGATAACCGCTTTAAATTGCTGCGCCCGGGGATGGCCATTGTTGATCTTGGATGCGCCCCTGGCGGATGGCTTCAGATTGTGGCCGACCGATGCCAGATTGGCGGCAGCACCGGGAAGCTGGTCGGGATCGATCTGCTGGAAATGGATGTTCTGGCCGCGGCTGAGATTTTCGTCGGTGACATGACGGACCCGGTGATGCTGGACAAGGTACGCGGTGCCATTGGCGGCAGCGCGCATGGCGTGCTGAGCGATATGGCAGCTGATACAACCGGTCACCGGCCAACAGACCATCTGCGGACAACAGCTCTGCTAGAGGCAGCACTGGATTTCGCTATGGAAGTGCTGGTCGAAGACGGATTTTTCCTGTCGAAATGTTTTCGCGGCGGGGCAGAGCAAAGCGTGATGAACATTATGCAGCGGAATTTTACCACGGTTCGGCATGTGAAACCCGCCGCCAGCCGTCAGGAATCTGTGGAAAGCTATGTGTTGGCAACCGGCTTTCACGGGCGTGGTAGATTGGGATCCCACGATGATCCTGATGCCGATGACGAGGGTGCCCTGCCAGATGCTGAAAAGGGCGGCTATTCGCCTATTTAGGGGCTAGGAAAGTCCAGACCCCTAAGATATAGTGCGCCGCCACCGATTGGACGGAAGGCGTTCCATGAACATTCGTGAAGCTTTGACTTTTGATGACGTTCTGCTCGAGCCGTCGCACTCGCGCATATTGCCAGCGCAGACGGATACGTCGGCGCGTTTGACCCGCAACATTAATCTCAATATCCCGTTGATTTCCGCCGCGATGGATACGGTGACCGAACATCGACTGGCGATTGCGATGGCACGCGCGGGCGGTATCGGGGTGATCCACAAGAACATGACCGCCGAAGCGCAGGCTGCCGAGGTAACTCGTGTCAAGAAATATGAATCGGGCATGGTGGTAAACCCTGTCACCATTACGCCGCAGCGGTCGCTTGGCGATGCGCTGGAGCTGATGTCAACTCATGCGATCAGCGGCATCCCTGTGGTTGAAGGGGTTAATGACGGGCCGCATCATCTGGTTGGTATCCTGACCAACCGCGATGTGCGCTTTGCCAGCGATCTAACGCAAAGGGTTGCCGATCTGATGACCCGCGATGTCATCACCGTCGACGAGGCCGCGACGCAGGCAGATGCCAAGCGCCTGCTGCATGAGCACCGGATCGAAAAGCTGGTGGTTGTTGATGACGCGTATCGCTGCATCGGCCTGATTACGGTTAAGGATATCGAAAAAGCACAGAGTAACCCGATGGCGGCTAAGGATGGCGCTGGCCGATTGCTGGTGGCAGCCGCCACTGGTGCCGGAGACGAAGGCGCCGAACGCGCTGCAGCGATAATTGATGCTGGGGTGGATGTGGTGGTGGTGGATACTGCGCATGGCCATTCAGAAGGGGTGCTGAACGCGGTGACAACCGTGCGCAAGATGGCGAATGACGTGCAGGTGATTGGCGGCAACGTGGCGACCGCGGACGGTGCGCGCGCGCTG
>MDTC01082047.1_pt1 | contig 10644 bp, 6 predicted proteins | sample 811181 | NCBI WGS metagenome assembly MDTC01 (sample SAMN05326644, study PRJNA326480) | marine metagenome | isolation source: seawater | place: Pacific Ocean: North | collected 2011 | reverse complement strand
GCACGTATTTCAAATTAGCTACAGCTGGGTCGTAATTTCTTGCAGTTGAATGAGATGTGACGTTTGCCCAGTCGGCATGCGCCTCGTAGAAATTGTTGTCGTCTGCTTGCACGAATTCACCCGCCGTCCAATTGGCGGGATGCGCGGTAGACGTATTTGGCAAAGCAGTCACATTGTTCCAGGCTGCATTCGCCCTGAAAAATTTCTTATTTACGGCGTTATCAGCCACATTTCCCACAACTAGGTCGTTCCCTGTGTAATTCACTTGCCCTGTGGTACCGGGATGCTCGAGAAAGCCGTTGTTGAAGCCGAAATGAGTTGTTGGTGCTCCGCCCGAAGTGTTCGCCTCATATATTCGGCCTTTGATGAACATATGATTGGGGCGAAATTCATTCGTTACTGCGGTGGTGGTCCATCCTCCGGCATTTGCGTTCTTACTGGTGACGATTGCCTGTCCGATGCTCCCGAAATTTTCGTTTGCAGTAAGGTTGGGGAGAGTCCTGTCTTTAACTGCCCGAAAATAAGAGCCATCGGCTGCTTTGACAATGTCTCCGGCCTTGTAGGCGTTGTTAATTCCCGTTGAGGCTGCAGTGCTTGCCGTCGGTTGATGGTACTGGCCACCAGCCCCGGTGTCCACCGAGCTGGAGAAAGTTGCCTGTCCTGTCGATGCCCCCACCCTATCAGTCGCTAAGGCCTTCTTCAGTTGCCAAAAGTCGTGAGGCAAGGTCGAAAGGCTGACTGTGGTGTTAATGGAATCGACACTTTTAGTCCAAGCGGTAGAAGGGAAATCCTGGAGAGCTTCGTAAAGGTATCCGTGACGATAAACGACGTCGTTGGTGGCGTAGCCCTTCGTCGCATCGTAGAAATCGTGAACACCTTTACGCTTGTAAAGGACTTCTTTTCCGGTGGGGAAGCCATTTGCCGTGTAAAGCCTGTCATCATCGGCAAGTAATGTTTCCTCGGGATCGTCTTGCCTCAACCATGCCGCCTTTTCTGGGTTTGTGAGACTTGAGGATGATCCGCTCCAGATTGAAATGCCGGAACTACCCTCGTAGTCAGCGTCACGATTCAAGGACACCTGATCAAGTAAGCGGAGAACTTTAAGAAAGTTGCTTGAGTCCGTTGGGGAACCCAATATCGGTGTGTCGACGAAATTTGGGTCATTGACCAACTCGTTGCCGTCAACTACCATTTTGTCGTTAACGGGGTCGTACTCGAATGTAACTAACGTTTGATCAGTCTCGGGATCAGATGCAATTCGATCCATTAATTCCTGGAGAGTTTCATCGAGACTTGTGATTTCGTATGTTTTGCTTGAAACGGTGAAAGTGCCTTTAGTGATAGCAGTTTGCAAAGGAAGGTCTTTAAGGGCTGTGTTCAAACCTGAGGCCAAACTTCCAAGGGATTTCCCTAACCCCTGTGGTTTCCTACGAATGGAGCTCATCAAAGTGGAGGACCCAAGCAAGGACACCTCGATCTTGTAGGAACCCGTCATGGCTCCGGATTTGATGTTCGCTGACATGAACTTGGCTGCATCCGCGTCAAGGGTTCCTTTTCGAGCTTCGAATAACTCATCGTTCTGCAAGGCAGTTGCAGCGCCTTTGAGGGTATCCAATTGACCTTTCAACAGGCCGAGTTCGGACATTTTTTCATCATTCTGCTGCTTTTCAAGTTGAAGGCGTTTTTTGGGAATGCCCTCAAGCTCAATAAGCTGATCAACCACAGGTTGCCAATCAAAGCCGGAAGCCAAACCTGAAAGTGCTAGTTCAGAACCCATTTGAAATAATCAGAATTGAAGCGATGAGCCAAGAAAGGCGATTGGGAATAACGGTGAAATCATCATGTGTACGCCATCACGTGTAGCAATGTCTATGCCACCGGGGTAGATCTACCTACGGAACAGTGAAAAAACTTAGATCCTCTGTGAGAAGGAAATTTAGGAAGCCGACTAAAAAACCGTAATCTATTTGATACTTAGCCCAGTTGAGGAATTTCTTCTTTTTTAACCTCAAGCCGTAAATGTTTGTCCAGTAAGGCAAGTAGCCAATGAGCTCCTTCTGCTAAAGCCCAGTAATATTCTTTGTTTCTGCAGATACTGGACCAAGTCTCATTCGATCCGGATATATGTCTTATGGCCCTCTTGTAGTTGACCAATTCGCCTTTTGTCTTGCCTTCGAAGAGTATACTCCAGTCCAACTTCCTTGAATCCACTAAATCATTTAGTTCGTTTGCCAACTCAAGGATGTTCTTGAGCTTGGGATTGTTGGAATAATTCAGTTCGGCATATTTTGCCGGTAGTGTTTCAATCTTAAGTGCAGCACAAAGAGATTTCTCCAAGATTGATTCGACGTAATTTTGGGTCGGGGCAAAGATCTCATTAAAATCAACCTCACTTTTTTGATTTTGTTTGATAAAAAGATCTTCCAATGACTTCTCGAATGGGGATGAATCTCCTTCAGTTATCCATTCACCAGCTTGTTCAAAAGTTAGATAGGGTGCTCCTTTGACCAATGCCCCAAACTCGGCTAAGTTGCGGTATTGAACTTGAGGATTTTGGGCGATGAATTCCTCGAACGTCTTAAGGTAGACGAACAAACGTCCCTCTACGGGTACTTTTTCGAGAGTATTGCCAGGTAAGTTTTGCACCCTGTCGATGGATGCGTAATGAGCCCCGGAATCACCATAAGCAGAATCCTCAACATAGTACTTGCCGTCTTGGCGAATAGCCATGTCCTGTCCAATGAAAAGAACTTTTTTACAGCCCAGAACACGAGAAATATCCAGTACGCATGAGGATACGGTGCCTTTTTCGAGTATCTGAGTACCAATGCTGCTGCCAGTTCTTTCCTTTAGGGCTGCAACTATGGGGTTTAACGTGTTCCATGTAATTACTCGGCCTGCGAAGCGTTTTATTATTTCCGGGAATGCGCTAAACGGGGCTGCCAAAGGCACTCCGTCAAGGGAAACGTTCTCGAAACCTTGCAAAGTAGGAGGCATCGGGTCTGCAGTAACTACCAAATGAGGTCGGATGCCACTATTTATGAGCTTTCTGTAGGGACTGTTGCTGCAGACTATTATTGCCTTGTTTCTTATGGACTTAAGAAAGTCTATTGAGTCATCCAGAGAATGCCCGGCTCCAATCAAGATAAATGGAACATCGGCAAAACGGTTTGCAAGTTTGCCTATGTCTGGTGAATTGGCGAGCAGGGAGAGGTTTTCAAGAGTATTTTCCTGAATGTTTACCGCGGTACGGACATTAACCTCAATTAGGGGCCTAATGACAAGATACTGTCGCATCATTTCGTTGCGCATCCGGTCGTAATAGCTTTCGTCCAATGAATAGAGAGGAGAAAAAATGATAGTATCTACATTTCGAACTCCATTTAGGGCCACGGCCTCTATGTCGCGGAAGAATTCGTCGTCAGGTTCTCCCACGCCTAGAAAAAATCTTTGATTTGCAAGAATGGAAGACACGTCGATGAGAGTTAGTGTTTCTCGAAGCAGAGCAGTATCTTTTTCTGCGGCGAAAACATTGGTGCCTACCGGCGTGTCTTCAAGAAACCTTCTTATGTGAGAGCCATCTCCGAAGCCGCTTACCCCATAAAGTGATTCAGGAGTGAGAACCAGATTTGAAAGCCACCTCTCTATCAGCTTTTCGGGCTTTTTTTCGCCGTACGCCGGAAACTGCTTTTCACCTTTTCGGATGTAAAGACTAAAGCCGTTGTTGGTTTTTTCGTAAAAACAGTCGTTCGATTTATTTGAGGCGACTTGAGACAGTCGATGGAGGACGAAAGGGAAACGTCTCCTTAGCACCGCCTCGTTAGGAGCTAGTATGGGCGCAATGCTCATGATTCGTCATTCATTGGTTCTTGCAGTTCGGTAACAACTTCTTCGGTCAGAAACTTTCGACTGCGTTGGAACAACGGTACGAAACCCAGTGCGATTTCATTGGAAAGGCCCGAGATATCTCCGGATTCGAAGCAAGAAAGCACTCGCTCCAAGCAATCCGCCTGTTCCGAAGCAAACTGTTCCAATCCCGTAGACCATTCGGGAGAGTAAGTGCTGGCATAGGGAGTTAGATTATCGAACAGATCAGCAAAAGGCTTTATTTTTCCTATGAACTCATCCATCCGCCGAAACACATCCGACCAGCCTATTGTGAGAATGTTTTTGGAGTAGGAACTCAGGTCTTCGCCGATGGTTCCCATCTTGTCCAGAAAAGCCATGATGACTTGTAGCGTTAGTTCTCTGTGGCTAAGACTGGAGGCATCGATCCGCTGAAAAGTCTTTGGGGGAGACTCACCGGAGAGCAGGTCGATCCCGTCGGATACAAATTCGGTGACTGCCCTACCCTGATCACTGAGGACGGTCATCAACAATTCATAGATTGCGGTAGGTTCTTCTGGGACTTCACCTTCGAAAGCCACTTGTTCTCCATCAACGTAAACTTCGCGCATTGGTTTTCATTACATCCCGAGCGTAGTTCGATGACAACGGTAAAACAAAGGATAAGCGCCTTGGCTGGCTGGCAAAGTGAAAAAATCTCAAAGCGAAAACTAATCTCTTCCTGGAGCAAAGAGTCCATGTGAAAAATAAAAATTCATTTTTTTTCTAAAGTTCTTTTGAGGCCAGCCGATTTTACTAAGCGTCGAAGACAAGGAGGTCGACGGCAAGGGAACCGAAACCCTTATTAAAAATCCGGGAAAAACAGGCGACAAGGATGTTGCCGATGAGAAAGTCAAGGAGGACTAAATATGTCTATAGTTATAAATTCTAATATGACTGCGTCGCATTCGGCGCTTAATATGTCACGTGCTAATGACCTCTTGAAAAAGAGCATGATGCGTTTATCCAGCGGCAAGCGAATTATATCGCCCGCTGACGACGCAGGTGGCTTAGCCGTCGGCATGAAGCTGCAAAGTCAACTTCGTAGAACAGCTGCTACTAAACAAAACATACAAAACGGGGTATCCTTTCTACAGATGCAGGATGGAGCACTCAAGGTCTCTGGCGAAATTTTGGATCGTATGGCAGAGCTCAAGAGCTTCTTCAACGATGTTTCCAAAAACGCTCTTGATCGCGAGACTTACAATCATGAGTTCAAGGAGCTACAGGCTCAATTGGTCGAACTCCAATCATCCAAGTTCAATGGAGTAAGTCTTTTCGCTAAAACGGAACCCGACAACAATCCCATGAAGATCATCACGACAGAGGATGGTCTCACCGGTAAGGTTGAACTCAACCGCACTGGCTTTTTCGAAAACTTGAAGTCCAAGTTCGGATCTGACGGTGAACTGAATTCCGGTTCACACGGCGAATATCGCCAACTTGTTGGTGACTTCACTGTAGATGGCGGCATTCTTGACAGCAGTCCCGGGAAGACTTCCCGCGACTACTCAAACGGCGACATTGTTTACATGAAAGGCGTATCCCTTTCCGACTCCGGCTACTTCATGGCCTTGGGAGATCTGAAAGCAGGCACTACGATCACCGATACGGCAAAGGGTACATCGAACTGGATTCGTATTGCCGACAAAGCCGGATCGGGCTTTGCCGAAGCGTTTCCAGGTGCCGCGGATTATGACTCCACTTCGACAAAGTACAACTCCAAGGGTGAGCGTGTCGCTTACCTTAAGGGTGATGTCGTTCGGGTGCCCGCTCACTGGGCAACTCCGGGTAGTTACATCTTCTTGGAAGCTCAAGCAGACGTACCCAAGGGCATCGCCTTGGAAAAGGTGTTCAACGACGATCACGTCGGCGACAGCAAGTTCTTCAACTTCGTGGGGCAAGATCGTTCCAACGGAGCCATCACGGGTGACAAGCCCACCACCGAGTACGTTCGCGCAAACTCCAACTTGGCCGAGCCATCGGTTTACACTCCTGGAGCAGCAGGGTTGAAGTCCCTAATGGCCTTCAATTCCACTGCGAACCACACCCCGGGCTACGTTAAGGTCGGAAACGACGTCTACGTTGCCAACAACGATTGGGGCGTAAAGACATGGACAGGTGGAGTCAGCTTCAACGAAGGCGAATTAATCTTCGACGAAAATCCCGGTACTGCCGGCGAGCACGTCAAAGAGATTTCTTCAAGAGTGAAGGGCATCTACACGGGTGCCGGTGCCAACACGGACGACTACGTTCTCCATCAAGGAAACTGGTTTCAGGCTTCCGGCACGGTTGCAAAGAGTACGGTGCCCGTAGATCCCGCTTCGGTAAGTAAATCGGTTGGCACAAATGCAACGGACACCGCTTTTGTCGCCGGGGACAAGATACTAGTCGGTACTGACGTCTATACTGCTCCAAGTACGGTTCGCGGTAATTTCGACGCGACGTCTGTCCAGTTGGGCTCTTACGTACTCGATGGAGGAACTTGGCACCAAATTAAAGCAACACAAGCTGCGATACCTCAGTTCCAAGCTGCTGCATGGTCCGATGCTACTGTTTATGCTGCAAATGACATCATCCAGCACAATGGAACCTACTACAAGAATGTCACAGGCAACACTGGTGGTTTAGGCCTCGGGGCGCCTGACGTAGCCGGATCAGGTTGGTCAGTCGTTACTAATGCAGCCGACTTAGGCGATGCAACTGCCGGCTGGGCTAACGTAGGTGCTTTAACTGCTGCTTCTTGGGCTAAAAGTCCTTGGGACATAGAGGCTAATCCGGAAGACAAAGCCGACTTCGCCACGAACGTCACCAGCGAATACTCGGATGTAAACAATACCTCGCATTGGTCCAAGACGCACTTCGGAAAGCTTACCGGGCAAACCGTCAGTGCCAGTTACACCCGTGGAGACAACATCTCCCACCAAGGCAAGCACTACGTTTATGTCTCGCACCTCGATTCCAACGACCCGTCCTACGTCAGCCCGACTGACGATGGTTACACTGAGTTCGACGATCTCCTAAGGCTCGGAGCAGTAAGGGAACTCCCCATGTACGTCGATACCGTAGGCGGAGGTGGTGGGGCAGCCCTTCCGGGTGGCGTTTTCTACAGGGCTAACCAGTCGCTCGAATATGTCGATCGCTTACCGAACACGGGTACGGTTCGCACCAACACCATCGCTCGCCGCACGGATTCTCCGTTACCTCCGGGAGACGAAATCTACAACTCTCAGGACGACCAGTTCTACGGAGGCTTGAATGCCGGCAATGATGGTATCTTTGGCACAATGGATGACTTCTATGCAACGACGAGCGATCCAGCTATCGCCAAGTCGGGAAGTCACGTCGACGCCGATGCCGACAACAACAAGGACCTACTGGACTCAAAGAACCAACTGCAGCACTTCAGCGTGGCTGATTTCGTGGACTACATTCAGTCGCTGGCCAACTTCAGAGCCGTCAACGGTGGTACCATGTCCCGACTCGGTTATGCGGAGGATATGCTCCAGGAAAATCAAATCAACCTCGAGGCTGCTACTTCCAGAATTATGGATGCCGACATGGCCGCTGAATCGACCAAACTGGCTCGCCAAAACGTACTCGTCCAAGCAAGTGCTTCGATGGTAACCCAAGCGAACCAAATGTCCAACATCGTACTTAGTCTTCTCCAGTAATCCGGCGAACACTGAAAAGCACGACAGTCAAAACGGTTAGAAGATTTCAAAACCTATAAGGGAAACCCAAGTGAAACGAATCCAACGATTCACACTTTCGGAGAAACCGCTCCCGTCCTCGTTCCAAGTGAACGAGGGCGGGGAGGTTCCCTTTCAACTTCGGAGACTATGCGCTTCCTCGGTAACGAACAAGTTAGTGAACAAGCAAGACCACCTTTCTCAACACATGCCTGAAGCACTACACCCCATTACTCCAAACCTTTTTCCCTATCACATTTTACAAACCCACTTGCGTCGACAATCCACGATGTAACTAAACTTTCAGACTCTCAGCACACATAAATGTCCATTCAGCAACAGACCCAAAGAGGCTTCCTTCGAGAGTTCAGCATTATCAGCGGCAAGGTAAGCGGAAGTTACTTCTACGCCACTCTCAATATGCGTTCAGGCAATTCGAGGCATGCTCTTAAGCATAAGTTTCAACAGAGCACTTCCTCAGCGCCATTTCATTTAATAATATCTCCTCACTCCCCAACCCCATACCTTTGATACCGATTGCGTCCAAATAATCATAACAACTTTATACAAATACAAACCTTGCTCTACACCTCCAGCATGACGGTGTCGAAACTCAAGAAAGTAATAACGCAAATGTCTACAATTTCACATAGCGACTTATCAGGATGTCCATTAGCCACTACTTCGGACGATCCCACCAGATGCGTCTCAACGGTTCAACCTATGCCCGAAGATAGATGCTCTTCCTCCCCGGCCGCCAATTCAAAGGGTTCGGGGGATCGCCTGATTCTTCAACTGGCATTCACCAATCGTGAAGCCGTACGAAACTCATTGAATCGCAACAATTTATTTCCTGTCTCATTAATGCCGGGTACGCTCGTTTCGAAAAAAGTCAAACCCGCAGGCAAGCTAATTCGTTCTCGATTAGCAAAATCCCTCACTCAGGCATTGGCAAATCTGTCATGATTACGCCAACCATTTCGATAAACTACAGAACGGTTACGAGAATCATTATCTAGGAGAACTCGACCCATTAATACAATCACTGAAATTAGTTTTAGAAATTTGTTAAGAAAAAACTAAAGTTTAATTAACTATGTCCGATTATATATTCCATATCAACTATTTAGAATGAGTACTATTAAGTATATTGGGATTTCTTTTCACTCTGCATATGCCACGAAGTTACCGACTCGTCGTTTGATTTCCTCCCTGAGGGCAGGCGAAGGCGTAACTCTTCCAGTCGAGGCCTCTACATGGGAAGCTTTCACTACACATCGCAGGATTATGCGTGGATTTGTTTCAACAGAGAAGTGATGCGTGCAACTGGCAAAAAGTTTATGTTTAAAACCACTATTTCAACGTCTCATCCCATAGGCGAAATGCTTTCAGTACGTAGAGTTCATACAAATGAACCGGTGCAGTGCATGCCGAGACTACGGAACCCAATGGAGCTTCCCTTCCTGGGAGAAGGATGACGCCAGATAACTTAATGAACACCCCCACTCATCTATCAGCAACTCGTTAGACTATTCACTGATATTAATTAATTAAAATACATAAATAATTATTTATCAATAATATATGATCTATTTAATCGATATTCCATGCCTGCGGCAGGCCTTTCACGCGAGGGTGAAGACTCTTCTCCTGTTGCTGATTTCGGAGCGGCCTTTCGAACTTGGAGGGCGCGTCACTTGAAGATGACTTCGCATGTGCTCGAGCCATCAAAAGGCTTCGCTGGCTATTTGCCTTCTTTGAATTCTTCGCGTGATCGTCGAGATCGAAGACGCAGAAACCCTAACCTTCAAAGAGCAAAAGTTGCAGTTCCAGTTCTTGTGGAAATCCCTACTAGTTCATCTGGTTCCGAAAGTACTCCCATAGCTCCCGAAATGGTTGGTCTTGCGCTGAACACCGTCCAGCAAGCTTTTGGCGAAGTCCCTGACAAGGCTAAGCAAACTCATCGAAACGACCCTTCCAACGTCAATCAAGTGTTACTATGCGGTTCGCCCACCGATTGAATCTAGATATTAAATACAATGAAAGAAAATCATACAACCGAGACATCGACTTCACCTAGCTTAGTCGGTGTTGCTCGCCAAAAGTCAAATGCGGTCCGAACTGCTCGCACTAAAGTTATCGTAGGCGGCAAAATTACCGTACCCGACCCCACGCTTCCATTCATAGAACGAATGGTGACTGGAAAGTCCGCTGAAAACTTTCAATCAAGAAAACCTGAGTCAGCCTACTCAAAGGCTGTCCTTTCCTCAGTTGCTATCAATATTGAGGCAGGGGTTCGCTATCTCGAGTCACAGGAGAATTCTCTTTCTGAGATGGGAGGTAAACTATCTGAGATCGCTGCGCTCCTAACCGCCAGTCGCTCGCCGCATGCGACTGAACCCGCGTTGAACGACTTGCAGGTTCGATTCGAAACAGCTCGCCAGGCAATAAAGCAAGAATCCATGGCGACGCATGATCATGCGGCTCTGTACTCTGTAGATAAAGCCCCAAGTGTTGTAGTTGCCGTTCCCAGTTCGGGTGAATGGGAAGGTCTTGCCTTGGAGCGAGTTAACATCGGCACGCCCGGAATGATCACAATTGAAACAGGGAAGATTTGCGGGAAGTCTTCCGGACTATGCCTTGACGAAGGTTCGGTGAAGCGAGCTTTGAGCGACTGGCGTAACGCTTGCGTTGCCAATCGTCTCCAGTGGGGACTTCTCGTTGAGCGTTTACACAGGGTGTCCAACCGAATGCTTTCGCTTGAAAGCGGTAAAACTTGGTCCCTGCCGAATAACCCTGAGTCCTTAGGGTTTGATGGAATCAGAAAACCGCACCTCGGGAATTGAGCCATGAGCATCGCAAATCTCAATCGCCATATCACTTTCAACAAGACGTCGATCAACACATGCTTCGACACATCTACCCCATTGAACAATCGGCAAGGATGCCGATAAACAACACAATCAAGGAGGAATAAACCATGCCAATAGTAGTAAATACAAACACCGCCGCGACGACAGCTTCGTTCAACCTTTCCAGAGCGAACGACGCTCTGAGAAAGAGCTTG